>Ga0222718_10002197_pt1 | contig 17779 bp, 16 predicted proteins | sample C33_27DmetaG_FD_165045 | JGI IMG/M metagenome (GOLD analysis project Ga0222718, IMG submission 165045) | Estuarine water microbial communities from San Francisco Bay, California, United States - C33_27D | ecosystem: Environmental > Aquatic > Marine > Unclassified | place: USA: California... | reverse complement strand
CTCTACCTTCAGGTGCAAAATCAAACTCTTGTAACTTAGGTTTTAAATCTACGGTACTTAAGTCAGCATCTTTTAATCCGATAGCTTCTAGATCATAACCTTCTTCTTTTGCGTATTTTTTAAGATGCTTATCAATTTTTTTATTAACTCTATTTAAATAAAATTTTAAATTATTTGCTTCTTCATACGCTTCTTCTGCTATAGCGTTTTTATAGCGTCTTTCTAATTCATTTAAAGGCATGGTTTTTCCTTGGACATTCACCAAATAATCATGTTTAAAAACTCTACGTTCTTGGTCTAGTCCTAATACATTACTGTATTTATTTCGTTCTCCGTAGTAAAACTTATCTAAATCAGACACCTCACCTCCTGGCATCATATCAACACCTCTACCTCTTTGAGAAGGAAGTTTCATCTCAGCTATTTCACCTACACGACTAACAATGTTATCCGCTAAGTCTGTGCTTACACCTCTACCAAAGAAACTTTTAATAGTGTTAACAACCTTCTCCCACATTGTCATCTTAGGAGTGTATTGTATACCTTTAAGAGCTTGTTGTAACTTAGGATCAGAGAATGCCATAGACATAAACTCTGATGGGTTCTCTATCCAATATAAATCAGGTTTACCTTTAAGTGTCATTAGTTCACCTTTAGCTGCTATCTCATCACGCATAGCATCCGCTTTCTTAAACATACGGAACATCTCTGCGACAGGTTTAGGTAATCCTTTTGTTTTTAAAACTGTATCGATAGCTTTAGCTCTAGCAGCTATATCGCTTACATCTATATTTTTAAATGTTGTTGAGTTGTAATACTTATCTACATTATCCACTGTTACAGCGTGAGTGGCTTCGTGTAGTAAAACATAAACTGGATTTTCTTTTACTAAAGATGATTGACCATCTAGAACAATTCTTCTCTTACCGCCCTCATAGAAAGAACCTTGTTTTGAACTTGTAGGTAAATCAGAAGCAAAAGACCTTTCTTCAAGTTTAGCGTCAATACCTGTGTTCTTTCCTAGTGCTAACAGTTTTTTAACAACAGGACTATATTCACCTAAGTTTCCATTTGTCCTGTCTGATAGGTCTTGAATAGCTTCACGTGCAGTCATTGGTTTCCCAGTTTGCATTCGACTAGAAACACCTTCTACTAATGTTTTATTGTAAAAGTCTTTCTTTAGTTCTGGTCCTATCCTACCTAATTCAGCATCATAATCCGCAGTCCTTACTCCAGGTGCTGGAAATACTTCCTCAAGGGAATCAAAACCCGTTTCTTTGAAAGCTTCAATAGCTGGTTTAGGTGATGGCTTTTTAAAAGCATCCATAGCCTCTTGGGCATTCTTTAGCTGACCTTCAAAGACTTCTTTAGCATTCTCGTCTTTACCTATCTTACCTTTTAATTCAGTCAGCACTTCATCTTGTATGCCTCTCTTCTTAACCGTCTCTCCTAATAAAGCTAATTTAAAAACAGTCTCAGCATTTTGTGTTCCCCCTGCTAATGTCCTAAACTCAGAAGCAATAAACCAAGCTTCTTCTCCATTTATCTGTCTTCTAAACTTTTCTAATTCAACAGCAGAATAAGCATCTTGAGCAGCAGCTAGTTTCCTTTTAAATTCTATAGGAGCATCTAATTCTGTACCCCTCATAGGAAAACTATCCATTTCTGCTTCAAGTTTATCTAGTTCTTTTGTAGTTTTTATTTCAACAGCATCGAAAGCATCGTCATCTATTTTAGTTAAGTTAGCATCAATAAAAGGAGAACGCTTTAAACCTAAAGGTATATCTTCTCCTACAACAGCTACAGTAGATTCCTCAGTTCCTTTAATAAGTTTTGATGCATCAACCCAATCTTGATCCCCTGCTTGTGCTATTTTATCTGTAGGTTTAAACACATTCGCAGATAATCTTTCTTGTACTTGTTCTCTATTAAAAGGACCAAATTGTTTACCGTCAGAATAAACGTAAAAAGGTTTATCACCTCCAGGAGCAAAGTTTAAAGCTGTTCTTTCCTTTGGTATTATACTAGCAGCATCTATTAAAAGATCAGGGTTTTGAGGATCAGATATTAATGTTCTAGTACTTCCACTAGGTAGTTGATATTTCTTAATGATCTTACCACCTACATTTGTTTCACTAATTAATTGACCACCTGCTTGAATAGTTTCTGATTCTTCTTTTGTAAGCGTTATAGCAGACGGAGAAGGTTCATCTAAATCAATACCACTGTAGTCCTGTGTTAGATCGATCTCGAAGCTTTCTTCCGGGTCTCCTCCTACTTCTCTAAAATCCTTTTCAAATTCCTTTTGTCCTTGTTGACGAGCAAGAAAAGAATCATCTTCTGTAACTTGGCTTATTTTAAATTCTTCACTAAATGGTATACCTTTATTTAAAGATTCAACACCTATGTTGTTAATCTCATCTGCTGTCTTACCTTCCCCTTTACCCTTTCTCATGTCTTTCATCGCTTTTAACGATTTAATAAACACACCTGCTACAGCTTCAAGACCTAGACCTTCCAACACATTCTTCATGCGTCCCTCTAACTCACTCTCATCTCCATCATAAGCTAAGTATTCAGTAACTGGATTCTGTAACTCTGGTACTTGTTGTATAAGGTTAGACAGTCTAGCTTCCTGTCCGTTAAAGAATGTAAAGTCAGTAGCAGCACCTGCAACAACACCTTTAGTAACAGTACCTGCTTTAGCTAATCTACCTGCTTTACCTGCAAGACCAAACAAAGGAATGAAACCTGTAGCAAACTGTGATATACCTTCTACAGCACCACCAGCCATAGTCTTAGAAGTACCAAGGAATCTAGTGTCGTAGTCAGGTAGTATATCAAAAGATAAGTAGTCTGCTAGGTTGTAAGCACCTTGAACAGCACCTTCTATACCTCGAAACGGAGCAGCTAATATATCTGTTGCGTAGTCAAAAAAATCGTTATCGTCTTCCTGTATGTTATCTTCTGGTAGTGCCATAATTAATCAATAAGTAAAAAATCAGGTAAAGGATCAAATTCACTTCTGCCTGTTGAATCTATTAGTTCTTGTAATTTTTCTTCGTCAGTTAAAGGTCTATAAGAATCAGGTAAAGGTTTATAGGGTACAATTCCTCTTTTCCTAACCAACTGCTGCAAACGCACAAACTCAAAAAATTCTGTTTTTATCCCTGTTGCTTCTTTAATTCTTTCAACAATCTGTTTTCCTTCTTCTGTTTCAGCGTTGTCGATCTGTTCTTGAGTTAATAATACAAATTTATCTCTGTTAGGATCACCTATTAACTCACGAGGTTTAAAAGGTATACCTGCGTAAGTACGAGCAAAACCATCTTCATCTAAGTTTTCAAGAACATCTAAAGTAAATACACCATCCATTAATCTAACGGAATCAATATGTCTTTGTCTCGCTTCATCGTGTGTCATTGCAAAAACGCCTACAAATCTGTTAGTATCATACGAAAGCCTAGCAAATTCATTAGCTAAATCAGGTATATATTTTTTAATGTACTGTTTAGCTTTGTTAGAGTTTTCATCTTTAGGATCAGAACTTACCATTGAATACCAACCACCAGGATCAACAGCCATTCTTAACAATTCTTCAGGTTCTCCTTCAATGTCAACAGGTTGTAGTACTTCAGGTTTTTCAGCTGTAACCACAGTCTTAGGTTGGTTATCTTCTAAATCTGTAAAAATAGTTTTTAACTCTGCGTTTATTTTGGGGGCATTTTCTGTTAATAAAGTCGTAGCAAAAGCGTCTAACTGTTGAGCTGCTTCTTCTGTAGGAAGTCCTAACAGTTCATCTCTTTTGTTAGATACTAAAAGATTAATCTCTGCTGCTTTTCTATTTTGGTACTCAATTATTTCAGGTTTACTAGCTAATTCAGGATAATTAATACTTACCGTTTTAAATAGGTTTTGAAGATTAGAGGTAACTGATCTAGGGTGAGCTATTGTAGCTGCGTTTGTTATCAAATTTTTAGTATGAGTATCTGCTTCCCTTAAAGAGTCAATTTCTATTCTATCTATTTCAGAGAGAAGATCACCTCTTTCAGCTTCATTTAAATCTGCATTGCTTATAATCTCTCTTCTGTAGTACTCAGCTAAATCTCTTTTATTATCAAAAGTTTGGTCTTCAATAGTTGTTTGTTTATCAAGTTTTAATTTAGTTAAGTTTGTTTTAAAACTACCTGAAAAGTTTTTTATATAATCTTTCTTATCTTCTTCTCTTCTATCTTCAGCTAATTCAGCTCCTTTATCTATTGTGTCTTGCAATTTATTATACTCCATCTCAGACATTTTAGCTGTACCAAATTTTAAATTCCCTTTAGCCCACAACAACAAACCGTCAGCTTGATCTTCCATCTCATCTGTGGCAGCCATTCTATTTAATACACTAGCTAATAGTTCTCTTTGTTCTTTAGGTGTATGAGCGTTTGTACCTCCCCAATCTCCCATTAAAGAATCACCTAAAGTAATTATATTACCTGAAGCATCTCGATCTACTTCAAAATTAAAATCACCTCTAATTAACTTTTCTCTTATTTGTTCGTTATCGGTGTCTAACAAATTAAAAACTTTATCATACATACTTGATCCAGCAGTGTATAAGTTTTCCTGTCTAGCTATAGCGTTTATTTTCCTTTCAAAATTAACCTTCAAGCTAGGAGTTGCTGTATTAAGAGACTGTTGTAACCCTTCACGAGCTAATAAAGAATCTCTAATACCAGGATTTTCCTCTATGTAGGAATCTCGTAGTTGTTGTATTATTTTATCTGCACCTAAATCAGAGTCACCTTGTTCAGGGTTTTCTAACCTTAATGTAATCTGTGATATTAAATCACGACTCATTAAAGAACCTCCTGCTTTAGCTCTTCTTTCCTGATTAACAGGAGAAGCAAGCCATCTAAGTCCACCTTTCCTAGTTAACTTATCAAACTCTCCTTCTGCATTCTTTTTAAGTTTCTCTATCTCTTCAGGGCTTTTACTTGCTAAATCTTCTATGTCTCGTTCAAGTTGTTGTTCACCTATCTGCTTTAACTCCCCGACACCTTGTACTGCTACACCTAAAGCTTGAGACAGTTGACCTAGTTTAGATTCTTGCCAAGGAGTAGCTTGTTGAAGTTGTGTTCTAGTTTGCCCTACACTTCCTGGTATAGCTGCTTGTAAAGATGGAACTGCTCCTCCTAATCCCTGTACTACTACTCGTCTTTTCTTCTCAGCCATGTTATTATGAAAACTCCTTGTAAGCTCGTGCTGCTTGTGTTCCTGTCTGTAAAGCTGACAGTAATAAACTAGGTTTTGACACAGGTCTACTTAACCTCATCATCTCTTGTTGAAATCCAAAACCTTGTTCTTCTAAAGCTAACTCAGTACCTACAGCTTTAAACTCTTGTTGTCTAGCTTGTGCTTCTTTTACTCTACCATACTGTGCGTATAAATCATCAATAGGTGCATTTGACATAGCCAATGAATCTCCCATAGCTGTAACACCTGTAGAAACTCTTTGTTTATTTTCTAGGGCTAACTGTTCCATCTTTCTAGCTTCAGCTATTTTGTCTTGTGCTTCTCTAAGTCTAGTAGCAGATTGTTCTCTTTGAAAGCGTTGTCTTTCTACAGCTTGTGCTTGTGCTTGATAGGCTGCTTGTGCTTGTGCAGCTTGACGCTGTGCCATAAACTGCAACCCACCTGTCAAAACTGATGCCCCTGCCATTCCTGCTTGTAAACTACACATAATAAAGTTACTTCCTCTCTATCTTAAATGCCTTATAACCAGGGATATTGCAATCCTGAAAAGTAGCTCCTAACCAAGTCAACCACCTGACACTAAGTGTATTAGCTTCCATGACATAGTTAGTTAAGTAATCAAATCCATCCATTAAATCGTCTATCCACATCTGTGATTCTTTAACAAACTTCTTCTTTACTTTATAAAAATTCCTTGTACCTAGCAACCAACAAACTCCAATGTTCCCTCTAGGACTCACTCCAAAGCAAGCTAACAGACCGTCTTGACATGTCTTGACGCTATAGCATTTACTACTTGATTCAAATGATCCGTACACAGCGTCTCTAGGGTGGTGCATTAAACCTATACATTCCATCATATCTTCTTCCCGTAAGTCATCATATAACAAAGGAGCGTCTTCCACTGCATAAGCTTTTTCTATCTTAACCTCCATAGCGTCTACTCCTTGATATGATTGTAGATTCAAACTCAGCAGATAGTAACTTCACTGGTAAAGCACTAGAAGATTTAATTTCGATAGTGGCATCATTAGGTTGAGCTTGTACAGCAAACTTAAAGAATCCAGTCTCAGGTGTGAATTTATTAAGGGTACTGACAGAGGCTAACAAACTTGGGTTGTAGGTGTAAGTGTAGGTGTCTCTAAATTTAGGTGTGACTTCCACATTAAAGTGTCCTGTCTCTGAGTATTCAATACTACCGTTACGAATCGTTTGATAAGTATAATCAGATGCAGATCGTCCTCCTCTTTCAGTAGGTTGTTTTAAGTTCTGCTTAGAGAACCTGTATAACATATCGTATTCAAAGCCTACAAAGAAGTCATATTGACTAATGTATTCGTAACCATTTGGACTCCAAGCAGGTGCAGAATCAATAAGCCCAGTAGCATCGTTCCAGTAAGCAGTGTTAGTAGGTAGGATAGAGGACGATGAAGTATGTCCTACTGTACAAAGATATAAACCACCTTCGTAAGATACAAAACTAGCGATAAGACCACTCACAGCTGCTCTAGTAGAGTCTGCGTTATCTATAGTCAATGTCCTTTTGTTTCCATTCTTAGTATAGAAAGACATACCGCTTTGAAATTCAAAACCATTAGAACCTACGATCAAGCTGACATTAGTAACGTTAGTACCGTTAATACTTAAAGGAGCACTTCCTATAGGATACCAACCACCTAGACCCACATAAGAAGAATTACCGTCCACTCTACCGTCTAACAATAAAGAATAGTTCTTACCTGTGTCCACCAATCCATTCTCCATTGGTATCTCCTCTAGATAAGTACCGTCACTGTCTGTGGTAATTACATACAAAGTAGATTCGATAAACTTAAAACTTATGACTTTCCTAGTAAAGGAGAACGACATCCAGGAACTTTGTATCTTCTCTCTGCCTTGCCAAAAGTATTTATATACAAACAACTTATTAAAGTCAGAGTCTGATTGTATGATAATCATATTCTCTGATGCACTACCTTCCATTCTTACGATGTTAGATGGGATGTACTTATTAACTTGTTCTGTAATTTCAGCTGCTCCGTAGGTCTCTGTGTTATTATCAACAGTGTACTCAAGCAAACCTTCAAAGCTATTTCTTTTAAAGTTAAAGTATATGTGACTACTAAGTGCTAACGGTCTTATACTTTCTGATACATCGTACTCAGTAACTGGAGATATTGTAACAGTCTTAGGAGTTAACAAATCCCCACCTCTAAGTACAAATTGAGTCTTAGCTGAGAATAACATCAGTTTCTCTTGGAACGCTTGTGCGTATTTAAGAATGCTAATCTTAGTGTGAGATATTCCTACATCTATAGGAGCAGAATCCAATAAGGTTTGTGTTGTAGTCCTAAAGAAATTAAAGTATTCATCTGCTTCTGAAAACACTATTGTGTCATTTGTTAGCAATCCTAACCTGTTCTTAAAGAAGAAGATATCGTTAATAGATGTAGCGGTAAAAGAAGGAAAAGGGTTACTGTAATCGTCTCCTGATGTCCTAATATTCCATTCAATTGTTTTTAAAGTTAGACTTGTTATTTTACCTGTAGCTTGGTCAGGAATTAATCTGACTGGCATCGTTGTACTATCTAAAGTTGTTTCTATTCCCAATGATTTATCTGAAGAAGATATACCGTCATTAGTCCAACCTACTGTTTCTATCCAAGACCCTTCTCCGTAATCTTCCTTATCTTTTGATTCAAAGCGTACATAGTAATCATCTTGATCTAACTCTGCATCCCCTATTACCTTAACTCTAAAACCGTTGAAACAACTCTTAGGTAAATCAGTAATATTAGCCACTTCTTTATAGATAGCTCCTAAACCTTGGTCTGCTAAACCATCAGAAACTCTCACTGAAAAGTCAGTGTTAGGATTAGCTATTTTTATTACACTATCTTTAACTTGAACTGTTAAACCACTAGCACCGCTTCCTGGTATTGTAGGAGTAAAAGTAGGAAACCCATAACCATAACTAGCAGCGTTAGCACTTGTGATGTCTATTGTTGATGTATTAAAAACAGGTTTACTTTGTCTAAAAACATTATAACTAACACTTTGAACTGTCTTGTGTTGTCTAATTGTATAGTTAGTTGTTATCCCTGCTGTAGCTGTAGGCACATAATTAGAACCTTGATGGGTTAATTCGTGAGAACTATAAGAACCGTTAGCTGCAAAAGTTAAAGTACCTTTAGCCCCTGATGCTGTAATGTTAGAAGACACATCTGTTTGAGTGATAAAAAATTCGTAAGTATATTTAGTAGTGCTTCTATACTCACTGACAGGAAACCCTGTGCCTCCTGATATAGTAAGAGAAGACATTTGAGTAGCTGTTGTTGTAAACTCAGATATACAATCTGCAAGGTCTTTCGCTATAAAAGCTGTATCAGCGTGTAATCCTTTAGGAGCAGAGTCAGCAGGTCCACTTATATATGTAGATTCTTTAGCTCCGTGTACTACATGGCTATAAGCGTGATGCGAACTACTTGCGGTGCTGTGACCATCTAAAGCTGTTGCCAAAGGAACTAACGCATCATCTATATAAATATTATAAGCTTTTTCGTAGTCTCCTAATTTAACAAATATTAAAGCTTCCTTTTCTAAAGGTTGTGTCTTTAAGGTTGTGTCTTTAGCTACCGTCTTCTGTGTATTAACAAGAAAGGTAGAGTCTGCTATTGTTAAAGCTCTTAGGTTTTGTAAAGGATTAGATGCACTTAGATAGTTAGAAGCTGCAATAGAAGGAACGTTAATATGTATTGAAGTCTTAACATTAGCAGTAAGATCAAAAGCTTTTAATCCGTTAACAGAGTCATAGGTAATAACATATTTATTCTGATCATCTCTATCTACATAATGACTAAATAAATTAGAGTTAATATCAGCACCTAAGTCAGTATCATATAAGAACCTACTATTAGGTCTTTTTACTAATCCCTCCACCACAGTGGACCAAGCGTTTACTTGTTCATCACACTGTCCAGGGTATCTTAAATTGTCAGGCTGTTGTGATACACCTTGGGCAAGGTTGGGAATGCTGGTGTTGAGCAAAGGCATTATCTGTCAATTACTCGCATTACGCTATAGTGATCAAAGATAGTTCTGTCAGCATTCTCTGAGTCACTTTCAATAGCCCTAGCTTTAGCTTCTATCTCATCTCTTAAAGCAAACCCTTCTATCTCACGACTACCTAAGAACCTAGCAGCAAAGATGCGAGCTGATTTAACAGATATGTAATGTCTAAATTGTTCAGGTAGTTCCTCGAACTCTAACTCAAAAGTAATAATAGCTTTCAAGTCTTTGGTCCAAGTATCCCTGTGGTTTTTCCTGTCGTATAGTTTAAGACCTCTTTGTACAGCGTCTGTGTCTGTGTTTAACTCAGGGTCTAAATCTATTTTTAAAGTGTTAACAGGAAGAGTAATCCTTTTTGTAACAGAATCTGGTACAAGTGGATAATCATACTCTGTATTAAAATGCCATCCTTCTGATTGGATAGCTTTGCTGGTTTCGTCTAACGCATGGACTGCCTGTGTGACGGTTACAGGAACACTAGTTCCACTTAAAGTATTAACAGGTGACTCTCCTATTACAGAGATCATTATGTTTACCGCTTCCAGTTTAGTTGTCAGTGCCATAGCTTTTATAAATAAAAATATCGGTGGAGGGTGCGGAACGAATCACAGACCACCCAACACCGAAGAGAGAATTATTTCTGTAACTCGATAGCACACTCAGGACGGAGAACTCCGTGACCCATAGCATACTTAGCAACAAAAAGTGTTCCTTGACGCTCGATTTGATACTCGCTTTCAGTAGCAAGATCAAGAAGCTTAACTGTTCCGACAGCAGCAGAGTGAGCAACGATACCAAGAGTATTGGTGAAGTTACCATTATAACCTGCTCCATTTGCACCGAAGACATCATTGTTTGCAGCACCGTCGCCAGAAGTAACAGCTGATAAATCAGTCGAAGGAATGTGATTACTTTTGTAGATCGTGATACCTGCAACTTGAGGAATTGATCCTGAAGCAATGCTTCCTACTCCTCCAACATCTTTATTGACAGCTGAAGTAGAGATAGCCAACGCACCAGCACCGCCAGTGATTAACTTGTAATACTCTTGAGGGCGAAGTACGCAGAAACGACCGTCACTAGGAACGTCGTTTTCGTCTAGCTTCTGAGCAGCAGTGAATAAAGCAGCAACAAGTTCTGCTCCTGTTGGATCAGTGTTGTCAGCATCGTCAGATGAATCAGCACCTGTTCCCATTGCGTTAGCAGAAACATCGAGGATTCCTCCAACTTTACCGCCAGTAACAGCAGCAGCTGAACGAGCAGAAGCGATGAATACTTTAGCAATAGCAGTATCGAAACGAACTGCAAGAGCTTTACCCAACTCGTTAGCGTAAACGCTGCGGATGTCGTAGTGATTCTTTACGTCGTCGATGTTAGCCAAGAAGGTAGAAGCAAGTAACATCTTATCGATTGTAATTACTTTCTCTGCTTTCTTGATGTCGCTCAAGTATGAGTTTCCACCATCAGCGATGTTCTCGCCTGGTGTGTGATAGTCAGCAGAAGCTACGCCTGTTACAGGGAACTGAGCTGATTTACCGTTTTCAATTGTGCGAACAGTATGTAGTGGTTTGAAGACGTTCGACTCCTCAAAGGTTTGCAAGATTTCTCCGCTAAACTTTTTAAGAAACAAAGCATCTACGTCACCAGCACTATTAACTTGTCCTACACGTGAGGGGGATGTATCTCCATTAGCCATGATATATTATCTCCTTATGTATTTTGTTATTAATGTTTATGTATTTGTTTTGCGACTTTCGTTGTAACCTTCGTTCGAGATTGTCCACCGCAGTGGGTCTTGACATTAGTTATACTAATTGTCTATTAAAGTGTATTTAGTATAATAATTCCACCTAAACAAAGAACAGTCAAGACAATAGCTTTCTCCTTCTTTGTAAGTGAGTTATAAAATTTTAATAGTTTATTCATTTGTTTTGTGCTTTATTGTGAACATAGCGTGTGTAGATCAACGGTACTACATTCCAAAGAATAACACCAACAAGACAGAGTTTCAAAAAACCATATATCTCATCCAACATAGAATCAAAGAATCCATTATCCATCTCTTCGTTAAGTTGTTGTTGTACAAGTTTTTGTACATCTCCTTCAGATAAAGCTTTTACTTTACTAGCTAATCCTTTGTTCTCCTCCATCAACTTAGCTCCTTCTCCTACTCCCCATCCCAAGGCAGCACCACCAGCAGCAGCACCAGGACCACCAAGGCTACCAATAGTAGCTCCACCCACACTCCCTGCTAACGGATAAAAAGAAGCCTTGGAACATCCACCTAAAAGAACCAGAACCAACACTGGCAAGAAAAAAGATGGAGTCCAAGGCTTCATATATATGAACCAACTTGATGAAAAATTATAAGTAATTATGACTCGCTGCTATGCGTCTGTCAATCTCTTCGTGGTAAGCTTTGTCACCACTTTTGTATCGAGGATCAGACATTGCACGAGCAAGTTCTTGATTTGATTTAAAAGGCGTTGATGATGAACCACTTACAGCACCTTGTACTAGCTTAGGAGTAACTCCATTCTCTGCTTTGTATTGTGCGTATAATCCTTTGGTAGCTAGTTTAGCTTGTTCAATTGTACCATTTTGTACGATGTCATCAAAAGTTTGTACCTCTTCAGGTGATAGATTATTAGCAGCCCATTCAGCCATTTGATCCCAGTTACCTTCAGTAACAGATTTGATACTACCTTCTTCACTTTGTTGTAGTGCTTGTTGACCAGCAGCGTAGCTATCTACTAACTCCTTCGGTAGCCCAATCTTAGCAAGATTCTTATAGGTCTCTTCAGATATAACACCGTCATTCTCAAAGAACTCTTTACTAGCTTCCACAATAACATCATTAGTATTCGTATCTTCCTCTTGGTTGTCATCTTGTTCATTCTCGTTGGTTTCCTCTCCTTCTTCTTGTTCTTGTTCTTGTTCTTGTTCTTGTTCTTTAGCCCCTGCTCCCAATTTCTTTTCAAGTTCACTATAGGCATTAGCCATGTCTTCAGGACTCTTGAATTTTTCAGGTAACCATTCAGGTCTATCCTCTTGCGTTTGTTCTTCAGATATTGCATCAACAGCTTCTTCTGACTCTGGGTCAATCTCCTGTGGTGCTTTCTCATTAATCTCTACTCGGTGGAATTCTGCCATATCTCTCTTTTACTCTTCTTGTGGTTGTTGTTGACTAGCCATGTACTGCTCTTGTGCAGCATTGATAGCAGGTGCTACAGCAGGTCCACCCAACTTCATCATCATCTCTTGTTGTTGGGCTTGCTGTATAGCTTGTTGAATTTCTTCTTCTGATTTAATCAGTCCTTCAGTCTCAATACCTAACGCTGTGGCTCTTCTTTTGAAGTAGTCAGATACATTAACATATTGTGCAACTGCTTGTGGACCAACGATTTGATTAGCTCCTGCAAGAAATAGATCGAGCTTTTGTAAATCATTACCTCGTCCTAGTGCTTCAACACCAGTAACAATAGTAGGTTTAACAATGTCTTTAGGTAACTTAGGAAGTCTTCCTTCTTTACTCATCCTTGCCATTAACCTAGTAACGACAGGCATTTGAAACTCTTGTGATAATAAAGAATACAGACCACCAAGTGCAGCTTCCAACTCTTGAGATAACATTCTTATCTCCTCTGCTGTTACTCGTTCTGCATCTCTGACTACACCACTGTTAAGTAGGAAAGCTTGAGATAGTCTATCACTAATCCCATTCATTACTCCTTGTGCAGTACGGAAGTCATTGAACTTGTTAAGTTGTAAAACAGATACATCTCCTTCAGACCCTTGTACAATTGCACCGTTAGGAGATTCAGATAAAGTCTTAGCCCTGGTTGTACCGTTAGGATTAACCATGAACAATACCTTGGCTGCTGCTGCACTACCTTCGACTATTGCTTTTGTTAACGACTCTAAAGATTTAAGATCACCAATGTACTCCTCTACAAATCCTCGTCCGTAGTCTTCACCATCTATCCTTGTATAACGAAGAGGTAGGAATGGAGTCTTCTCGATAGGATACCTACCAATAGATTCTTCAATAACAATTCCTTTTACATCTTGTTGTACTACAAATTCATTACCTTCTCTAACTACAGAGGTGTACAAGTCACAGCTATTTTCTTTCTCTTGACGATATACCTCTTCTCTTACAGACTCAGGTAACATCATTGGAGCAACAGTTTCTTTGATAGCTATGTGTGTTACATTACCCATTGGGTCTCTCTTAACACAGTAACGATCCAGTCTGAATACTCTCATTCCACCTTCATCAGGTAAGTATAACAAAGTATTACCTGTGACCAATAAATTCTTTAACGCTTCAAACACTCCTACTCGAAATGCTTCAACTTCTACTTCTTGAGATACACTTCGTTCTACATCTGCTAATGCTTTCTCTAAGTCAGATCGTAATTGCTCTCCTCCCTCTGGTCCTAACTCCTGTTTTGCTTTATCTAATTCATACCTGTCTATAACAAGACGGAAGAACGGAGCGTTAGGTGGTAACAATGCTAACAATAACTTAGAAGCTAAGTTGTTAACTCCTCTAGCTCCTACTCCTTGATAAGGTGTGTAATACTTAGTAGCGTAGTTGTGTCCATCGGGTGGCATTATGTAAGGAATAGTCAACTCAGATGAGGTACGACCTCTGTCTAAGAAAGACCACCGTTGGTTCTCTAAGCTATGATATAGCCCTTGTGCTGTTTCTTTCATTATACTCCCTCGTAATATTGCCAAGCAGTTCCATTGTAGACTGCTAGAGTAGGTGTCACTTTATCAGTGACAAAGTAAGTTAACCCTAAACCAGGAGAAACTATCGCTAGTATATAAGCCTCTGTGTTATACTCTGCTCGAAAAGTTGTACTTGCTGTAGCTGCCTCGTCAAATGCGTAAGTCTTTCCAAACGAAGGTCTTATGAATCCATTCGGTATAACAGTTAAACCACTCGGAAGTTTCTGAGTAGCTGTTGGAAAAGTAAGCGACATTACTTACAAAGAATCAGTAGTACCTGTAGCGTATACACTGTAAGTACCATCTGTTCTAGCTGATACATTTCCTCTGATTTGTTCGTAGTGTCCGTGGTCATCTCTTACAAGGATAGCACCGTTTGCTGTAACAGCTTGACTGTGTACTACAAACCAAGAACCACCTATGTAGGCTTCTATGTCTACGGTAGCTCCTGTGGTTACAGCGGAAGAAGCGATTACAAAGGTCCAACCCTTAGAACGCTCTACTGAGAATGAACTGCCAGCCCCTGTCGTTGTGACAGATGATAGCAAAGTCTTTTTTGAGAGTGTGCGAAGCATGATATTATATAGTTATGTTGTTATTAAGAAGACATATAGACACCAGTACCGCCAGCAGAACCACCAAGTGTAGGTCTAGAAGACCTTGCTAACTGTGCTTGTGCTCCTCTAGCTTTCTTCTTAGGCTGCATCTGTGCTACAGTTTTAGCTTCCTTGGCAGGCGGAATTGCTGCTGCTGGGATAGGTGCTGGAGGTGGAGGAGGTTCAGGAAATTTAGGTGCTGACATACACATGGTTAGTCTTTTGTTAAAATGTTTTGTTGTAGTTGTTCGTTATAAGTTTGTCTAAGGAATCTAATTACAGACACTTGTCCACTCTTAAACCAAACATCTTTTTCAGAGTTCGTCAAGTCAGGACATTTGTCAGGAAATAATTCTTCCAATCTTTTTACAACAGCCTCGCTTATAAGAGGCATTAGTTCATCTTCCATTCTCATGTTCTATAACTCCTATCATCTAGTTCTTGTGGTAAGTTACCTTTTCTTATTTGATCCTCGGTCCACAGGAAAGCACTGGCATTCCAAAGTATAGCACCTGCGTGATCTTCTGAATCATCTCTTTCACTAAGTGCTAACAAGTGTCTATTCATACTATCTATTAATCTACTTAAGGGGAATCCGTTGTGCCAGTTGTTGTCTCCGTAGAGTCTTCCTCCTTCTTCAAATCGTTTGGCAAGGGATCGAAGGGCGATTGGAGGAATAAGGCTGAATCGTCCCCGTCCAGCATCCCTGTCACGCTTCGCACCAGTGGTATAATGTTCTTTCTCTCCAGAGTTTGGTAGTTCTTCGGTGTCCATAGTTTTGTTATTTGTTTTTGTTTTTTATTGTACTCTTGTTTTCTTAGTAGTCGTGCCATCCACGCATTCATCAAAGCTTCTTGTTCTGTTTGTCCCTTCTTCTCATACAAAGCAACAACAGATTCCCAAGTGTATCCGTTATCATCCAACCATTTCTTAGCAGTCACAGCTCCTACTCCCTTTGCTCCACTGAATCCATCTGTTGAATCTCCCATCAAAGCTTGTAGTAGGTGGAAGTTATCTGCTTCTTCTTCTGTAGGTTCGTGGTATTCTTCTCTGTTATAATCATAGAAGATTCCTGGTACACTCTTGAAGTCCTTGTCTATTGATACAATGATACGCTTGTCTAACCTGTTAGGTCTTTCAGTAGCTAAGATACTTAACACATCATCAGCTTCTATGTTAGCCCATAGTTGTGCGTCTAGTTCATTAAGCATCCATTCCCTCATAGGTTTTAAGATGATAGGTAACACTGACTTCCTTCTGTTCGACTTGTACTCAGGGAATAGTTTCCTTCTGAAGTTTGCCCGGTCACTCAACGCTAACACTACTTCATCTGCTTTGAGTAAGTCTTTGAATTGTTCTATCCTTCCAATGACTCGTTCCTTTGCTACTGCCATGTCTGCGTGTACAGTCCAAAGCTCCTCTTCCCATTGTATATTTTCTTGTGCTATGATCGACGCTTCAAAAGCTAATACATCTGCGTCAATTAGTATGGTTGTTTTACTCATAGAATATGCTCCAGTTGTCTTGGTGTTTTTTATATTTTGATTTACTATCAGGTAGGAGACTTAACTTTAATGTTACTCCATTTATTTCTTTTCTTGGTATTAACCACCATATTTTCTCAGGTACAATATAACAACCTACCACATCTATCGAATCACACATATAAGACTTTCCTGTGCATCCTGATCCACTGTTTATATGATATGTATTAGCTGATGATTTATTACTTGAAGTTGCTTTGATCTGTACCTTTAAAGTACCTGCTGGGCAAGTGACAATGAAGTCCCAAGGCATAGGCGTAGTAGGTAAATGAGGTTCAAAGTCTCGCTCTAAACACTCAGTTGTAAACCGTGACTCTGCTATTGCTCCGATTCGTTGGGTCTTTGATGAGGGCATAAGATTATTAGTGTGTTCATTCTTCCAATCCCAATGGACATTTAATTCAGTTGTATCATACAAGTCCGCAAGGGACAAGTAGTAATCAAACTCAGTTTCTTGTTTTAGTGCGTCTCTGCCCATGACTCTCCTACTTTATATTCACCATCCATAGGACACTTCATGTTCAACTCTTTACCTGCCGCTTTGATTGCTTTGATAGCTAACTCTCCGTATGTGTCTGCTAACTCAGGTTTAACTTCAGCTTGGAACTCATCGTGTATGTTACCTACAAAAGCATACTCTCTTCCGTGTTGCCATCCAATCTCAGAAAGCTTGGTGTGTAGTTTAATTAAAGCTACCTTCATAAGGACAGCACCAGCAGATTGAAGTAACATATTAAGTGCAGCGTGTTCACTTCTTATAGGTAGTATCCTACCGTCTACTCCTGTTAAACATCCATTTTGTTCTGCCTTCTTTTGGATTAATTGTTTAAGTAGTTTTAACGCAGGTAAGTTAGATAAGAACTTCTTCTTTAATCTACTACCATCTTGTGCTGTACCCTCTACAATCTCACCTATCTTTGCATCACCTGCTCCGTAAAGGAAACCATAGATAAATGTCTTAGCTTGATCTCTAGTCTTTAACCCTGCTGCTTTCTGATTAACAGAGTGTATGTCTCCTTCAAGGATAGCTTTAGTGTACTCTCCTCCATCCCAAGTTGACAGGTAGTGTGCAAGCATACGAAGTTCTAAACCACTAGCGTCAACACCTACTAACTTGTATCCCTTTTTAGTTATAAATAAAGAACGACACTCCTCACCGTACTCTGCTCTTGTAGCTGGTACTTGTGCTAGGTTGGGTAAGCTATGAGTACATCTACCTGTGACTGCTCCGTTTGTGTTGACTCGTCCGTGGATTCTGCCATCCTTAACTAATCTTAACCATCCATTCTTGCCTTCAGCTAGTTGCCCTAGTCTTTTGACTACTAACAAATACTCCAGCAAAAGCTTCGCTGATGGATGGTTAATAGATTTTAAAGTAGACTCATCAATCTTCACAGTCTTTCCGTCATTAGATACAGGCATTTCAAAACCTAAAGCTTCAAGTCTTTCTTTAATCTGTTGTCTGCTGCCAGGATTAAAAGGTATGATCTCCTCCTTTACATCTAGTGGTTCAGCTTTGTTAACTAAGTTCTGTACCATGCCTCTACTCTTCAGTATATTTTTAAGTTCTACTTTAGTAGGTGCTGT
>Ga0222718_10002196_pt1 | contig 17787 bp, 23 predicted proteins | sample C33_27DmetaG_FD_165045 | JGI IMG/M metagenome (GOLD analysis project Ga0222718, IMG submission 165045) | Estuarine water microbial communities from San Francisco Bay, California, United States - C33_27D | ecosystem: Environmental > Aquatic > Marine > Unclassified | place: USA: California... | reverse complement strand
CGTTAATCGTGAGTGATTGGCCAATACTAAGATCCTCGTCAATGAGTGAAACATCGGTCGAGGTGCCCCCCATATCGAAGGTCATGATATTGGATGCCGATAACGTGGTTTGAGCACCGATCAGACCGCCTGCAGGACCCGATAGTAATAACCGAACGGAATGCTTGGCTGCTTGATCGGCGGCGAGCGTCAGGCCAGACGATTGCATGATTGCCAGCTGACTGGGCGCAATTGCGTGCTGGAGTCGCTCGAGATAACGGGCAACTAAAGGACCGAGTGAGGCGTTTAAAAAGGTGGTTACTCCGCGTTCGTATTCGCCGATTTCGGGCAACACTTCGGAGGATCGGCTGACAAAATAAGCGTCGCTTAATTGATCAGCGATGGCGCGCTCATCATCCGAGTTGATGTAGGAAAAGAGCAGATTAATGGCTATAGCGCTGGGCTTGTAAGCTTGGATCGCCGATTTGAGCGCTTCGAGGTCGGTTGCTTTCAGCGGGGTTTTGATACTGCCCTTGGCATCTCGTCGAACATCAAGCTCGAAGATAGCGTCGCCGGAGACGTTTAAACGATCTTTGCTGGGTAATAGTTGATAGAGGTCTCGGCGATTTTGACGGCCAATTTCAAGCACGTCGCCAAGCCCCTGGTTACAGATATAGGCAGTTTTGACGCCTCGAGACTCTAAGGCCGCGTTCGTTGCGACAGTCGTACCGTGGATGATTATGAGCTTACCTTGCTCGCACAATTGGGTGAGACCAAGCTGCTCTATACCGTCGAGAATCGCGACCTCCGGCGCAGAGGGGGTAGAAAGCCGTTTGTGGGTGATCAGTTGGTCTTGGTGTAGGTATGCAAAATCCGTGAAGGTGCCACCGGTATCGATACCCAGATAATGTTCTGGCATGAGCTGTGTAATAATCTGTGAAGTACCCAATGTAGCAGAATCCGAGGAAGAGCGGCTAACAACGGGCGATAAGCAGTGAACCTGAGAGAGATGATCTAAACCTTATGCCGGAATTGCCTGAAGTAGAAACCACCCGGCGCGGGGTAGCGCCGCATCTCGAAGGGGCATCGATCACGGCTGTTGCCGTTCGAGAGCCCCGTTTGCGTTGGCCGGTATCGCCGGAGCTGGCACAGATGGCCACCGGTCAGCGGGTGCATACGGTCAGCCGGCGGGCTAAATATCTGATTGTTCATCTCGAGCGAGGGGCTTTTATGATCCACCTGGGTATGTCCGGCAGTTTACGGATTCTTCCTGTTGATGCGGCCTTACAGAAGCATGACCACATTGATTGGGTGCTCGACAGTGGCCAACTTCTGCGGTATCGAGACCCCCGGCGGTTTGGATCGGTCTTCTGGTTGCCGCACTTATCTCATCCTTTGTTGGATAGTTTGGGTCCGGAGCCGTTATCCGAAGCTTTCTCGGCTAAGTACTTATATGAAGCATCCCGGGGAAAGCAGCGATCGATCAAAGGGCTGATCATGGATGCTAAAATTGTGGTTGGTGTCGGTAATATTTATGCGAACGAAGCATTGTATCGATCGGGAATTCGGCCGACGGTGCTTGCTGGGAAGATCTCTCTCTCGCGGTATTTGAGACTGGTTGATGCCATAAAAGCGGTGCTGGCCAAAGCCATCGACGCGGGCGGCACAAGTTTGCGAGACTTTTTACGGGAGGATGGTACACCCGGGTACTTTCGACACGAACTCAAAGTGTATGGCCGGGAAGGAGAACCCTGTGACGCCTGCGGAAGCAGGCTTAAAGGTCTCAAGATTACCGGACGAGCAACGGTCTATTGCGCCGCTTGTCAGCGTTAGACGATTTTTCCTTCCGCGACGGCTTGGGCGACGCAGGGATGGACAAATTGGCTGATGTCTCCCTGATAGGACGCGATCTGTCGGACAAGGGTCGAAGAAATGTAAGAGTATTCTTCAGAGGGCGCCAGGAAAATGGTTTCAAGCCCAGGCGCTAAGGCTCGATTCATATTTAGCATCTGAAACTCATATTCAAAATCAGTGACCGTGCGAATGCCTTTGAGAATAACGTTAGCGCCGATTTTTTTGGCAAAATCAACGGTCAGTTGATTGAAGCCGATGACCTCTACGTTGGGTAAATGCGAGAGCGCCTCTTCAGCCAATTCCACGCGCAAACTCAACACGCTCGGATCTTTCTGAGGGCTTGTGGCTATCCCTAAAACAACCTTATCGAAAAGCACCGCTGCTCGTTGAACGAGATCAGCATGCCCATTATGGATTGGGTTAAATGTGCCTGGATAGAGGACTGTGGTCATATGAGGTCTCCGTCATCAGGGGCTGATGATACCGCACCTAGGGAATGGCTCAAAACGCGTCTTGGTTTGACAGCAAAGCAAAGTGCACCTGGCCGGCGCGTTTTTGCTTGATGATCGAAAGTTGCTGTTGCCCCATGGCTTCGAGCAAGCTGGCCGAAGGGCATTCAATGTAAATCAGAGCATCTCGACTCAAGTAGTGCTGGCGAAGCAGGCGGGGAATAATTTCTAGATGACCGTCGGATTGAAAAGGCGGATCAATAAAAACGATGTCAAAAGGCTCTTTGGCAGGAATCTGCAGTTGAGCAAAGGCATCTTGCTGTACGATGACGCAGTGATTGCTCGATTGACCCAGCTCATCTCGATTGCGCTCAAGCGTCTTGATGACTCGATGCGATTGGTCCATCAAGGTAACATGACGAGCGCCTCGGGACAGTGCTTCAAAACTCAAGATACCGCTGCCAGCAAACAGTTCAAGGACACGTTTTCCGGCCATGCGCCCTTGCAACCAGTTGAACAAGGTTTCTCGAACACGATCAGGAGTTGGTCTGAGATCTTTTTCTGGCGTAAAGGAAACTTTGCGACCGCGCCAATTTCCACCGATAATCCGGACAGTCGAAGTTGCAAAAGACTTAGACACAGCAACCAACCTCAGACGAGTTAAAAACGATGGACAATGTTGCAGATCAAAGCGCGCAAGGCAAGCTAGGGCTTTTGGCTCTTTTAAAGCGTGGATTAGCAAAGACTCGGGCCGGGTTTTCAGATCAAGTCTCAACTTTATTTTTGGGCGCGAAGGCAATCGATGATGATCTACTAGATGCCATCGAAACCCTATTGATTACCTCCGATTTTGGTATGACAGTGACCCAGGAGGCAATTGAAGCCTTAACCAAAATGGTCGCCCGGGATCAGTTGGCTGATCCGGCAGCGCTAAAATTAGCCTTACGGTCACATTTATTGTCGTTGTTGGCACCGTCAAGCCAGGGGTTTGCGCTGGGTGGCCAGGGTACGGAAGTTATTCTCATGGTGGGTGTAAATGGTGCGGGCAAAACAACCACTGCAGGTAAACTTGCAAGATATTTTCAGCACGATCAACGAAGGGTGATGTTAGCCGCGGGCGACACCTTCAGAGCGGCGGCGGTTGAACAATTAAAAACCTGGGGGGAGCGCAATGAGATCGAGGTGATCGCGCAGCACACGGGGGCCGATAGTGCGTCGGTGCTGTTCGATGCTTTGGCTGCAGCCAAAGCGCGACAGGCCGATGTGCTGATTGCCGATACCGCAGGCAGGCTGCAAAACAAAAAGAACCTGATGCAGGAATTGCAAAAAATTGTTCGGGTATTGCGCCGCCAAGATGAAGCGGCACCTCAGCACGTCCTGCTAGTCCTTGATGCGACCACAGGGCAAAATGCAATTGAGCAAGCAAGAGCGTTTACCCAAGACGTATCGGTGACTGGACTTGTGCTGACCAAACTGGATGGCACAGCCAAAGGGGGAGTAGTGTTTGCACTCTCTGAAGCCTTGGGATTGCCCATTCAGTTTGTGGGTGTTGGTGAAGCGATCGACGATTTGAAGCCGTTTGATCCCGAACTGTTCGTAGATGCCATTTTGGATACCTCCGAATAATGTTGATTCTTGATCAAGTTTCCAAGCGATATCCCAATGGCCACGAGGCCTTGTCAAACGTGTCGCTTCAGATCGATACAGGAGAACTGGTCTTCTTGACCGGGCCGTCTGGGGCAGGAAAGTCAACGTTGTTAAAATTGATCAATGGCATCGAGCGTAGCTCGAGAGGTCAAGTCATTGTTGCCGGTCAGAACATTACCCAACTTGCCGCGAGGCGGTTACCCCAGTTGCGGCAGAATATCGGCGTGGTTTTTCAAAATCATCAATTGTTATTTGATCGAACGGTAGGCGATAACGTTGCATTGCCCTTGCGTATCGCTGGTATGCCGCCAAGCGATATCGCCCGCCGAGTTCGTGCAGCCTTGGCTAAGGTTGACCTTGAAGGACGAGAGCTGGATTGGCCCGAAATGTTATCAGGGGGCGAACAGCAGCGGGTCGGGATCGCGCGTGCGGTTGTCCACAGACCCGCGTTTTTGCTGGCTGATGAGCCCACTGGAAATCTAGATCCTGCGCTGAGTAGAGAAATTATGGGCCTATTTGCCCAGTTCAGTCAGTTAGGCGTGACCGTGTTAATCGCCACGCACGATCTAGACTTGGTTAAAGTCATGTCGGCAAGACAGGTAAAACTTGAAGCGGGGAGGGTGCTGAGTTTTGACCAGTAATCCACGAGTTGGGGGAGCCGAAGCGAGGGTAATTCTTCGGTCTGAGCGAATTCGCGCTTGGGGGAGACATCACAGACAATTGTTCGTCCAAACCTTTGCCGCCCTGATGAGCGCGCCTGGTAGTCTGATCACGACTTGGCTTGTGATTGGTATTGCGCTCAGCTTACCTTTGCTGTTGGGCCTTGGCCTGCGAGAAGCTGCGGTCGCGGATGCCAAGGCGTCAATAGAGCCCTCGGTGAGCGTTTATCTTTCGGTACCGAGTGATAGTGCCGAGGCGCAGGAACTGCTCAACACCCTACGAGGCTCGTCCCAGATACAATCAGTAATACTAGTTACCGAGCGACAAGCCCTCAATGCCTTTGCCGCCCAGTCGGGGTTTGGTGACATTCTTGGGGCTTTTTCCGAAAACCCCTTGCCCGCAATGTTAGATGTTAAGCCCTTGGTAGGCGGCGGCGCTGAAGCTAAGCTATTGGTGAACTGGATGGATGAATTACCTGGCGTTGATGAGGTGGTTTTCGATGCGGCTTGGTTGGCCCGCTTGCAGGCGTTGATGCGGATTCTCAATCGGTTGGTCATCGCTATGGGACTGCTATTTTCTCTGGGTGTCATTTTGATTATTGGCAACACCCTGAGACTCACCATCGAGTCACAGCGCAGCGAGATTGAAATATCCAAACTCTTTGGAGCCACCGATCGTTTTGTGCAGAGGCCTTTTATTTATCGGGGGTTTTGGTTGGGTTTGGGGGGTGCCTGCTTTGCTTGGCTGATTGTTCAGTTAAGTCTCGGCTTTTTGGCGGCGCCGGTTGAGCAGATGGCACAAGCCTACCGCAGTAGTTTTGCCCTTGGGGTCCTCAGTGTCGATGAATCTCTGTGGTTGCTCTTGGTCGGCGCGGGGCTGGGCATATCGGCATCCTGGTTGTCCGTCTGGCGTCACTTAAAGCAAATTCAACCGAAATAGCGCTTTTTGCGTAATATTGGCAGTTCGGGTCGACGATGCTAGAATTTGCGACCCCAAAAAGAGGGTACAGACGATGACTGCGGTTCCCATCCCATTCGACATCTCGGCGCCGGGCTCGAATCTCGAGGCCTACGTGCGTGCCGTCAATACCCTTTCGGTATTGTCAGCGGAAGAAGAGCAGCGATTGGCTCGGCGTCTGCATGAATACGGAGACGTTGAGGCCGCTCGGCGGTTGGTTCTAGCCAATCTTCGTTTCGTGATCTACATTGCCCGAAGTTACTCAGGCTATGGTCTGTCAGAGGCGGATCTCATTCAAGAAGGTAATGTTGGGCTGATGAAAGCCGTTAAACGCTTCAACCCTGAATACCAAGTTCGATTGGTTTCTTTCGCGGTGCACTGGATTAAGGCAGAAATCCACGAATTCATTCTTCGTAATTGGCGTATCGTGCGGGTAGCGACGACAAAGTCTCAGCGCAAACTGTTTTTTAATCTGCGTAGCAAAAAGCCGCGGCTTGGATGGCTACGGACACAGGAAGTCACTGATATTGCAGAAGCGCTTGGCGTTAAACCCGAGACCGTGCGTCAGATGGAGGGCCGCCTGAGTGCTCAGGACGCCTCTTTTGACCTGCCCGAGTCTGACGATGACGACACGTTTATCGCTGCGCCGGCGCAATTTTTAACCGAGGGTGGGAATGATCCCGCTGAAATCGTGGAATTGCACAGCACTCAAAACGCCGAGACGTTGAAGCTACAAGCCGGACTGGCTAATCTCGATGGCCGGGCCCGGGATATTGTCACGAAGCGCTGGCTACAGGAACCGAAGGCAACGCTGCAAGAGCTTGCCGACGAGTATGGTATTTCAGCAGAGCGCGTCCGACAGGTTGAACAAGGTGCTCTGAAAAAATTGCGTCACAAGTTTCAGCCGGCGTAAGGCATGTCTCCTCAAGTCATGCTGAGTATAGGCGCCATAAGCGCTGGGTTGTCGGTGATCATCGGGGCGTTTGGTGCTCATGCGCTCAAAGGGGTGTTATCGGAAACCAGCCGCACAACGTTTGAAACCGCAGTCCAGTATCAAATGACCCACAGCTTGGCCCTGTTGTTGGTCGGTTTGCTCATGTTGGTGCTAGAGCCTAAACCGATTTTCTTCTGGGCTGGTGCCGGCTTTTTGCTGGGCATTTGTTTGTTTTCTGGCAGCTTGTACGGTCTAGCCGTCTGGAATCTGCGCTGGCTCGGGCCGGTAACACCCATTGGTGGAGTCTTATTCATTGCTGGTTGGTTAGCGCTGGCGTATGGCGCCTTCTCGAGTGCCATCCCAGGTATCGATCGGCCTTTACCCTAAATCGTGAGCCACACCGAGCCGTTCAGAGATCGAATTCGAAGCTTCGTTATGCGACAGGGCAGGCTGTCAAAGGGTCAGCGTCGGGCGCTCGATGAACTTTATCCTCGATACGCGCTCAGCGACGAGCAGTGGTCTCAGCCTCAATTTGGCTTTCCTCGATTGCAACCCTTAACGTTGGAAATTGGTTTTGGAATGGGAGACTCCCTCGTCCAGATGGCCGTGGACGCGCCGGAGCAAAATTTTTTGGGTGCAGAGGTCCACGGACCTGGAGTAGGCCATTTGATGCTCAAGGCCGAACAGCAAGCATTGACCAATATTAAAGTCATTAACGGCGATGCCTGGTCGGTGCTCCCAGAGCTGCCGGATAATGGTTTAAGCGTCTTGCAAGTGTTTTTCCCGGATCCTTGGCACAAGAAAAAGCATCATAAGCGGCGACTGGTGAACCAAGAATTTCTAGACTGTGTCGCTAATAAATTGATGCTCGGAGGCTGTTTACATTTGGCCACTGATTGGGTGCCTTATGCGGAGGTGATGCAAGAGGCCTTGCAAACGCATCCAGCGTTTGAATTTTCTGATCCGCCGCGAAGGCCCATCACGAAATATGAACAACGGGGACGTAGACTCGGTCATGAGGTGACGGACATTGCCGCAAGGACCCGCCGCTAGATCAGTGTCAGCAGCGAATCTAAAAAGTGATAACCCCGAGGCGTCGCGCGCAGCTGGCCATCGTCTTGGGTCAGCCATCCCCGAGTTTCGCCTGCCTTGATGAAATCATCTAAGGTACTGACCGGTAATCGCGTCGTGGCTTCGAATTGACTGAGCAAAAAACCGTCAACCAATCGCAAGCCATTCATCAAGAATTCGAGCGGCAGATCCTGTGTCTCGATCTGACGTTGTGATGGATTGAGAGCGGTAAGATAGTGCTGAGGCGCTCGAGTCTTTTGCGTTCGAATTACCCGGTGATGAGGATCGTGAGTCGTAATCTTGCCATGAGCGCCGGCGCCGATGCCGAGATAATCGCCGAACTGCCAATAATTAAGGTTGTGCTTTGATCGTAATTGCCGGTTCCTTGCAAAGGCCGAAACTTCGTAGCGCTGGTAACCATGATCCTTAAGGCATTGAAGACCGATTTTGTCGATTTCAAGCAACAGGTTCTCGTGGGGCAAAGAGGGAGACCTCCGATAAAAAACGGTATTGGGCTCGATGGTTAATTGATACCAAGAAATATGCTCAGGCCGAAAGTTTACGGCCTCTGCTAAATCCTTGAGGGCGTCGTCGGGTAGCTGACCGGGTAGCCCATACATCAGATCGAGATTGATGTTGTTGAAGCCCGCGGCTCTGGCTGACTCGATGGCCGCGATCGCCTCGTCTCGATGATGAACTCTGCCCAGCGCCGTGAGGGCAATATCGGAAAAGCTTTGAATCCCCAAACTTAACCGATTAATCCCTGCGGCCCGAAAACGCGCAAATTTAGTTTGATCACTGGATCCGGGATTGGCTTCCAGCGTGCACTCGGCATGGCTCGCGATAGGTAATCGCTGATGGATACCAGTAAGCAGTTGGTCAATCGCATCTGAGGAGAAGAGGCTCGGGGTGCCACCACCGATGAATAGGGTGTCTATCTCCCCGCTTAAGTTGTGAGATTCGAGGTCCAGATCAAGGTCATTGAGCAACTGAAGAACATAGGCTTGCTCGATTTCGGGATCAAGGGTGTGTCCAGCGGGTAGGGCGTGAGAATTAAAGTCACAGTACGGGCATTTTCGCTCGCACCAAGGGACGTGGACGTAGAGGCTGAAACCAGAACGGCTCATTGTGGATAGCGAGCTGCAAGCGAGTCGGTCAACCGTCTGAGGGCCTGACCGCGGTGACTGATGGCACTCTTTTCTGATTCCGGTAGTTCCGCTGCGGTTTTTTTAAGTTCAGGAACTAAAAAGAGGGGATCGTACCCAAAGCCATTGGTCCCCTGGCTTTGGGTAAGGATCTCCCCAAACCAGTGGCCTTGGGCGATGATGGGATCAGGGTCATCCGCATGCAACAAGAAAATCAAGCTGGCGTGAAAGCAGGCTCGTCGATCGGTAACGCCGGATAGCGCGGAAAGGAGCCGATTGCAATTCTCGGTATCGCTTGCAGTGGGCCCGGCGTACCGTGCACTGAAGATACCCGGGGCGCCGTTCAGTGCGGGGACGACCAAGCCCGAATCATCTGCCAACGCCGGCAAGCCAGTCAGCAGCGACGCATGTCGGGCTTTGAGTAAGGCATTCTCGATAAAGGTTTGGCCTGTTTCCTCAGGGGAGTGCACTTTTAAGGCGTCTTGCCCAATCAGCTGTTCTGCTTCGGGGAGAAGGGATTTGAATTCTTGAATTTTGTGCGCGTTACTGCTGGCAAGGACAATTTTATCGCGCGCTAAATCAAAAGTACTGACGGGTAAAGGTGAGCTCATAAGGCGGATGATCCGTTGGAAATTGAATTTGAACCTTGAAGCGAAGGGTGTCTTGCTCGTGATTGATGACCTCGGCCAGATAATAAATGGCCCTCTGTTCCGTGACTTCAGTAAATACAAGCGGTTGACGTTGATTCAGCAAATTTGCCGCCTCGCCAGTCACTATGACGTTAACAGGCAAGGCATCGCGTCTCACAGCGATATTGACCAGCAGACGGTTAGGCGCTCGAGTGAGACCATGCTGCAATGCCGTGTCGGCTGGCACCAACATGGATGAAAGAGCGGTGTAATGTATGTCGTAAGGCCCGGATTGTTGGCGTTGCTCCGCGTTACTCGATGCGCTAAGAAGCCAGACGACGATGAGTACCATCAATCGCCCTTGTAGCCATAACTTACAGTCCAACGACAAGACCCCTAGGCATGGCTAGGATGACAGCCAGCGGCTTTACCAAGATCGTATTTTCGATCAAGCTCAATCCGATGAAGACCACAATAATCGAAAAATCTAACCCACCGACGGCAGGAATCAAGCGTCGCACGGGTTCACAGACCGGCTCGGTGAGTTCTCTGACTAAGGCGAGTGCCGGGTGATTCGAATAGGGTGCGAGCCAACTGGCAATCACCATAATTAGCAGGGCAAAGAAATAAATGTTTAATAGGCTAGCCAAAATGCCAACCATTGCCCATAAAAGATATACCGGGGAAAATAAGGACGCCCCAGAGAGCCAGACGATCAGTCCGATACCGACGGTTTGGCAAAGGATTGCTGCTAGCATATTGGCCAAGTCAAAACGCCGAAGGGTAGGCAACAGTTTGCGAAATGGGGCAATGATCGGATTGGTTGCGGTCACAATGCCCTGTGAAATTGGGTTGTAATAGTCGGCTCGGCTGGCCTGCATTAGGAATCTGAGGTTGAGCAATAGCACGACTAAGCCAGTGATCGAACGAACTAAAAAAATGCCGCTGTCAGCAAGATAATCCATACGCGTTAAATGTCCTTGGAAGTTGGGTGATTCTATGGTGCTGAGTTTTGTGACAGGCTGATCGAGCGGTCTCTCGCCGCCTCGCATGCGGCGGCGATAAGGCGATCGAAGTTTGCTGCTTCCAGCGAGCGACAAGCCGCTTCTGTTGTGCCGCCAGGGGAGGTCACATTTTCACGCAACGTTTTCGGTGTTGCATCACCGCGACTCGCCATATGGGCAGCACCCAATGCTGTTTGGATGACCAGCGTTTTAGCCGTATCAGGATCGATATTAAAACCTTCTGCGGCTTCTATCATGGCTTCCATTAAGTAGAAAAAGTAAGCCGGCCCGCTGCCCGATATCGCAGTGACCGCATCTAAGTCGGCTTCTGCGGTAAACCAAGCAATCACGCCTACGGTGGACAACAAGCGCTCAACCTGTGCTTTTAGCGTCGAATCCATACCCGAGGTAGCGAACAGTCCGAGCATACCCGCACCGACCAATGCTGGTGTGTTCGGCATGCAGCGAATCACTTGATCGGACCCAGACCAACGGGTCAGTTGCTCTGTGGTGATGCCCGCTGCGACGCTAACCAATGGTTTATCACGGAGGCTCGGTCCCAAATCGTTGCATACGGCTTCAATAAGATTCGGTTTAACGCAGAGCAAAACTAAATCGGCGGTCGGCACGACCGCTTGGTTACGGGTAAACCAACTGACGCCTAAAGCCTTAATGTGTGCGCCTTGCTCCTCACTGGGGTCGGCAACGCCAATGTTATCTTTTGGGTAGCCTGACTGAATAAGTCCGCCGATAATGGCCTGAGCAATGTTACCACCCCCGATAAAAGCCAGTTTGAGCGTCATAGTTTCTCCTTAGGAATTCGACGACCGAAGAGAGCTGAACCGACCCTCACCCAGGTTGCCCCTGAAGCGATGGCAACTTCGAGGTCCTCGCTCATGCCCATGCTCAGTTCAGATAATACCCCGGTGGGCAAAGCTTTTTTCAGGGCGATCTGTAATGTTTTGAGTTGATCAAAAAATTGTCTTCGCTCAGATAAGCTAAAAGCTGCTGGTGGCATCCCCATTAATCCTATCAAAGACAACTGTTCGCAACCCATCACATGAGCAGCGAGGCTGCCTGCCTGCTCGGGAGCCACGCCGCTTTTGGCGGTTTCATCAACGAGATTAATTTGCAAAAAAACGCCAAGCGGAGGCTTATGATCAGGCCGAGCTGCATTCAGTCGCGTTGCGATTTTCTCTGAGGCAACGCCATGGACGTAGTCGAAATGGGTGGCGATGTCTCGGGTTTTGTTCGATTGAATGTGGCCAATGAAATGCCAATTGGCTTCAGGTAAACCCACAATTTTGGGCAAGGCATCTTGCAAATAGTTTTCCCCGAAATCGCGTTGGCCCAAGGCATAGGCGGCGCGGATGAGTTCAAGGGGTTTAGTTTTTGAAACGGCAAGTAAAGCGACGCTTGCGCGGGCACGTTGACTGTCCTCGCAGGCTGCGGTAATTCTTTTGTTGACGGCTTGAAAATTATTATTGATCAAGGTTAGTTATCACGGTCAGATACGGCATTGTCGCATACTAGGGTGCAGGAGCAAGGTGTGGTAGTGGATGCTACACTGCTGATCGCCTAGAACTTTTGGGTGGCTGCGCATGAGATCATGCTGTTAACCCCTGCCCTACGGAGTTTGATTCGCGAGGACAGGGTGGCTCAAATGTATTCTGCCATTCAAACCGAGGGTCAGTTAGGGATGCAAACCCTCGATCAGTTTTTAAAAGACCTGCTTCAAAGGGGTTTAATCACGCGCGAGCAAGCCCAGGAAAAAGCGAAAATCCCAGAGGATTTTGCCTAACCTTTGGGCGTCAACGGTTCGCCTTGGTGGCTGAACCAAGTCTCCAGAATTAACACTGCCGCGACATCATCCACCCGGAGTTGGGTGGATATCGCTTTAGCCTCAATGGTACTCAGGCGCTCATCGATCATTTCATGCGGTCGGTTGAAACGCCCGGTGAGTCGCCGGGCGAACTTTTCTGCCCTAGTAGACATTTCGCTGCCGCTCGCATCCATATTCAAAGGCAGACCAACCACGAAGCGTTCTGGCTTCCAAGTCTCGACGAGCTCTGCCAGGGATTGCCAGTTGGGAATGCCTTGCTTGGCAGGCAGAATCATCAGCGGTGTTGCAGTCCGAGTGATTCGTTGCCCTACGGCGATACCGATGTGGTGGGTGCCATAGTCAAAGCCAAAGATGACGTCGGCGCTCATTGGTAATCTGACCGCGATGGGGCCATCAGCAGGGGATTAAAACCCAATCCGGCCTGGGCTGCTGAGTACCGATGCTCACAGTCTTGTTCAAGCAGATCCAACAAATTTGGCTGGGTCAGCAGCCAGACATCGCGTTGAATCTCGGTCTCCAATTGTCCAGCCGACCAACCTGCGTATCCGATCATGGGTATGACGGTTGCGGTACCATCAAGGGCAAAATTGATGGCGTCTTGCAGGTTCGCGGCTAAATCGACATTAGCCTGACGGCCTCCCAGATCGGTAATGGTCAGAAAAAACAAACGGTCAGTTTGCACAGGACCACCCATCAGAACGCGCTTTTGGTTAAGGATTGCGGGTGCTTTGGGTAGTAGCCGCTCGAGGGATATTTCTGCTGGCTTGTTCATTATGAAACCGATACTGCCAGAAGACTGATGGTCGATAATCCAGACAACGGAGCTTGAAAAAAAATCGTCACCACCCAAGGGATGCGCGAGCAGTAGACTGTTGTTGATGGTTTGTTCGATCATTGGCTGACGTTGAGAGACCGACTGTTCTTGCGAAACTGCCAAGTGCGAACAATCTCCAACACGTCCGTTTTTGCCAGCAAAGCCTTTGAAAAAGGGGGAAAGGGTTCTGCCCTTCGTACGATGTTTTCAGCGGCTTGATCCAGCACCGGTTCACCGCTGCTGGCCAAGACACGAACGTCTTTGAGTCCTCCCCTCGAGTCGATAACCACCAGCAGCCTGAGCTCGCCGTAAATACCAAGTTGGCGTGCGGCTTGAGGATAGTTAAGGTTACCAATCGTTTCGATTTTTCGTTGCCAGGATCGCAAGTAGTTGGCCTCTGGGCTGGCAGCGGCATTGACTTGGGTAAGACGCTGTACGCGCTCAAATCGTGGTGTGGATGGCGCGCTAAAGTCGTTATTGGGTCTTCGAAACTGGGTGAAGTCACTCACCCACTGTCGAGGGGTGTCACGAGGCGATAGCGCTCTTGCGGACTCTGTTGATTCAGCGGAGGGTTTGAGGTCCGGCTCTTGATTTGTCGGGGCTCCTGTGGCGGCGGTCGGACAGGCTTCAACGGTCTGTTCATCCTTGCCCCGTTGGTTTTGATCAGCGACGAAATCAAAGGTCTTTGGCGCCTGTTGGGAGGGAGCTGACGCCAGCGTGATATCGAGGGCCCGTGATGTCCCCCCAGGCCGCTCCGGCGAAAAAGTTATGGCGGTGAGCAGGATAAGATGGACAACAATTGCTAAAAATAGGGCAAAGGCTAGGCGGTCTGAAGAGAGTGCAAGGTGATCTTGCATTGAGACTACCCCAGCGCTCCGGATAGGTAGTCAAGATAGTCGCCGGCAATATCAAAGCCCTCGCTCGCGTCTAGTTCGCGAATACATGTGGGACAAGTTACGTTAATTTCGGTGAGATAATCGCCGATTACGTCGATCCCGACAAACACCAAGCCTTTGGCTTTTAGCTCGGGCCCGATTTGCCCACAGATCCAACGATCTCTATCGGTCAGCGGCCGCGGTACTCCGCTGCCCCCTGCGGCGAGATTACCGCGAGTCTCGCCTGCCGAAGGAACCCTTGCGAGCCCCACTGGCACCGGCTCGCCGTTGATCAATAATATTCGAGTATCACCTGCGCTGATCTGTGGCAGATAACGTTGTGCCATGATTTTTTGGGTGCCGAGCTGGGTGAGAGTTTCAATAATAACGTTACGATTGGTGTCTTTGGGTTGAATCCTGAAGATCGATTGACCGCCCATACCATCAAGGGGCTTAAGAATGACATCCCCATATTGGGCATGAAAGGCTTTTAGCTGATCAAGGTCTGACGAGACGATAACCTCAGGGACGCATTCGGGGAATTGCAGGGCGAACAGTTTCTCGTTGCAGTCTCGAATGCTGCCAGGCTTGTTAAAGACAGGTACGCCTTGACGCTCGGCGAATTCGAGCAGATAAGTTGCGTAGATATAATCCATGTTGAAGGGTGGGTCTTTGCGCATCAAGATGCAGTCAAAGTCTCGAGCGTCGCCTTCGGTCATTGCAAGGCTCTCGTAGTAATGATCAGGATCGTCTTTGACCGCTATCGTTTGATAATTGACCTTCAGCTGATCTTTGTCCAAGGACAAGTCGTCGAGGGTCATCACTGAAATTTTCCAGTCACGCCGCGCAGCGGCAAGCATCATGGCAAAGCTGCTGTCTTTCTTGGGGTTAATCGACGCGATGGGATCCATGACAATCCCGAGATGTTTAATCAAGTTCGACTCCGAGGCGTAGTAGTCATTATTGTATCGAGTTATCGAGCGGAGCCATAGGGGCAGGCTGAGGTCAGATCAAACTCAGGGTTAGTCGTTAGATAGCCCGAGACTGATTTCGCTGAGACCTGAAATGGGGGCTCTTTCAATCGCTCTTCCGGACGTTAGGATTTTAATGTTGGAGACCCCATTAGCGATATTCACCAAAGGCCGTATAAAAGTGACTCAGGAGGGCCGCCGAGGCGGTTTCTGCTCGTAAGGTTCTTGGTCCGACACTATAGGGTACAAAGTCCCGAGTTTCAGCCAACGCAACTTCATCGGTACTAAAGCCGCCTTCTGGACCAATGGCGAGGGCAAGCGCACCCACGCGCTTGGATTGAGCATCGGGTGGGTTCGTCGAACCAAGGTGGGCAATGAGCCTATGATCAATCGCAGCCGCCTCGACATCAGCGAGCGCGGTTTCAAAGGGCATTGGGGGCTTTAAGTGGGGCAGACAAGTTCGTCCAGATTGTTCGCTGGCATGCTCGATCACACCTTGCCAGGCGGCAAACCGTTTCTCTACTTGCGTCCGTTTTTCGCTGAGGTGTTGGGTTAGCATGGGGATGATCACAGCGACGCCCAACTCGGTTGCGCGCTGCAAGGCAGAGATCATGGCGTCTCGCTTTAATACACTCATCAGCAAGGTGATATTGAGCTTGGGTTCGCGAGAAATCGGATCAAAATCCTCGATGGAGATGAGGGTTTGGTGTTTAGAGGTGGCGGTAACGTGGCCAGCAAATTCCCCTCCCTCACCGTTACACAGGATCACTTGAGCACCAGCACTCAGCCTGAGCACTCGGCTAAGGTGGTGGTGCTTGGTCTCACCGACGGTGACGCTCGACCCTAAGGCGAGAGCCTGAGGAATAAAGACCCGAGGGATGTACATAATTAGTATCCGAGGTTTTCTAGGATCCTCGCACTCGGTTTTGATTGATTCAAGGTGTAGAAATGCAGCCCGGGGGCGCCTGCCTCGATCAATCGTTCACACAGGCGCGTCACCACCTCGCAGCCAAAATCTTTGACAGCAACGTCATCGCCATCGAGGGTTTCGAGTCGTTTGGTCAACCATCGCGGTAGGTCAGCACCACAGATCGAAGAGAAACGCTGTAGTCCGGCGAGATTGGTAATAGGCATGATGCCAGGCACGATCGGTGTGGTGATGCCGGCTTTGTGACATTCGGCTAGAAACTGCTGATAAGCATCGACGTTGAAGAAATATTGGGTGATGGCGCAATCAGCGCCCGCTTCGACTTTTTGTTTAAAAAATTCAATTTCCGTGGCCACGGAGATTGATTCAGGATGGATCTCAGGGTAGGCGGCTACATGGATGGTGAACCAATCATCGGTGCGTGCCCGGATGAATTCCACCAGTTCCGCTGCGTGCACCATTTTTGCGCTGCCCTGCCCGGATTGCCGGTCGCCTCGAAGTGCGACCAGTTGCTTGATACCCGCGGCCTGATAATCCTCAAGTAAGCCGGCGATGGTTGCTTCATCATCGCCGCCAAAAGAAAGGTGGGGTGCCACGGTAAAGCCCTCATTACTTAACGCAGTGACCGCATGTTTGGTGCCGTCTCGTGTAGAGCCCCCTGCGCCATAGGTGACGCTGATGAACTCGTGCTGAAACCGAGACAGCCGGGAGTAAGCGCGTCGCAGACTTGAGAAGGCGGCCTCCGTCTTGGGGGCCGAGAACTCAAAGCTGATTGGAGTCTTGCAGACCTCCGACATTACAGTTCAGCAGCAAGTTGATCTGTTCGGTCGGTGCGTTCCCAGGTGAAAGATGGCTCGGAGCGACCAAAGTGGCCGTAACTGGCCGTGGGTAAATAGATTGGCCGTTTGAGGTCTAGCATGTCGATCAAGCCTTTCGGTCTCAGATCAAAGTGCGCCCTAACCAGGGCTTCGATCTTTTCATCGGAGAGCTTTCCGGTGCCGAAGGTGTTGATGCTGATGGAAGTCGGTTCGGCAACGCCTATGGCGTAGGAAACTTGGATTTCGCAACGGTCCGCAAGGCCGGCGGCCACTAGGTTTTTAGCCACGTAGCGGCCCGCATAGGCGGCGCTCCGGTCAACCTTGGATGGATCCTTGCCCGAAAAAGCGCCACCGCCATGGCGAGCCATTCCCCCATAGGTATCTACAATAATTTTTCGTCCGGTGAGACCACAGTCGCCGACCGGGCCACCAGTGACAAAGTTCCCCGTCGGGTTGATGAAGTATTTTGTCTCGGGGGTTAACCAATTGGCCGGCAAGATGGGCTTAATGATTTCTTCCATCACCGCTTCTTGCAAATCTTTAAGCGCAATGTCCGGATCGTGTTGGGTTGACAATACCACCGCGTCGATTCCTTGGACCGTTCCATCTTGATGGTACCGAAAGGTTACTTGGCTCTTGGCATCGGGTCTTAAAAAGCCGAGCTTGCCACTCTTACGCACATCAGCTTGTTGTTTGACGAGCAGATGTGAGTAGGTAATAGGGGCAGGCATGAGAACCTCGGTCTCATTGCTGGCATAGCCAAACATTAAACCCTGATCACCGGCGCCTTGCTCATGATCGGTGGACTCATCCACCCCGATTGCGATATCAGGAGATTGCTTGCCGAGGGCATTCATTACGGCACAACTTGCGCCATCGAAACCGACGTCTGAACTGTCGTAGCCAATATCTAAGATAACGTCGCGTGTGATTTGTTCGTAATCGATTTGAGCAGAAGATGTGATCTCCCCGGCCAGCACCACCATTCCGGTCTTCACCATTGTCTCGCAAGCGACGCGGGCATTTGGGTCTTGGGCAAGCAAAGCATCGAGAATGGCATCCGAAATCTGATCGGACATTTTGTCAGGGTGGCCTTCGGATACGGACTCAGAAGTAAAGATGGTGTTATTGCTCACGAGCACCTCGAATTAATTAAAGAGCGGGTATGTTACTGATACGCATCGTTTTTTTCCAGTTTATTACTTGAAA
>Ga0222718_10002195_pt1 | contig 17787 bp, 23 predicted proteins | sample C33_27DmetaG_FD_165045 | JGI IMG/M metagenome (GOLD analysis project Ga0222718, IMG submission 165045) | Estuarine water microbial communities from San Francisco Bay, California, United States - C33_27D | ecosystem: Environmental > Aquatic > Marine > Unclassified | place: USA: California... | reverse complement strand
TCGGGCGGTGAACCGGGCGCGATCGGCATCAACCGGGTGCTTCGGGCAGACGGCTCGATCGAAGAACTGGGTGGCGTCGACCGCACCAGCGTTGCGCCTGGCGACTGCATCGAATTGCAGACGCCGGGCGGCGGCGGTTGGGGTGCGGTTGGCTAGCAACGGAAACTAGCGACGGTTTGCTGTCGGGACGAGACTGGCTACATGAGCACTCGAATCGTGGCCGACACTCTGATCCCGGGACGGGGCGATCCGGTCGACGGTGGCACCGTCATCATGGCGTTTGGCGAGATCACCTACTCGGGCCCAACGGCGGGCGCTCCGTTACAGGCAGACGACGAGGAACTGGTCGAGGTTGCTGCCGTGATGCCGGGGCTGTGGGACTGCCACGCGCACTTCGTTGGTCTACCGATGACCAATCTCGAAGCGATGGCGACCGCCGACATCGTCGCTGCGTCTGCCCGAGCCGTCGACGATGCTCAACAGTGCATCAACGCCGGCGTGACGAGCGTGCGTGAGGTCGGCGGTATCGGGATCCGACTTGCTCAAGCGATCGCTGAGGGCCGGGTCACCGGACCAAATATCTACGGTGCCGGCCGGATCCTGTCGACCACCGGCGGCCACGGTGACATCCACGGCCTCCCGCTCGACTTCGTGCACGAGATCACCTGCAACCACACGTTCTCGATCCTCTGCGACGGTGTTCCCGAGGTGCTCAAGGCGGTTCGGACCAATCTGCGAATGAACGCTCGGATCATCAAGATCTGCGCATCGGGCGGAGTGATGAGCGAGATCGATCATCCGGTACATCAACAATTCTCCGACGAAGAGATGCGGGCCATCGTCGAAGAAGCGGCACGCGCCGAGCGGGTCGTTGCCGCTCACTGCCACGGCAAGCCGGGGATCATGGCTGCCATTCGCGCCGGGTGCCACACGATCGAGCACGGCAGCTTCCTCGACGAGGAGGCTGCCGATGCGATGGTGGCCGCTGGAACGATGTTCGTACCGACCCGCTTTGTGCTGGAGTCACTTCTCGGGCAGGCGGAACTTTTGCCGCGCTACGCCTATGAGAAGGGTCTGATGATCGCGGGGGCGCACGAACAGGCGATGAAGATTGCCATCGCCAAGGGCGTGAGGATCGCAGCGGGTTGTGACATCTTCGTGTCGGGTCAGATGTACGGCTCGAACAGCAAGGAGATCGTGCACCTGATCAATGCGGGCATGACCGACCTCGAGGCGATCGAGGCGATGACGGCCACGGCCCCGGAGACACTCGGTCCGCAGGCTCCTATCAGTGGCCAGTTGGTCGAGGGCTACGACGCCGACGTGATTGCGCTCGACACGAACCCGCTGGACGATCGATCGGTGTGGGGAGATCCCGAACGCGTGACCCATGTGTGGAAGGCCGGTGTTGAGCAGAAGTGACGGCGCTTTCGGCGCTGGCCGTCAACGCGGTAGTAGTGCAAGGACCTCACCGAGCCATTCGATCGAGGTGCGGTTGATTGGGTCGACGACGAGTTGAACATGGTTTGCGCCAGCATCGCCGAACACGGCCAGCTGTTCGGCGATCTCGGTGGGTGAGCCGGTGAGCGGTTCGATGGCTTCGCCGGCGCCGTAGTTGCCCATCTGACGTCCGCCGCCACCTTCGAGCTGGACAAGGATCGCACACGTTGCCGTGAGGGTGGCCGGGTTGCGCCCTACCGACCACGCAAGTTCGTCGACCTTGGCTTTCTGCGCTGCGAACCTCTCGGGTGTGTTGCCGTAGTCGGACCACCAGACGTTCCACGCGTCGACATGCGGGAGAGTGATGCCCAGCATGCGGGGTCCGATCGACCCGACCATCAGCGGTGGGCCGCCGGGGCGGGGCGATCGGGGATGCAGCACACATCGTTCAGCGTCGTAATACTCGCCGTGGAAGTCGATCTCCCCATCTCGAAGCAGCGAGCGGATGATGGTGAACGCCTCCTCGAATCGGCTGACCCTCCGGTCGTAGGCGAACCCGAAGGCGTCGTATTCCCGGCGGTTCCAGCCTGCGCCGAGACCCACAATGAGTCGACCCTGCGAGATGGCGTCGACCGTCGCAGCCTGCTTGGCGAGCATCGGTGGCGCATGGAAACTGGTGCTGGCGACGAGCGGGCCGATCTCGACCCGGTCGGTGACGGCGGCAATTGCTGCAAGGGTCGTCCAGGCCTCCCACGGACCCCGCGGCCCTGTGGGCAGGTCGTAGAGCAGGTGATCGCCGACCCAGAGCGAGTCGAACCCTGCCGCCTCCGCGACGCGGCCCATCGCCAGGTATTCGGGAAACGGGACCTCCCACTCGACTTCTGGAAGCTGAATGCCAATCTTCATGATCCCCACTCTTGCTCAGATGATGACCGGTCCAGCAAGATGGGCGATGCAGGGGCTGCGACGTGTTGCTTCGCTCGCATGAGCGGGTCGTGAATCGGAGGTCACCTTGTGATTGCCAATCTCGTCATTGGGGTTTTGGGAGTTGCTGCGCTCGGACTGTGCGCCACCATGGTGGCGCGGCACTTGACGCTGGAGTGGACGCCGTCGGGCGTCTCTGGCGAGCCCCGTCAAACCAGGATGGCCGACGCGGCTCAGCGCCTCTCGGCGACGTTGGCTGCTGGGTTCGTAGCCGGGGCGCTGGTCGTTGGTGTAGGCGGTCGCTTTTTCATGCGAGTGGTCGGTGCAACCTCTGGCGATTCTGCACAGGGAAGACTTACCGAAGCGAGTGAAGTCGTCGGTCGGGTAACGATCGGTGGCTCGGTGTTTTTCTTCTTTTTCGGTGCCGTTATCGGTGTGCTCGGCGCCGCTGGCCTCTACCTCTTCAGGGCCTGGCTGCCGTTGAAATCGGTTACGGCCGGCGTTCTCGGTGCCGGTGTGGGGGCTGGCTTGTTGGCCCGACCGACCGACCTTCTCGCCCCCGAAAGCATTGATTTCGAGATCCTCGGTCCGCGATGGTTTGCAGTTGGATTCGCAGTGGTCCTGATCCTGCTGTTGGGAACCACAACGTGTGTCCTGGCCGATCGATGGGTGCAGCGGTGGCCGAAGCCGGCGCTCTCGATTCGGGGGGTCTGCGGGTTGCTGCCGCTCCTTCCGCTGATCCTGAGCGGTCCTGGAGGCGTGATCATCCCGGTCCTACTCGCTGGTCGAACGGTGTGGCCCGAACGTCGACAGGTTGATTCGACACCCAAGGACCGCGTGATCGCTGCAGTGCTCATCGTGGTTGCCGCAGCTGGTTGGATGTGGACGCTCGCCGCAGGAGTTGAGATCGTCTTCTGAGTCCGGGCCAGCCGAAGCGGTCAGGTGCTGTCGGCGTAATGGCGTTGGGCAACGTCGGGGTGGCTTCGAAGTCGGATCCTGAGGTTGTTCTCTCCGTAGGCCGACAAACCAACGCCCTCGTGACTGGCGCCCGGGGCTTCGGCAGCGAGTTCCAGTGGGAGGGCGACCGTCTCGAACGGCGCGTCGAACTGCGGGTTGAAGAAGTACGCGATCGAGATCCGTTCCCGATCGGTTGGTGGACTTACCACCCGATGTGGGGTCGCTCTCAGGTACCCGTCGGTTGCGGTCTCGAGGGTCTCGCCGAGGTTCATCAGGTAGGCCCCTTCGATGTGGGGTGCGTCGACCATCCGGTCGCCGAGTTGGACCTGCAGGCCACCAACGTCATCTTGCAGGATGAATGTCAGTAGGCCGCTGTCGGTGTGCAGACCGACCCCTTGATCTGCGGTTCCGGGCACGGGAGCCGGGTAGCGGATGATCTTGAGGTGCACATCGGCATTGGGTACGAAGTCGGCGTCCCAGTGGTGGGCGTCGAGCCCCAGGCCGACGGCGAGTGCCCGCAGCGCGGTGAGACCGACGCCGGTCAGCGCGTCCATCCAGCCGAGCACTGCTGGGCGCATCGACGGCAACGAAGTGGGCCATTGGTTCGGGCCTCGGAGGCGGCGCCACGCCGGCAAGGCATCGGCGGGCGGCGCCTCCTGCTCCGGGCCAAAGTCGATCTGCTCCCGCCAGTCGGCCTGGCCGTTGGTGATCTCGGTACCGAGGAGGGTGTAGCCGCGAAAAGCGGCAGACCGTTCGATCGCGATCGCCTTTCGCTCGCAGGCCGGAAGTGCGAAAAAGGCACGCGCGGCAGCGAAGATCTCGTCGTCGAGCGACCTTTCGACCCCGTGCCCAGTCAGGTAGGCGAACCCCGGCCCGTGCGCAGCCGCAAGGAGGTCTGCGACGAACCCAGCGGCCTCGGGCCCGTTTGGTTTGTGCCGGAACGCACGTAGGTCGAGAATTGGAAGCTCGCTCACACAAACAGTCTGGCGGGTCGCTGTAGACGCGACGACGTCCTGCGTCAGTCGTCGAGTGGGGCCACCGGTGTTCACGGGGGTCAAAGTGCAGTGATCCGCACTTCGACAGCTCCAGATCGGTCAGACTGCACCATGGCTTTCGGTCAGAGCGCAGGACCTGGGGCATCACATCGTCAAGTCGCCGAACTGCTCGAACTGCTCCAGAACGTCGGGCATGCCGACTTCAAAGACGCTCGTGGACCGATGGGGCTCAACCAGCGCCAAGCAGCAGGCCGCTTCACCGCAGAAGAGGCCACCGAACTGATCGACCAGTTACACGAGGCGCAGTATCGGGCCGAACAGGAGGCCGAAGCCGCTTCGGGAGTCGAGTCGAAACCCGACACATTGACTCCGGCTCAGTCTGAACCAGCGCCGACAACCATGTCTGACGAGGCCCGTGCCAAGATGGAGCGCGCCGTTCGGAGTGCGTCGACGAAGTCACTCGTGCTCGAGGTCCGCCGCCGAGGGTGGATTGTGACCAAGCCGAAACCGTGACCAGGGAGGATGACCGATGACCGATGATCTTCGACCGCTTGAGGTAGCCGAGATCGAGGCACGCCTCGCTCATCTCGACGGGTGGGAGTACCGGGACGGCATGTTGCGCCGTGAGTTTGTGTTTGCGAACTTCGTCGAGGCGTTCGGCTTCATGACCCGGGCGGCGATCCACGCGGAACGGCTCAACCACCACCCCGACTGGTCGAACCTCTACAAGACGGTTCGGGTGGCGTTGGAAACGCACGATGTGGGTGGCATCAGTCAGCTCGATTTCGACTTGGCGACCACGATGAACGACCTCGCGTCGATCTGATCTGGGGCACCGGGTATCTTCCGGGCTCGCCCAGTGCGGCAAAGTGATCTGATGCAGACAGGTGTTGCGATCATCGGGCTCGGCATCATGGGCACTCGGATGCTGGACAGCCTCACGTTGAGCGAAACGTTTCGGCCGGTTGTGGCGTGGGATCCGAGCGATGCAGCTCGATCGGCTGCAGCAGCGTCTTTTCCTGAGTTGATGATTTCGGCGGACGCAGCGGCGGCGATCGCGTCGCCAGGGGTTGATGTCGTCTACATCGCGTCTCCACCGGCTGCGCACGTCGAATATGCAGTGATGGCGGCCGATGCCGGCAAGGCGATTTACTGCGAGAAACCGCTCGCCGTCGACCTGGCCGAGGCCGAGCAACTGGTCGATCTCGTCGTAAGCCGGGAGGTTGTGAACGCAGTCAACTTTCCGTTCGGAGCAGCGCCTTCGGTCGACTTCATCGCAGCGCAGCATGCGAGCGGCGCACTCGGCGACGTCGTCGGCGTCGATTTGCGGCTGCACTTCGTGCCGTGGCCCCGGGTCTGGCAGAAGGAGGCGGCATGGCTCAGCAAACGGGCCGAAGGTGGATTTTTGCGCGAGGTTGGCTCGCATTTCGTTTACCTCACCGAGAAGCTGTTGGGGCCAGCGGTGTTGGTCGACTCGTCGTGCACGTATCCCGACGACGACAGGTCGTGCGAGACGTTTGTCACGGCACGACTCGACTGCTCGGGTGTACCAGTGTCGTTGACCGGCACCTCTGTCGGTGTCGGGCCCGACATCGTCGAGTTCGTGATCTGGGGTTCGAAGCGATCGATCAAGCTCGACAACTGGTCGGACGTATCGATGACGTTCGGCGGCGGCTGGGAAGTGCAGGAGATCTATGCGTCTGATCCTCGGCGTGAGAACAACTCCCGGTTCTTCGCAGAGCTGGCCGCCTTGCTCGACGGCCGCCCGAGTTCGATTGCATCGTTCGCGGATGCCTTGTCGGTGCAGAGGATCGTCGAAGCGGTGCTCGCGTAGATCCGTTCCGGTTCATCGGGGGGAGGGGAGGAGGGTGGCGTCGCCGATGGCCGAGATCAACCCACCGGTGGCGGACCGCCGTTGGCGAGCTCCCGAAATCGTGCTGCCACCGGTCGCGCACGTCGCTCGGTGTCGAAGAGCCCGACTTCGGTGACTGCACCGGTCGGTTCGATCAAGGCGGTCTGCCAGTCAAATTGGTCTCCTCGGCTGTACCAGCACAATCCGCGGGCGGGGCGTCCTTTCGCTCGCAGCCGTCCCAGTGCTTGCGCGAACTCGTCGAGCCATGGGATCTGCTCATCGAGAGGGAGGGTCAGGTTCGAGGTCTCTGCAATCCAGAACGGGTGTCCGTAGCGATCGTGCCAGCGCTCGATCTCGTCGGCGGCGAGCCGAATCAGATCCGATGGCACCCAGTCGGGACGCTCACCGCCAACTGCGTTGATCGAGATCGGGTAGATATCGAGGCCTGCGACGACTCGATCGGTGGGGGCGAGGGAGCGAATCCGCTCGAGTTGGGCAGAGTCGACGAGATCGAAGTAGCCCGGCACGCCCGGCTCCACACCGAAGTGCAGATCCCACACGAGCCAACTGAGTTCTCGTTGACGCTGGGCCTCCGCCTCAGCCTCGGGTGAGGTCGCCACTGCGACGGGAACGTCGAACCCTTCGGAGCCAACCCACCACCCGTCGCGATCGGCACGGATGAGGTCGATGGCTTCGAGGTTCGCTTGGACGACGTTGGTCAGCGCCTGTGCATGCCCCTCGGTCGTGGCGACCATGTCGTTCCAGACCCCAAACCGGGCCGAGAGCCGAGCGGTGATCCCGGGCTCGTTGATCGGCGTGAACCAGCGTGGTGAGTCGTAGCGCTCGAGAAAGGCGCCGACGTAGTCGACGAAGTGCTCGACCCATGTTCGTTCGACGAAGCCGCCGCAGTGGTCGGGCAACCCGAAGTGAAGAAATTCGACGATGGGCTCGAGCCCTGCGTTCTGGCACGCGTTGAACGCCCGATCCCACAGGGACCAGTCGTACGCGCCGGGCCGCGGTTCTGCGAGCCGCCACGGCGTGCCGTAGCGGACGACATGAACGCCGAGGTCAGCGATCGCAGCAAGATCGTCATCCATGTGTTGGTCATGCCCGGATGCTGCGAACTGATCCTGGCGGTACCGCTCACCTTGGCGCATGACGATCGGGTCGGACCCTTCTTCACCGATCGACCAAACGAAATCGGGAAAAGCAGTGTTCTCTTCCACGGACGGAGACTAGGTCAATGTGCGCCGGGTCCTCACCGATGCAGGTCCACCGGTCAATGGTTGCGGCGGTCTCCAAAGCCGGCGACCGCTAGGAGGCCGGCACGCTGGGCAATGCGATCGAGTTCGTTGGCTCCGATGGCTGGGGTGTCTTCCGACGACGACTTCGGTCATGTCGGGTACATCCTCGAAGACCTAGCGAGCCTCGGGCGGCTTCGAGCGATCTCCGACGGCCCTAGCGCTGAGGCGTGGGCTGTGCTTGAGTGCGGGTGTCAAACAACGCTGAAAAGCTCACACGATTGGAGAACAACGTGTCCTTTCTTTACTCAGTTGCCACCACGATGGCGGATCCAGATCACTTTGCCGAGGCTGGCGCTGGATGGATGGGCGATCGGCTGCGGTCGCTCGGCGCCATGTCTGTGACAGCGAATCAGGTCGTGATGGGCGGCGAAATGGCCGGTCAGGTTTTGGTCGCGTTCGAGACCGATTCTGCGGACGCCGCGATGGCACTGAACGCAGCCATCTACGGCGATAGCGATCTCTTGAAGCTGTTGGTAGATGCCGGGGTGAAGGTCGAGCGACGAACCTTGATGCGATTGCAGGCAGAGTTCGGGTCTCGCGATGCGAGCCACGGCACGATCTTGTACCTGGCCGGGCCACCGCAAGACGACGCAACCACCCAGTCGAACATGGCCCTTAGTTGGAGCCACCTCGAAGCAGGTGCAGCAGGTATGACTGCAATGCAGGTCGTTGCTGGCGGGCCATCACCGTTCACGGGTGTCGTCGTCACCTGGGCAGATTCGATGGATGCGCTCCTTGCGGCCTCTGCCGCGAACTTTGCAGACCCTGCGGTCCAGGAAACGATGGCGGCCACCAACACGACAGTTCTCGGTCGCATGATGACCCGACGTCTCTTCTGAGCACCGTTCGCTGAGCGGCGACTTGGCGAACACCAACGGGAGTGCTGACCTGATGCCAGTGGTGATTGGCCGGTTTTGGTCGCGCGCGATGTGCCTACCGGCATCGGAACACGCGTAACGCTGCCGTCATCGTCTCCTCATATGCACCGGCGAGCCTGACCGACAGTGCTCGATAGCAGCCCGCGCACCGAGGATCTCCGATGCAGATGAAACGTGGGACCGCGCTCGGTTGTGTGATCACACTCTTGGCTCTGTCGTCGTGCGCTCAAATGACGACAGAGCCTGCAGCGCCACTAACGACTGCGCAGCAGGCGACGACTACCTCGACGACTGAAACACCATCGACCCCTACGACTGCGTCGACTTCGATGGAACAGTCGGCTGAGCCCGAAACAGGCGCGATCGAAGGTCTCGAAGTCTTGTACATCGGCTCGACGCCGGCGCCGTTGATGTAGTTGATGTAGTGGTCATGATCTGCTGCTCGCAAGAGTTCAAGGAGACGGGCGGCGAGAGCGATCAGGCGATCATCGACATCTCGAGGTACGCACTCGAGCACAACCCAGACACCCGAATCGGTCTGGCGATGCCCCGGGCCGACTTTCCGAGCGGGGCCTACTGACCGATGTGACTGGTCTGGTCGGCCCTAGAGCCCACTCGGTGCTCACCGACGAGAAGGGGTACGCCGGCACACTGGCGAAAGACGCCGGAACCCTCGTCTGGCTCCATGCGATCTGCGGCGGATCGCCAGCCATTTACAGCAGGCTCGAGGTTCCGATCGACGCTCCCCCGTCTACCCGAAGGGTCTGGCCCGTAATCCAGCCAGCGTCATTGGACATGAGGAAGCACACTGCAGCCGAGATGTCGTCGACCGTGCCGAGGGTGCCCATCGGGATCATGGCGAGATAGCGGGCTTCACCGGGGGAGCCGGGCGGGTTGTTCTGGCGGAACAGTTCCGTGCCGACGGGGCCGGGGGCGACGTCGTTGACGGTGATCCCGGATGGAGCGAGCTCGAAGGCCCACGTGCGGGTCAGATGTTCGAGTGATGCTTTGGCGGCGCCATAGGCCGAGCGTCCGGCTACCCCACCGAGCGACACCAGGCTCGAGATGTTGATGATGCGTCCCCAGCCCCGGTCCTTCATTCCAGGCAGAGCGGCCTGCACCGCCTGGATCGCAGTACGAACCGTGATGTCTTGAACGGCATCCCACTGGTCAAGTTTGATCTCGCCGAGTCCCTGCGGGTTCACGATGCCGACGTTGTTGAGCACACCGTCAATCGGCCCGTTCGACAGCACCTTGCGAAGCGCGTCGTCAGTGGCATTGCGGTCAGCGAGATCGACCGCCAAGAATTCCCCGGGGAAATCTTGCGGCACAGTGCGGGCCAGGCCCACAGGGGTGTCGCCGTTCGCCGCCATACGGACGGCGGTGGCGTGGCCGATCCCGCGGGATGCGCCGGTGATGAGGAACCGTCGTGCGTTCATGTGGCGACGCTAGTTCGCGTGGCGCATGGTGCGTGCGGTAGCCTGTCGGTCCGTTGGTCGAGATTGGAGCGTCATGTCTACGTATTCGTGCCCGAGCTGTGGAATGTCTGTCAATGCGACGTGTGGTCAGTGCGATGCGCCCCTGGTGAACGCTGTCCTCACCCGGGATGACGGTTCGACAGTGCAGGTCTCGCAGTGCCCCAACGACCACGGCAAGATCAAGTCGCCCACGTGCTGTGGCGCTGACATGGCGTGCTCGGTCGCCTGACCGAAGCGGCCACTTCTTCACGCAACGGCCCGGACAGACACACAGAAGATCTGGCTGGCTCTTTTCGCGCGGTTCTTCACCAAGAAGAGAGATCTGATAGGCGCACCAGATCGTTCGCTTCGCGTTCGGTCGTATGGTTGACTGAAATCTACGACTAACCGAAGGTGGAACCACGTGTCCCAGACTGTTCATGCTCTCTTCCCTTGCAACGAGGGGTCCGGCGCAGAACTCCTTGCCATCCTCAAGGAGGCGCTCGTCGATACGCGAGCCTTCGACGGATGCGAATCGATTGAGGCGTACACCAACGCGGACGCCCCCGACGATGTTGTGCTGTGGGAGAAATTCGAAACCCGCGCCCACCATGAGGCCTATCTGAGCTGGCGCGTTGAGACCGGCATGCTGGACATGCTTGCGCCGATCTTGCGTTCTGAGCTCGAAGTCACCTATCTCGACAATCACGCTGACGTCTGATCAAACTTTTCGGTCGCAGTGAATGTGAGATCGGGGGAGGCGGATAAACGCCTCGTTCGACACGATCGAATACTCGGGGTCGGTCGGTATCAACCAGGTGGTTGTTCCCGGCCGCCCCGGTGGCGAAGTCCACAGCCCCACAGCGCTGAGAGCACTGCACGATCACGTTCAGAGTCAAGCACGCTGAGACCGGCTTCAAAGTCCTCGGCTGTAGCTGTTGGCTGAGGCTTCTCGGCTTCAACAGGCAACCACGGGACTGTGAGTGTCAGCTGAGGCGTATCCCTACCGTCCGACGATGGACCACGAGCCGCGCTTCGAGCGCCGCAAGCTGCCGGTCACGATCGGACCTGTCGGGTCCTGTCGGCTCAAGGTGCCGGAGTCGTTCCCTAAGGACCTCGCCTGCGTAGGCGCATAGCGGCACACTTTTGGGTTGCTCCGCCGCAACGAAACTGTCGGCTGCTGCCATCCGCACAATGGATGTCACCGCCTTTTGGTCGACTTCGTTGAGTAGATCCTCGAACACGCCGAACGTCGTATTGGCCAGCGACTGCACGCAGTCGGCGTGGTGTCGGGTGCGTCAACCGGTTGTGGGCCGCCGCGGGTCTTACTCCTCGGGCCTGCTTGCTGACTTCACGTTGTCGTGACTGTCAATAGAGGCCCGCATTGCGCGAAATCCTGCATTGAGAGTCCCGACCACCGTCATGGCGAAGATCACAATGCCAACGATAAATATTCCAATGTCATCCACCGGGCACCTCCGCCTCTTGAGCATTGTCGGTGCCAATCACAGGCGTAAGCAGCAGAGTTCCTAGCGAATGGATTGAAGGAACCCAAAGACCAACAAAGATCCCTGCCATCTCCTCGCCCTGGATGAAGTAGAGCCAAACCGAGAAAAGGAACGATGCAAAACCGGAGACAAGAAAGGGAAGTGATTCGCCCTGGGTTCCGACCTTTGAAAGAGGATGAGAGCTATGAATTCAGATGTGGGATCGAAGCCGACGATGCGGCGGTATTCGCCGGAGCAGAAGGATCGGGCGGTGCGGATGGTTTTCGCGCTGCGTGAGGAGCTTGGTTCGTCGCAGGGCACAGTGAAACGTGTCGCGGATCAGCTCGGGATCGGAGTGGAGTCGTTGCGGTCGTGGGTGAAACAGGCCGAGATCGACACCGGGGCCCGGTCGGACACGACGTCGGCTGAGGCCGAGGAGAACAAGCGGTTGCGCCAGGAGAACCGTGAGCTGAAACGGGCGAACGAGATTTTGCAGCGGGCTGCGCATTTCTTCGGGGCGGAGCTCGACCGCCAACAGAAGTGATCGTCGAGTTCATCGACGATGCTCGTGGAGAGTTCGGAGTCGCGCCCATCTGTGACGCGTTGCAGGTGGCTCCGTCCACGTACTACTCGGCCAAGAGCCGGCCGCTGTCGGATCGAGCGGGTCCGTGACGGGGTCATGATGCCGATCCTGTTGGCGCTGTGGAAGGCCAACTATTCGGTGTATGGGGCCCGCAAGCTGTGGATCGCAGCCCGCAACGCCGGCCATGAGATCGGCCGGGACCAGGTCGCCCGTTTGATGCGAGAGCTCGGCATCTGGGGCGTGAAACGCAGCCGGCGGGTGCGTACCACTCGCCGTGACGACACCGCTGAGCGATCACCGGACCCGGTGAATCGTGAGTTCACCGCTGAGCGGCCCAACGCCTTGTGGGTGACCGACCTCACCTATGTGCCGACTTGGTCGGGGGTCGCCTATGTCTGCTTCATCGTCGACGCGTTCTCACGCAAGATCGTGGGCTGGCGTGTCGCGGGCCACATGCGCACCGAAATGGTCCTCGACGCGCTCGAGATGGCCCGCTGGTCACGCGGCACGAACCTCAAGGGCCTGAGGTGTCACTCCGACGCCGGGTCGCAATTTACGAGCATCCGCTACGGCGAACGACTCACCGAACTCGGCGCCCTGCCCTCGATCGGATCGATCGGCGATTCGTTCGACAACGCCCTCGCGGAGTCGACCAACGGCCTCTACAAGGCCGAGCTGATCCGCGGGCCTGACCAGGGCCCGTGGCGCACGATCGAGGACGTCGAGCTCGCCACTCTCGGGTGGGTTCACTGGTTCAACAGCAACCGGATCCACAACTATCTCGACGACGCCTCGCCCGACCAATACGAGGCCGCCTACGCTGCCACCAACACCAACCAACCACTGGTTGGAATCCAATGAAACGAGTCTCCGCAAGACCCAGGGCGAATCAGTGTTTCGAACACTTTCGTATTTCGACGGAGTTAGCTTTGCGGCCTGCGCCAACGCTGCTGCGTCGTTCTCAGTAGCCCTCGCCGACACCGTCTGCCCACCGATCACGGTCTTTGCTGCGTATAACAACTACACCGGGCCGAAAGAAATAACGGTCTATCCGTACAACAATCACGAAGGAGGAGGTTTGGCTCACCGGGAATCGCAGGTCGAGTTCCTCCGAAGCGTATGGACGGGTGGCACATGAGCGTTGGCGGCGCAGACCTCCGTCAGGTGTTCGCGCCGGGGCGGGTGAACCTCATCGGTGACCACACGGACTACATGGGTGGTCTCGTGTTTCCGATGGCCATCGATCGCGGCATTCGGATCACTGGAAAGACCGGGGGCACGCACCTTGCCGTCCGTTCCGATCGAGAAGCGGCGCACGCCAACGTCCTCCTGCCGGTCACCGAACCTGAGGTCATTACCCCGTCGTGGGCCCGGCATCTGGCCGGTGTCGCGGCGGAAATGGGGACGACGAGCGGATTCGCCGGAGAGGTGACATCTGACCTGCCGGTAGCTGGTTTGTCATCGAGTGCAGCATTGCAAGTGGCGACGGCCCTGATGCTCGACCATCAGGGCTCGCCACTTGACATTGCGACCCTCTGCCAAAAGGCGGAGCATCGAGCTACTGGGGTGCCATGCGGGATCATGGACCAATTGACCATTGCGGCAGGAATAGCAGGCCATGCCTTGCTGATCGACTGTCATCACCTGGACATCGTTCTCGTTCCGGTGCCCGAGGATGTGGAGATCGTGATCGTGCATTCGGGTCAACATCGCGAACTCGTCGACTCCGACTACGCCCTCCGACGGGCTCAATGCGAGGCTACAGAAGACGTCATTGGGCCACTTCGGCTCGCTTCTCCCGATCTCGTTGACGAGATTGATGATCCCGTTCTGCGGGCTCGAGCACGCCATGTGGTAACCGAGAACGCGCGAGTCAGCGTCTTTGCAGAGGCGCTGACAGCGGGCGATTACGCCGAGGCCGGCCGTCAGATGCGTGACTCCCATAACAGCCTTGGGCGTGATTTCGAGGTTTCGACTCCGGTTCTCGACGCCCTCGTGGATGATCTCACCAGCGTGCCCGGCGTTTACGGGGCCCGGCTCACCGGCGCAGGGTTTGGCGGGGCGGTGGTGGCGCTGACTCGGCCCGGAACGCTCGACCGCGGATTCGTTGCAACGGCCTCGGCTGGGGCGCGAGTGCTGTGATGCGACTGGCGCAGGGAAACCGGCGAGCAGGTGCTCCGTGATGGGGAGTGGCACGGTTTCCGTTCGGACGGTAGGGCATCTCCCAACCGGAGAAGCCATATCAGCTGTCGAGTTGTCGAATGAGTACATGCAGGTGACACTGCTTGACCTCGGCGCGACCCTTTGGAAGCTCTTGCCGCGGGGACATGCTTCCGCCACAGGTATCACGTTGGCGCATGACGACCCGCTGTCATACGCAGCGAACCCGCCGTACCTCGGCTGCACTGTGGGGCCATTGGCGAATCGAGTGGGCGGGTCCGCATTTGTGCTTGATGGGCAGCGCTTCGAACTGACTCCCAACGAAGGTGCTCACCATCTCCATGGCGGCCCGACCGGTTTTGGCCACCGCGTCTGGGACACCGAGCCGGGTGATCAGGCAACTGAGGTTGTGTTCCGCTTGCACCGCAGCGACGGTGAGGGCGGCTATCCAGGAAACCTCGACGTGGCGGTGACGTGGACACTCGAACGCAATTGCCTCCGTTTCGCTTGGTCGGCATCAGCTGACAAGGCCACGCCTGCCTCGATCACCAATCACACGTATTGGAATCTGGCTGGTTCAGGCACGATCGAGGATCATCTCGTTCGCGTCGACGCTGAAGCGGTGGTGGAGATAGACGATGATCTGATTCCTCGCGGTGCACTTGTGCCCTCATCGAGCAGTGTGTTTGATCTCGCCGCGCCGACGCGCGTCGGCGATGCAGTCCGACGCATCGGTCTCGGCGGCATCGACCACTGCTACGCGCTCGCTCCGGACGGGCGGATCGAGTTGCGAGATCCCCGCAGCGGACTCAGCCTCGCCATGAAGACATCTCTGCCTGGTGTGCAGGTGTACACCGGTCACCAACTTGATGGTTCGCCTGAACAGGGAGGCTTCAAGCCGATGGCTGGGCTGTGTCTGGAGACCCAGTTCTTTCCTGATGCCGTCAACAACCCTTCGTTTCCTTCGCCGGTGGTCGGCCCAGAGCAACTCGTACACCACTGGACGACCTACACCTTCGACGGCATCCGCCCGACTGGACCGACGTGAATTGTGCCGACCGCACACACCCTCCAAACTCCGGCCGGCGCAGACCGAGCGTGAGAAGGATCAATCCCATGAACGACTTTTCGACCACTTGGTGCGGCTCAGGACGTATTGCCGTTTTGCATCGCCACAACCTTGTTGATCATCGTCGGTGGCCTGCAGGCCACCGACGAAAACCGGACCGCGGGCGGTGCATGCAAGCAGGCCGGTTGATGATCGCCTTCGGCGGTCCGGATGGCTGGTGCTCCGACGGGCCCTGTGGGGGCCGAGTGGGTCCGGAGCGGTGCTCTCAGGGGGGCTACTCAGGGATGAGGCACTGCGTGGATGGGGATGCCTGCTACCCGCAAGAGCGTCTTCCATGGTGTTGCTAAATCGGAATAAACGAATATAATTCGGTTAGTTCGAAGCAGCTTCGACAAACGGAAGGCTAGATAACCGCCACCACCACGATGACCCGTCTCATTCCGCTCGCCGATCGACTCGTCGTCGTGCCGGCCGAACCCGATGCAGTGACCGCATCAGGCATCGTCATCCCTGACACCGCGCAAGACCGGCCAACCCGGGGAACCGTCGTCGCAGTCGGGCCGGGCAAGCGATCCGAAAAGACTGGTCAGCTGCTCACTATCGAGATCAACCCTGGCGAAGTGGTCGTCTACACAAGATTCGCAGGGATTGAGGTCACCATCGATGGCCAGGACCCCCTGGTCGTCTCTGCCGACGACGTGCTGGCCATCATGCGCAACGTGCCCCAGAGCTGAGAGAAGACATCAACATGGCAAAGCAGATTGTCTACGAGGAATCAGCTCGTCGTCGCCTCCAGGCGGGTGTCGACCAACTGGCCGACACCGTCAAAGTCACACTTGGCCCCAAAGGGCGCAACGTCGTTTTGGCCAAGACCTGGGGCTCGCCGGTCATCACCAATGACGGTGTCACCATCGCCAAAGAGATTGACCTGCCTGACCCCTTTGAGAACATGGGCGCCCAACTCGTCAAACAAGTTGCCACCCAGACCAACGATGTGGGAGGCGATGGAACGACAACCGCCATCGTGTTGGCTCAAGCGATGCTTCGCGAAGGCCTCCGCAATGTGGCGGCTGGTGCCGATCCGCTGGCCCTGCGACGCGGGATCGAGCTCGCAACCGCAGTGGCAGTCGCAATGATCGCCGAGCTAGCTGTCGAGGTTGCAGATCGTTCCGACATCGAAAATATCGCGACGATCTCCGCAGCCGACCACGGTGTCGGCATGGTCCTCGCTGACGCGTTCGACAAGGTTGGCAAAGACGGTGTGATCACTGTCGAGGAGTCGAACACGTTCGGTCTTGACCTCGAGTTCACCGAAGGAATGCTTTTCGAAAAGGGCTATATCTCGCCCTATTTCGTCACCGACACCGAAGCAATGGAAGCGGTGCTCGAGGACTGCTACGTGCTGCTGCACCAAGGGAAGATCTCCCACGCCGTCGATCTGCTCCCCCTCTTCGAGAAGGTCATGCAAGCCGGTAAGTCGCTCGTGATCGTCGCCGAGGACGTCGATGGTGAAGCACTCGCCACCACTGTCGTCAACAAGATCCGCGGCACGGTCACCTCCGTTGCGGTCAAAGCCCCTGGATTTGGAGACCGACGCAAGGAGATGCTCGATGACCTCGCTGTACTCACCGGCGGTCAGGTGATCAGCGAAGAGGTTGGGCTCCGTCTCGAGACAACCACGCTCGACCTCTTGGGACAGGCTCGCAAGGTAGTGGTGACGAAAGACTCCACCACGATCATTGACGGTGCGGGTGACCCCGCCGACCTCCAGGACAGAGTCAGTCAACTCAAACACCAAATCGAACAGAACGACTCCGACTACGATCGCGAAAAGCTTCAGGAGCGGCTCGCCAAACTCTCCGGTGGTGTCGCCGTCGTCAACGTCGGCGCCGCAACCGAGGTCGAGCTCACTGAGCTCAAATTCCGGATCGAGGACGCTGTATCGGCGACCCGAGCTGCGCTCGAAGAGGGCATCGTTCCGGGCGGGGGAGTAGCCCTTCTCCGAGCCCGGGACTCCGTCGCTCAGCTGGCCAGCAAGCAGAACGATCCAGATCAGGCAACCGTTGTACGCATCGTTTGGCACGCGCTCACTGCGCCGGCCCGGCAGATCGCCCTGAACGCCGGGCATGAGCCAGGGGTGGTGGTCGAGCACATCGAACATGAGCTCGGAGCCATCGGCTTCAATGTCGTCACCGACGTCTACGAAGACCTCACCAAAGCCGGGATCATCGACCCCGCAATGGTCACCCGAGCCGCCCTCGAGAACGCAGCATCGGTGGTTGGCCTCGTGCTCACCACCGAATGCCTCATTGCGAACGAGCCGGTAGACGCTTCGACTGGGCCATGAAACGCGGCCCCGAACCTCGCTCTGCGAAAGAGCCCTACCAGGAAAAGGATGCCTGATGGCAAACAAGTCCCGTACATCAACTCAGTCAAGGAAGCCTGGACGTACGCTCAAGGAGAAACGAGCGGCCAAGCAAGCCAAGCAGGAGGCTATGACCAAGACCCGAAAGGCCTGGGACAAGTAGGGTCGCTCGGGGCGGGTGTTGCGCTCGCCGCCACGGCGTGATCATACGACGTCACCTTGGTGAAGGTTGCGGCTCCGTACTTGCCAGCAACTGCTCAACCAGCGGACCCGCACCGAGATCTGCCTCATGAGTGCTCTCGGTGCGTCGTTGCGA
>Ga0222718_10002194_pt1 | contig 17788 bp, 34 predicted proteins | sample C33_27DmetaG_FD_165045 | JGI IMG/M metagenome (GOLD analysis project Ga0222718, IMG submission 165045) | Estuarine water microbial communities from San Francisco Bay, California, United States - C33_27D | ecosystem: Environmental > Aquatic > Marine > Unclassified | place: USA: California... | reverse complement strand
TAAGATACAGGTGACGGTTCGACACTCACTGCTATGAGTTGTAGAGCTGGGTACCAGTCTGAGGGGTTACCTCAGGGACAGACGAAAGTTTGGAACCTACCGTAATCCTGATTGACCGTTAACTTGCAGGTTAACAGAGAGGTGTGAAGCATTCTGTGTTCAAAAGATACGGACCTTCTCCCGAAGCACATCTTTCATAAATCCACATTTGCTAATTTTTAATTAAACAATTAAAAAAGCGAAAGTCTTCGGGCGTTGATGACGAAAGGTGTCTAATACTTCGGACATTCGTCAACGAAGTCTTCCTTTAGACCGCAAGTCTTGGGATGTCGATTGTGAAACAACTCGTGGGTTGGCCGACCCTTTGTGAGACCGCAAGTCTTAAGAGATTGAAGTAACAGTTGAGTAGTTATCAACGAAACGAGTGGTTGGGCGTTACCAACCGACACTGACTCGATACCTCTGTCAATGAGGTGGACAAGTGGGGAATTAACTAACTATAATCCCACGAAAGACGAGTTGTTAAACGTGTAGTCTCAGCGTCTGTTATCATACCCCCAATATATACATCTTCAACCTCAGCTTAGTCGGCTGAGGTTTTTTTGTTTTTGTGATATTTATTTACATGAGAGAACAAATACGTAAAATTCTAAAAGAACTATTTTCAGGCGATGGTTCAGTTACCTTTACTTTTAGTGTCATGAAGCCGTTTAAACCAAAATATGGTAACGCTCCATGGAGAGTATATTTTAATGATTTAAAAATTAAAGATGGTAAATATTCATACGGTGAAAATACATACATAGATTTGATTGGAAATGGTATTGAATTAACTGGTATTAATCCTAGTGATTTTAGTCTTACGAGAGATAAAAAATCGGGTTTTGTTGACCTTTACAAACTTAAAAAAATACAACCTAATATTGATAAAATTTTGTTCGGTGATAAGGATAGTGGTGTGGTAAATTCAACTTTAATTAGAAGTGCGTTAAAAAAGGCATTTCCAAATAATTGGAAAGAACGAGATGAAATGTATACTGCAGGTATTAGAGATGTAAATACCATAGGTGAAAGAACGGGTAAAGGTGAGTCATGGTCAATCATGAATTATTTTGACACAAAAAAAGAAGTTCAAGAAAAAATCAAACAAAAATGGAATAGTGAAGGTAAGGGGAATTTAGAAGAATGGTTAATTGACGTATTTAAAAACGATAACGATTTCATGAAAGAGTTATTGGACATCCAATGGAGGTCAATAGAAAATGGTTATAACACTGAGGTATATGCCTCAGAAGTGCTTTCTAATAATATACCAGGTGATGTTGAGGTATTTCCTCCAGGTTCTATAGTTGACCGATATGGGTCAATAGATATGATTATTGGAGGACAAACCTTTCAAATAAAACCTTTATCTGGTGTCCTTGTAAAAGATGGTAAATATGTTGTTAAAACTTATGGTATGAAAGACTTTTATAAGGGTAAAAAGATTGATAATATTGTTTATGTTAGAAGAGGTGGTGAGGTATATGTTTTCCCTAATAAAAACTACAAAGTAGGTGGTGGAGGTAGAGAAGTGATACATCTTGAAGAGCCTATAATATATTAATAACTAAGGATATGAATATACCTGAAGTAATTAAAAAACAAATTAATGATTTGTTTGAAGGGTTGGAGATAGGTGGTGATGAATATAACATCATCTTTCATAAAAATGGTAAACCTGTCTTTGTTAACTTTGAAAACTTGATGGGTGGTAATGATGTTGCATTTTTCAGAGATATTGGTAACATTATTTTTTATGGTATAGAACTAATCCCATCTATTAAAGATTATATATATAATAAAGTCCATGAACTGTTGGTTGATATAGGTATGCCAAGTGACGAAAGTTTCAACCTATACGTGTTCTCACCGACAAGAGATAATGAATACAGACAAGCATATTATGAACAAGATACCTGAAGTCGTAAAGAAACAAATTGATGATATGTTTGAAGGGTTAGGTTCCGTAACTGTGGACCTACCTGGTTTTACATATGACGGTATATTATACCACAAAAACGGTAAACCTTTATTTACTGTTAGTAGAAATGTAATTAACGCAATAGACGTTCAGATATTACCGAGTTATTCAAACTTATTACATTTGGGGTTTGAACATTCAAAAGCAATCCAAGATTACGTGAAAAGTAAAATTGAAAAAATGGGAATAAGATATGATAAGATATATATCTTACCATTTTGGAGAGAAAAAGATTTCTTGGAATATTTTAAGTTAGACTATTTGCCGTAAGTAACCCTCCAACCAATCTTTTATTTTAATTGGTTCATACTTAATACCTTTTGAGTTATAGTAATTAATAAGTTTTAAAGAGGATAACCGATATTTTCGGTCATGACCCAATCTATCTGTTACATATTCAAAATTAACTTCTTTATCAAGTATCTCTGATATTAACTCAATCAACTCTTTGTTTTTATACACACCACCTGTTGGATGAGTTAAAGATGTTCCGATGTTATATATATCATTCACAACTTCATCGTCCATCATAAGGTCATAAATAACCTTTACATTATCTTTTACATACATCCATTCCCTTTGGTGTAAACCATCGCCATATAACGGTACAGTTTTCCCATTCATAACACAATCAAAAATCTTTGGTAAGAACTTCTCTTTGTGTTGATTCTCACCAAAGTTGTTACAAGTTCTGGTTATCAAATAAGGTAATCCAAATGTTCTGTGAGCGGATTTAACAATCATATCTGATGAAGCTTTGGTTGAAGAATAATATGAACTTGGGTCCAAGTTATCTTTTTCTGTTGCCGATTTATTTAAAACCAACCTATCATCCATATCACCATAAACCTCATCGGTGGATATATGAATAAATTTCTTTAATGACTTATTATGTCTTACACATTCAACCAAGTTAAATGTACCCATCACATTTGTTTCCAAAAACGGTCTACCATTTTCTATTGAATTATCGACATGACTTTCCGCTGCGAAGTGTACAACATAATCATACTCACCCAAATCTTCAGGTGTTACATCACAGATATCTTTTTTAAGTAATGTTATATCACCTTCTATATTATTTAAATTAGCTGCGTATGTAACTTTATCCACAATCAATATTTCATGGTCTGTAGTACTACTTAATAAGTTTACAAAATTGGAACCAATAAATCCTAACCCACCTGTTACGATAATTCTCATAATATTTTTTTGTTAAAGTATAGGATGAGAAGAATAATTGTCTATATTTGTGGTATGGAAAACCACGAAATCTCTTTCAACCTTTTTGACAATATGATTCACAACGAACCAATGCGTTGGCAATCTTTGGAGTGTGACATTGAAGGTAATACCTTCTTCCTTTACCATCTTAATAATTACATTAAAAACTATCCAATTCATGATTTGATGGTTGACGAAATTCCTGAAGAGTATGAATACCTTTTCAGTCAATGTACTGTTGAAGATTTAACACAAGTTAAGGAAGAGCTACTTGTTTGTTTGAACTAATTGTCCTATATTTGTGGTATGAAAAACGTAACCATCATCCATCCTGAGTTCGGACAGTTGTTGAACGAGCAATTTGAGGACGAGCAAGACCAACACAAGATTTACTTGAACGCCATTCATTCGGCGTTGTCTCTCAAAAACCCTCTTACTATGTTCAACGGAGTTGACAACATGGTTCACATTCCTTATAATATCCTTAAGGACTGTCTTATCGTAGGGAATACATCAAAGATGTCTCTCGGACAATATGCGATGGCAAAGATGAAAGAGGGGGTTAGTTAATCTTGTCACAGACAAGTGGTGGAGCCCGACATCCATGTCGGCCTAATGGGTGAGGACTTCCTCACCCTTTTTTATTTACCTGATATTTATAAACATGATTGAAGAGAAAGAAATATTTTTTATAGATAAGGTATTAAACACACCAACAATGTTAGGTTGGTTGGGTAAAAATGACGATGGAGAATACTTTATTGATAGATTTGAAGTTCAATCAACCGAATTACCAAAAGATAAAAGTAAAAATTGGTTATCATTGGACAACTTACTAATAATTACTATGTATCTTAATACAGACCGAAGTTATATTAGTTGTGATGACCTATATTTTGAATTTAATGTAGACTCTGCATGGTGGGAAGCTCACATAATACCTGAAAAAGTATTTAAGTTAATTGGTATTGACTTTAGACCTACTAAAAGAAATTTTTACATTGAAGTAATAGTAAAAAGTAGAGACGGAAAACATACTTATTGTGAAGAACACAGTTAAGTAGATATTTATAAATTATAAAACAACAAACATGGCTAATATAGTTATTACAGAAGAACAACTTAAAAAGTTAAAACAAAACATCAAAGAAAATAAAGATGGGTCTTATATGGCCAAACAACAGTTATTTACTATCGCCACATTGGCTTACAAAATGTGGGAATTGATGGAAGAAGGTGAACAGTTGGAAGATTGGATGGAAAGTAAGATTGCACAAGCAGAACAGGGGGTAGTTGCTGCTGTGAAAGCTTATATGTACGATGAGGTTGAAGATGAAATAAAAGGTATGGATACTTTAGATTATGGTGACCTAGTAATAGGTACTTAATTTAAAATAAATATTGAAATTTAAAAACCTTTCCCTTATACTTTGGGAGAGGTTTTTTTATACATAAACATTAAAATAAAATACATTATGATTACACTAAAATTCGACACCTTTAATCACACTTTAGAATACTCTTTTGATGGAGTTAATAGAACATTTGAAAGTGTTACAACGATTAAAACACACGATGGTTACTATGAAATTTTACAAAGACAAATGACCACAGATAAAAATGCTCCATTGTTTAGAGTACCAATTACCAACACAATAATTGAATTTACTCATGAGTGATGATAATGAGTTCGATGAAGAACACGCTTTAGATATGGTTTTAAATGATATGATTAAAAAGTTACAGACAGTTAGAGTTAGGTTCCCTAATGAGTCAGACTATATAGTTCTAAATGGATTTCAGTTAAAACATTTTGAATCAATTGAGGAATACGACAAAGATATATATGGTAAATATAAGGGTCAGTATATGATGATTAACAAAGAAGACTATTCCAACGCTATACTATGAACAACTTAGACAAACAATATCAGGAGTTAGTAAAAACAATTTTAGACTATGGTATCAGTAAAGGTGATAGAACTGGCACTGGTACCAAGTCTATTTTTGGTTACACTATTCGTCACAATATGAAAGAAGGTTTCCCTCTTCTAACAACAAAGAAGATGGCGATTAAAGCTTTGATGACAGAACTTAAATGGTTTCTTAAAGGTGATACTAACATTAAATACTTGGTTGAAAACAACTGTAATATATGGAACGGTGACGCGTATAGACACTACCAATTCATGAATGCTTTGGCAACAGACATCGATTTTATCCCAATGGATGAATTTGTTGATAAGATTAAAACTGATGATAAGTTTTGTGAGATGTATGGTGAGTTAGGTCCTGTATATGGTAAACAATGGAGAAAGTGGGATAAGTATGACCACCAATTGATTGATAAGGAATCATTTCCTAATGTTAAATCTTCTGTTGACCAAGTTGAGAATTTAATTGAGCAACTTAAAACAAATCCTGACTCTCGTAGATTAATGGTTAATGCTTGGAATGTTGGTGATATAGACAAAATGGTTTTACCTCCATGTCATTATGGTTTTCAAGTTTACACAAGAGAGTTAAATCTTGATGAAAGAATTGATATTCATAACAAAACTGTAAATCCTATGAGTAGGAGTAACGATTACTTTCACGAACATATGGACGACTACGGAGTACCAAGACGAGCAATTTCTTTGATGTGGAACCAAAGGAGTGTTGATACATTTTTAGGTTTACCATTTAATATTGCGTCTTACGCGACATTACTCATGTTGATTGCTGATGAGGTTAATATGGTACCTGAGGATTTGATTGGAAATTTGGGTGATGTTCATTTATATAATAACCACATTGAACAAGCGGAAGAAATTATCACAAGAGAACCATACAAATTACCAAAACTTGAAATCACAGATTGTGATGTCATGAATGGAGAATTTGACTATAAAGTAATAAATTATAACTATCATCCAACTATTAAGGCTCCTTTAAGTAACTAATGGTTTTACATATACACATTTCAGAAATTAAACCTGATTTAAGAAAAAGGTTCTTAGAGAATGAAATAAAAGGTCTATCTATAGATTATGCTTTTAATGCTGTTATGGGACATGTGAATAATGAAGAGGTTAAAGTAGTTGATTTTTCAAACTACTTTAGAGTGGATAATAGAAATAATACCTATAATCTTTATAGGACTTTAACTGAAATAATAATAGAGATTATACCAACAAAAAAAGTAGAATTACATACTACTATTTATTAAAAGTCAAATTCGTGAACTAATTCGGCTCTACTTACTTCTTCGTTATAGGTAAACTTAAACGATACTGCTCTTTTACGACCATCAAAATAAAATTCACTATGGGAACCTTCATTAATTTCCCATCCAGGGAATTGTTCAAGTAACTGATAACAATAATTCTCAACTTCTGAAGGTGTCTTGTAGTTATCGTCCTTTATTGTACGACCATCATCCTCAACGAACCCACTATCACCTCCTCCAGTACATATAACTTCAAACTCATGATGACCACTCTCATCAAGCTCTTCTAAAAACTTCAACATATTTTCAGGTAATTCGTCGGTATCAATAAAACCATCATGACTATCACCTTCAATATATGCACTGTACTCACCCATAACTTTTACTTTTCTACTTTCTCTTAAAACAATAAATTCATAACCATAGTATTCTTGGTCACCATCGTCAGAAAATTCCTGTAAGTTACCCGTACCTTTTAGGAAATCCATATAATCCTCAATAAACTTATCTATAGGAATTGGGGGGTACAATCTACCTTTTTCACCGCAATAAAACCATTTATCGTTCATATTTAACTCCCAAGCATCCAATGAAAAGGTTGCTTCGTCACACTTAACCTTCTCCAAATAATTATTAAATAAGTTTAATACTACTTTTAATTGTTGTAATTCTTTTCCCATGATTATAAATATTAGTCATCAAATTTTAGTTCCATCGTTCTGGTCATCCACGCAGGTTTTTCTTTTTTATTAAATGCATCAATCCATTCTTTAGCAGATGGTATGTGATTGTAACAGTCTTCCTTCACATGTTGCTCTCCCACATATCGTGTATAAACGACTTTATCGTCAGAGTTAACAAATGACTCACCGAAGACCTTTTCACACTCAAATATACCCTCCGAATGATGTCTAAACGCCCGATGGAAACTATGTCCTATCCATGCTTTGGTTTCATCAAACCAATTATGAATATGGATATAGTCTTCTACTTTACCTCCAAACTTTTTAACTGAGGATTTTGCATGTAATAAAGGATGTGCCATACTTGATTAATCGTTTATAAATATTATAATTAAGTGTTAATGAAAAGAAATGATTAAATACGCAGATATCATTGTTGATTTACAGGCTGGTGATACAGGAAAAGGAAAAGTAGCACATGCTTTAGCTTCAACAGAGAATGAATACACACATGTTATTAGATACAATGGAGGTGGAAATGCAGGGCATACCATATACCACGATGGAAATAAATTTGTAACTCACTATATACCTGTGGGGGTTATATACGGCATTAAGTCCATAATTGGACCTGGTTGCATAGTAAATCCATCAAAACTTGAAGAAGAGATACAAACATTAGAAAAAGGAGGTTTCAAAGTAAGAGAAAATCTCCTAATAGATAGAAGAGTTCACATCACCAAAGACGAGTATATAGAAGAAGACTCCAAAGACACAAAGATAGGTACAACTAAAACAGGTAACGGACCTACATACAGAGAAAAGTATAACAGAACAGGATTAAGAGCAGAAGACTGTGAAGAGGTATTTGATTACGTAATTGATATGTACGAAGAACTTCACGGAGAAAAGGAAGTTAAAATACTTTTTGAAGGTGCACAGGGATTTGAGTTAGATATAGATTGGGGTGATTATCCATATGTTACATCTTCACATTGTACAGTTGCAGGTGCACTACAGAACGGAGTACCATACCAAACAGTAAGAGATGTTTATGGAATTGCTAAGGCTTACAGAACATATGTAGGAAATAAAAACTTTGAAGAACCATCAAGAACCTTTGATTTGATTAGACAAGTGGGGAATGAATATGGTGCAACTACAGGTAGACCAAGACAAATTGGATGGTTAGATTTAGATGATTTAAAGAAAGGAATTAAGATTAACGGTGTAAACAAACTAATTATAAATAAGATTGACGTACTTGAAAAAGTGAAGACATTCAGATTAAAAGAAAATGGAAATCTATTAACCTTCAATGATAAAAGGTTATTCAAAGGGTTTATCATACAAGATTTAATTAAAGACTGTCCGACCTTAAAAGAAGTGACCTTTAGTGAGTCACCTTATGAAATATAAAAACTGAAATAAATGGAATTTCACAACGCAAAAAGACTAACGGAAGAAGGTCAACAAAAGGTTGCTCTCGTAGATATAGACGAGACTATCTGTTATTATGAAGATAACACTAATCGTAGATACGATATATCAATCCCTATACAGGAAAATATTGATAAAATTAATAAACTATATGATGAAGGTTGGAAGATAGTATATTGGACAGCCAGAGGGTCAGTATCTAAGAAAGATTATACCGATTACACATGGAAACAACTTGAGAGTTGGGGATGTAAATTCCATGATTTAGTAACAGGTACAAGTCCTAATCCAAAACCACATTTTGATTTGGTTATTGATGATAAAGCCAAAAGAATAGAGGAGTTGTGAAGGCGATAGTTGCGGTTAATAATTTAGGGTTCATTGGTTTAGATGATAAATTACTTTGGCATAATAAAGAGGATTTAAGACACTTTAAAAATATGACCTATGGTGGTAGATTACTTGTTGGTTATCGTACAGCCATGAGTCTCCCAACACTTCCAAACAGAGAGTTAATTATATTTGACAGGAGAGAATATTCACCAACTCATTATTATGAATGTGAATGGTGTATTGGAGGAAAAAAGACGTATGAAAAGTTTTGTGATGTGTTTACAGAATTACACATTTCACATATAGATAATGATGATATTGGAAACGTCACCTTTCCTGACTTACATAAGTTAAATCCTAAGTGTAAGATTTTTAACTATTATTTTTAAAAAGAAAACCCAAAGTGTAAATTAAGTCTAGTGTTAGTTAAGAAATAAATTGACGGTCCAAAGTTTACCTTTTTAATATTAAACAATGCACCATAGACCAAACCAAAATCTCTTTTAGTGGTGTCGTTTATAGAATATTCTCCATTATCAGACAATATTAAAAACTCATCAAAAAACACTAAATCTTTATCTACCTTATTAAGGTTAACGCCTGCGAAATGTGATATATCGTCTGTTATCTCACCACCGATACCGATAGTAAAAGAAGTATATCGTTCAAACTCATCAATTTTTTCATCATTCCAACCAACTACATCAACATATGTAATATTATCATAATGTTCATAATCTGAAGTTTTACTACCCTCATATGAAAGATAAAGAAATAAATCATTACCAAAAGTACCATACATTCCGATAGATGAGGGAGAACTTAATCCGCCAATTAAACCTAATCTCGTCTCAAAAGGAGAGGGTTTTCTATAACCACTGTGTCCGTTATAGTAGTCATCACCATAATATCCACTTGTATTCCTAAAAGGTCTTACCGAATAGGGATTATATGGATTATAGAAATTACCGTATGGATATATTACGGTTGGTTGTGTGTTAGGAACTATTATGGTAGTATTATCTGAAGAGTTAAAACTTGGAATATTTCGTTCACTTCTTTTCCTGACTTTATCATCAACCTCAGATTGACCGATACAAATTATAGGTAATAGTAAAAATAATGTTAGAAGTTTATTCATCGTCTATATTAAAAAATAAGTGTTTAAAAAAGTAATACAAGAAAATTAATAACATTATGGGCCACAAAGTTATTAACCAAAAACGCTCGTACATATTAACTGAGTTATAAGACATACGAACCATTGTCTCTAACAATAACCCAACAATCGTACCAATAAAAAGGTATACCCAAAGTATATTTAACATTATGTATAAAATCTTTTCCAATAAGGTTCATCTTTTGCTCTCATCAAATTCCTTTTGTATTCAATAACTTTTTTTGGTTCAACAAAGTAGTGACCCTCGTAAGGTTGTTTCATACTATGAAATCTAATTAAGTCATCTGCAGATTGCATAGTCCCATCACCAGGTTTCCACTCCATAAAGAATTCAATTTCTCCATCATCATAATGACCTATCTTCCCAAACGGCCAAGATTCAGGTTTGATTACCACATCTAAATCATTTACATCATCAATATAACCAGCAACTGCAAGTGGTGCAGAACCATAAACCACATAATCATTAGGATTAAGATTATAAGTTTTTAATTTTTTTAATAATCTATTTAAATTTTGTCTCGGACTGTCCATTATATAGTAAGATTTACTTATATATAAGTATTTATAGTAAACTAAATATTCTATGAGTTCAAGAGATAAAAAAGGTTTAATTAAAGTATTATTATCAGAAGAAGATAAAAATCCTGTTTTAGGATACAGTTTTTTTGAGAATTACTTTAATGAAGATTGTAAAGCATATATTGACTATTTGGATAGAAATAAAGTTTTTAATTCTTTTGAAAAGCTTATAGAGTACGCATTTAAAATAGGTTGTGAAGGTGCTGTGTTAAGGATAATGTTTGAAGAACATTACGAAGAGTTATATAATGAAATAAGAGCTGGATTACGGTATGATTATGATACTAATGATGATACAATAACTTTAGATAGAGGTGACCTTATGGATTTATTAGACAATAAATACTTGGCGGATATTTTGGATGAAACTGGTGAAATATTTACCGATTATTGGGACGTTGATATAGAACAAGTTAAAGATATTATGAGTGATAGGGAGTTAGAAATGTTAGAAAAAAACCCTGAATTAGAAGATGAAATTTTAAATGTATATATGTGGGCATATAATCAAACTGCAGATGAAGAAGCTTACGAAGATGTAGTCGATGGATTAAAAAGTTTCTTTTCTACAGATGATGTTAAGTTTGAAATGGCTAAAAATGGAAAAAGATTTTTTGTTATACACGGAGAAAAGTTTTTACATAATGTAATGAATGATTGGTTTACAAATGTAGAGGACGACTATTTAAATGAGTTATATGAATGTGGTAGTGTTAGTTGTATTTTACAATTAATGATAGGTGAAATTAATGGTTATGAAAAAATATCTACAAAAGTTGGTGGGAGTTATTATTATCCCGACTCAAAAAAATTGGAAGATAATTTCCATGACTCATTTGAAGCAAATATAGGTTAATGTACGACGAAAAGAAAAAAATAGAAGAACTAAAGAGCAAACTACCTATGTTAGAAAAGATAGTGGAAAACTTAATTTTCAATAGAGTAGATGTAAAACACGATTTTCATGTAGTAGAAAATAGATATCCACATATATTAATGCAGTTTTATCTTGAGTTAGACAAAATGTACAAAGGTTCACCAATATATGATGAAGATTATAAAAAGGTGACAAATGAAATTGAAATGAAGGTATATGATGTAATTAAATATGCGGGATTAGCAGTAACAGAGATAGGACAATATTACACATATACTGAAATGGAATACATAGATGAAGTGATTAAAGATTGCAAAGACGATTTAACTAACATACTTACTATGGAATATAAAATACCACACCACTTACTTGAGGAATATAACATCACAATACAACTTAACTATACTCCTGACTACCCAAGTGACACAACAATATTAGCATATTCATTCTCTTTAGGTAAAAGTGGATTAGGTACGGATAGTCAGTTTATGGATAGAGGTGTTGACTGTGATAAGTTAATAGAAATTGTAGATATTATATTTGATAAAAACGGAGTTAAAGACAGTGGATTTCAATATTCTAACTGTATGTGTGAAAAATGTATGTAAAATGGAAATATTAGATAATTTACCAGATATGCTTAAAAACCAAATCATGAATTTGGGTAAGGGATTAGATATATTTAAAATCGGACAAAGTATGTACTTAGTTCATGACTCCGTTAAAGATGAATTTGTAGGTCATTACTCACAACAAATGGATGTATTTATACCTAACTATGATTACTTTATGATTTTAGACTACTTAGGTTTTAATAGCCATGAAGATTACATAGAGGTTTTTAACAAAGTTATTATACCAAACATAGGTTTACCTGAAGGTACGATGATGAAAGGGGATTTTAATAAAGACAAAAGAACCTCTAATTTTATGAAAGCAGTATACCAATCTCACTTAGAGAAAGGAACACTACAAAAGTGGAATTAATGTTTTATCAGAAACATTAAAATAAATTGATTTTTCTTTTATATTCAATTATTTTTGTATTATGATTAAAGAAGTTATTGAAAAAAACTTTAAAACTTTTGTTACAGAGATAGAGGATAACTACCAAGTCACCTTTCAGGGTATTGGTGGGCAGGAGGGTTATATAGTTTTTAGACCAGCAAAAAGAGGATGGTCAACCAAACCTATAAGTCAAAACACATATTTAGTGGGAGATGCTGAAATGTACCAAGTTATAGATACATTAAAACTTTATATGAGTTTGGATGAGAAAGACATCACAGAAGTTAAAAGAGTCTTCACCAATATGAGTATGGATATACTAGATGAGTGGTTAAATAAAGATTAATACATCTGACTAACCTTCTCATCTACACCATAATCCAACAAAACCTTATTACCATTATATACGCCCCAATTTTGTGGGTTATGTAAATCACAGTTATCAAAGTTAAACTGAGGAATTAAAGACTTGATATCAATAACGGTATTTACATCAATACTTTCAATAGGAGAAACCCTTGCCTGACATACAATACCGAAGAACTCCCAAACGAATGGTGCGAGCATTCCCGTTGAGTTATATTTGTTCCAAACCTTTTTTTCATTCTTACCTTGTAACCATCCTCTGTAACTGAGGGGTATTTTGTAGGCTTTGTCTTTAGTTAATATTACGAGTCGTGTGGAGTATTTTATAGTCATATACAAATATAGTGAATTACTTTAATTTAAAAAAGTAATTGTCTTTAAACTTTAAGTTTGTTATATTTTATTGTAATTTAATGAGTAATGATTATTAAGACTAAATATGACATCGGTGATATCGTTTATCTTAAAACGGATATCAGTCAAAAAGAAAGAATGATTACTATGGTTGGAGTAACACCTGGTAGTCATGTATATACTTTATCTTGTGGTGACGATAGTTCAGACCATTATGAAATAGAAATAACCGACACTAAAGATGTCATAAAAACATTAACATCATACGACGATTAATATGGAACAAGTAGATATAGGATTATTGTTAGAAGACTTAAAGGACTTCTATGTATGGAAAGAATTTAAAAATAATAAAGACTTCATAAGGAAGTGGATAGACGATAGAGAGCAAACAATAAATTCAGTACCAAGGTCAATGATGTCAAAATGATTAAGTTAAATGTAGAAATAGGTGATACTATCTTAACAGGTAGGTTCAAAAATAAAAAGACAAAGGTAAAGACTATCACTTATGATGAACACGGAATGCCGTTAATAAATGGTAGACCTGCCTGTACTTTCAGAATAGATAAAACTACTACCTCAATTTATTAATGATGCCAACTTTATGAATGACATCATAACCAATTCTTGCTCTGACCACATATTTGTATGTCCCATTTAATGCGTAGTAGTTAGGTTCTTCCATATTACTTTGACCAAACCACCATTCTTCGGGGTCGGTACTATACCAAATACATTCACCCCAAACATTATAAACTTCCACTAAAAATTCATCCCATTTATTATCGCTATATGTTTTCCAAGCATCGTTCACCAAGTCATTATCTGAGGTGAAAGAATTGGGAACATAAATGGGGGTAACTTCAAGACTATCAATCCAAATCTGAGAATAAGAAGTCTGACAAAGAGTAAATAACAAACCAACTAATAAGAGTCTCATTTTTTCGTAGTATTTTTAATTTTATTTGACAATGCAAAAAAGCTTAAACAAATAAAACCAAAAATAAAGCAAAACATATAATAATAACTCATTTATTAACTGTATTTCCCTTTTTAATTGCGTCCCTTTCCGATTTAGTTTTAGTAAAGGTCACAAACAGACCACCAACCATTATTCCAATTCCGAAACAAATAAAATAATTCATAACAATACTTTTTTAATGATGTAAATATATTACATAATAGATAAAAAAAAAGTAGTTAGAATAGATTTTTTATTAACGCTCGTTAAAAATGGGACGAGTCTCCAAAAACGATGGGTCCAAGTTTATTCCGACCTCATCCAAAAGTCTTTTATTGATATGTTTAATAAATTCCAACTTTGTAAACACAATCTGTTGTTCGCGACTAAACGGAATCATATTAAACATAAAGTTTTTTGAGGAATAAAATAGATGTACCACAGAGTCACCCTCATTACCTTGAAGACCATATAACAATTTATCGTTTGCGGTTCTTATTTGAATATCAAACCATTTGTCCGAATTCTTTGGTTTTTGAAATACCTTAATTTCGGCACCATCAAACAATCCATCCACATATTTCTGATAAGCTGAAGGAACAATCTCATCAAAACTAAAATCCATTCCGCTTTTACCAAGGTAGTTTCCCATACTATTGTTTTTATTATAAATATCAAACATTACAAAAAGGGGGTAGGGGGATTTTTAAACCAGCCACAGCATGACAGATTTAACATTCAAATATATTTATATGACATGGACGATAACAAACTGTACAGTATAGTAAAAAACTTGGTTGACACCTTATATACGAAGGGGGAAGTAAAGTATGATTCATATATAACACATAACGATAAATGGTTTGCAAGAAGGGAGGATAGAAGAGCCACCATATTCAACATAGATGTGGATGTGGAGATAGAAAAATTATTTCCGTTGTCAGAAAAATATGACCCAACCTATAAGGAAAAAATAAAAAACTTATTTGATGTAAATGACATAACAAAATACTTAGGATTACCCAACTTAGTAATCATAATAGAATTTGAATGGGACTCAGAAGAAAATCAAAAGTTTTTAAACGAAGTATTCCGTCCATTATGTATGAAGATGACAGAAGAAACCCTTAACAATATGGTTAACGATAAGAACATACAAGATAAGACAGGTGTATCAACCAAAGAACAGTTCCAAAAGATATTTAAATTCAATATATGGGATGATATATGGGCAGATGATGGAGAATTAGGTATAGAGGTCGTTACACATCACATAGTATATGACTATGATATAAGGGAAGATGTATTAGAACATGCAATAAGAACAATAAATAAATACGGGTTGCAGGATTTAGAGATTAATAATAACATAGGGGAATCGGCTTAATTATGAAAGACATTATACAACCCACAGTTAAGAAGAAGTTTGATGAACTGACTTTAAATTACGATGAGGATAGGGACACCTTTTTCTTTCAAGATGATGAGGGGAATAATCAAATGGGATATAACAGAGCTGCAGGTTATATTGTCATTAAAATGAATTATTTTATGTTACAATACTTCGGTGTTGATTATAAAACATATGATGAAGATTTAAATAATATCTTTATTGGTCTCCTACGAAATTATTTGGGCAAAGAATTTCAAGCTTGGAAATTGTCACATAAGAATATTAATTATGTTTAATTACGGGGACTAAGATTGAAAAATAAATTCAATTAAGTTAACCAGCCACAATACGAGAGATGGTGTGGTATATATAACTACCAATCATAATAACATAACCAATCACACCATAGATAAAAGTCTTCATAATTTGTCTTTATCCTTTTTACGTTCCTCTTCATTATTATAATGTTCGGCGACCTTATTTAAGACCATCAAACCAAATACGGAGGAACAGACAATACTAATCAATAACATATTACTCTAAAATATTAGTTAATCATATCATAATCAAAATAAATGAAGTCATTAGCGAATCTTTCATTTATTAATTTAATATTCTCCTCACTGATATCTTCAATACCAAACTTTTTAACATCAATAAACGTGGAACTTTTGTTAGTATGTTTATTCATTCTAATATCTGAATTATATTCAAACATTAATTGATTAAATTCATCTGTAAGGTTTTCCAACTTAAGAACGTGAGGTACTACCTTTTTACCTTTATAATAGACATAGTCATAACAAGGAATACAATTGTCTAAATTTAAAATAATATCTTTTATTCTTTCATTAAACTCTTCGACGGTATTCAAAGTACACTCATTTAAAATTAGGTGTACATAGGGGCAATATACAAAACTAATTATCCTTTTATAAGGGTTTCTGACTGTAGTAAATAATGTCTTACCTTCAAGAAACTCTGGAACGGTTTCAATAAGGGCAGAATAACTTAAATGATGATTAAATTCGGGGACATGGTTAGCACCCCACCTAACACCATACTCATAACCAGCCACTTCCACAGAGGTACCACCACATTTTGCAGGATGAAGATAAAATAAATCTTTACCATTAATATCATTACCTTTATTACCAAAGTAATTAAATATAAGTTCAAGTTTTACGTGAGGATACTTAATAATAAATGGATGACCAATCCACATATCCAATACCTCAGAAGACGGTTTTAAAAATACTTCATTTAATATATTACCACCACAAACTAAAGTTAAAACAGAATTACTATCAATAACAGGGGTTGTAAAATATATATTACCATCATCTTCTTTAAAATCACAATACTCCATAATGAATCATAATATATTAATCTAAGATATTAAATAACTAATTAAAATCAAAATAACGGTGGTTAAACCAATAAAGTTATTATAGATAAAAGTCATACACCAATAGTAGTAATAAGTTATTATGGAGTAAATAAAACCATTCACTCCCCATTTCACTTCGTGAACCACTCCACTTCGTTCCGTTATGTTCCGTTCATAGTTTTATTCCCCCCATAATACAGTAGAGAGTCTCCCCCCCTCAGAGACTTTAAAGACTATACCCTATGAGGTATAATACCACATAAATCCATATAGAATATACCCGTTCGGGTATTAAAGGATTTACTACATATACCTCTGAAGAAAATGTATATTATGTGTCACTAAAAGGTGACACTTTCTCCCACATTTTACCACTTTGGAAAGTCTATTTTCAGAGACATTTTGTCAGGGTCATTAAGAAATTGGGGATAGGGGAACGTTGGAGGGGGTTAAGGACTTCGTCTGTCCCGCTACCCCTTTATAATGCACCTTTTTGTCTGGAATATATACACCCCTTTATAGGAGTGAAATAGAGGGGGTTTTCACTAAGGGGAATGTTAAAAAAGTGGGGATTTCATCGGTGAAATCACAGAAAAAGTGAATATCGTATTACTGAAGTGATGAGGGGGACATACTACCAAAACCCCGTGAAAGGACTATCCCCCATGCAAAGTCCCCCTGACATTTTGTCAAATCCAAATAAATTAACATAAAAAGTTATCAACAATTCCCCCTATCACTATTGTGAGGACAATGTTAA
>Ga0222718_10002193_pt1 | contig 17794 bp, 22 predicted proteins | sample C33_27DmetaG_FD_165045 | JGI IMG/M metagenome (GOLD analysis project Ga0222718, IMG submission 165045) | Estuarine water microbial communities from San Francisco Bay, California, United States - C33_27D | ecosystem: Environmental > Aquatic > Marine > Unclassified | place: USA: California... | reverse complement strand
GGCATCCCTAAATTGGATGATGCAAACAAAGCTGGAACAGCGCAATCCAAAAAGTGCACCCTTATTGTCACAGAGGGTGATTCAGCTAAGACACTCGCTGTCGCTGGTCTCTCCGTGGTTGGTCGTGATCTCTATGGCGTTTTCCCGCTTCGAGGGAAATGTAAAAATGTCAGAGATGCTTCTGTGGCACAGCTTACAGGGAACCAGGAGTTCAACGATCTCAAGAAGATCTTGGGTCTCCAACAGGGAAAGGAATATAAGGATGTATCCGAGCTTCGCTACGGTCGTCTCATGATCATGACAGACGCAGATAACGACGGTTCGCATATTAAGGGTCTAATTCTCAATATGATTGACTACTTTTGGCCCAGTCTCCTCAAGTTGGGATTCGTCGTATCGATGGTCACCCCGATTATCAAGGCTTCTAGGGGTAATCAAATCAAGTCATTCTATACAGATTCTAAATTTAGGACCTGGTATGGAAATGGACAGCCCGGTTGGCGTATCAAGTATTACAAGGGTTTGGGTACCTCAACTTCGAAGGAGGCGCGTGAGTATTTCAAACAAATAGAAGATCTCACAATCAAGTTTGATACGGATGTGATGTCTGATAAATCTATTACTTTGGCTTTTGACAAGAAAAAAGCTGATGATCGAAAGATCTGGCTTCTTGAAAGCACAGCAAAAGACCCCAAAGAGCTAGAGGTTCCTTACGGTAATGTGAAGCAGTTGAACATCACCGACTTTATTCACAAGGACCTGGTAAATTTCTCATTGGCAGACCTCAAGCGTTCTATCGCACACGTTTGTGACGGTCTGAAACCTTCCCAACGAAAGGTTATGTATTCATGTTTTCAAAAGAATTTGACTGCTGAGATGAAGGTGGCACAACTCGCTGCCTTTGTAGCTGAGAAGAGTGCCTATCACCACGGTGAAGTATCTCTCGCTGATACAATTGTGAAATTGGCGAATGATTACATGGGCTCTAACAATATCAATCTCCTAGAGCCATGTGGTCAATTTGGAACACGACTTATGGGTGGTAAGGATGCTTCTCAGACGAGGTATATCTTCACACGATTGACATCCGAGGCTCGTAAGCTTTTCGATCCCAAGGATGATGCGATTCTTAATTATTTGGATGATGATGGACGGTCTATTGAACCAGACTTTTACATGCCTACTCTACCCATGATTTTGGTTAATGGAAGTGAGGGTATTGGTACTGGTTTCAGTTGCTACGTGCCTCCATTCAATCCCAAGGATATTCGTGATAATATTACAAATGTATTAAATGGTAAAAGTATTCAAAAAATGAAACCTTGGTTCAGGGGTTTCAAGGGAAAGATTTTTGAACAAGACGATGATTCATGGGTGACCCAAGGTGTATGGACCACCATTGGGAGGACGGTTAAGGTGACTGAACTCCCCCCGGGACGCTGGACCCAAGATTATAAGGAACACCTCGATACCCTCGTCGAAAAGAAAATCATCAGTGGTTTCACAAATAACAGTACAACTGAGAATGTGGATTTCTTGATCCAAGACTACAATGGCAAAGATGCTGTTAAGGATCTTAAACTTCAAAAGACTTTCCGAACCTCGAATATGCACCTCTTTCATCCAACAAAGGGTATTCATAAATACCAAAGTCCAGAACTCATTCTAAAAGATTTTATTGAGCTTCGCTACGAGTATTACAAGAAGCGAAAAGAACATCTCATCAAAGTTCTGGAGGCAAAGGCACAGATGTGTGATTACAAGTCTCGATTTGTGTCCATGGTCATCAACGGTGATATCATTGTATTTCGCCGTAAAAAGCAAGAACTCGAAAATCAACTCTCGGGACTCTTCCCACAAATTAGTGGAACATATGACTACCTTTTGAATATTAGAACCGTTCAGTACACGGATGAGAGTGTTCGCGAACTTCTTCAAGAATCTAAGCGAGCAAAGGACGAACTGGTGGTCATGAGGAATACGAGTCACACGTCTATGTGGGAGAATGATATTAAAAATATATAAGTAGTAAGTAGTAGATATGGGTGAAGCTTCTCAAATTTCACTAAAAGCTATTGGAAAGCAAGATACACACCTTCTTTCCAAAGACCCAGAAGATTCATTTTTTAATTATAAAACTAAGAGACATTCAGATTTTAGAAAATATCATCGTTCCCGAAGTGTTTCAAATGATAGAGATATTCCTGGTTGGCCATTTGGTCAAACCCTGAAAGTCCAATTCAACCCTAACAATATGGGTGATCTTTTGAGTAATATGTGGTTAAATGTGAAAATGCCGGGATTATCAGATGAATCTATATATGGAAGTACATCTAAAAAATACATTGAGACAAACTTTACATATCCACCACCCACTACAAGTGATTCTTCCTTCGTTTATACTGCTCCACTATCCTCTGAAACAAGTCGTTGGGTGGTGCCCGTTTATAACTATAGTGGGTATGCTGCAAGTATGCAACTATCAGGGGATGGAGAACGAATGGTTGTCGGGAAACCAGAAGATTCTACACTATTTGTGTACAAGTATGTGAATACTGAATGGTTTATAGAAGATACAATCGAAGGGTTAGTGGAAGATTCTTCCAATCCCGGAACATATGAAGGCAAATTCATTGGTAGATACGTATCTATAGATGAAACTGGTGAAACAATTGTAACGTCTACATGGTATACACTGCCCCCATCTGACTTAATTAGGTTTCGTATTATTTCATACAAACGTTCGGGTAGTACTTGGACTCAAGCCGATGAGTATTTCCTTTCTACTAACTATGCTACATGGGACAGTGAAGCTGGCGACTTTATTTATAACGGTTCACTTGGCGTACCAACTAAGGTCAAACTATCTTCGGATGGAACAAAATTGGTAGTTGCGTTTAATGGAACTTTGTCAGGGACAAGTGATTCCAGTTTCCCGGTCACACCCCCAACTGAGAGGATACAACTTTTTACATTAGACTCAAATGGTAACTTCAGCCCTGATTATAAATTTCCCACGGGTTACATACAACCGTATGATCTTGACATCAGTGATGATGGTAACACGGTAGTATATACCATCCCCGGATATCTTGATTTGGGTGACAATCTCATCCCCGGTGAGGTTCGAACTTATAAATATGATGGTGCCAACTGGAATTATTCTTTTATATCGACGGGTAATAATAATAATGCAGCTATCAATTCCGATGGAACTAAAATGGTTATATCTAGTGGATCCAGCGCCTACTTTTACGAATACATTAGCATTAGTAGTTCGTGGACATTAACTCATACATTTTCCCTATCATCACCCTCGGCACTGGCTGTGGATATAAATGATGTAGGGGATACAGTTATAATTGGTGGTATAACAACACACATATTAAAATATGTTGATAGTTCGTGGACTATATTAAAGGAACTACAACCCAACGATTCTTATAATGGATATCACGGGTATGGAAATTTGGTGAGTGTGGATAGTTCGGGTGAATGGCACACAGTCGCAGAACATCCATTTTATGCTTATACTCCAGACGGGATAGGTGGTTTGGATCTATCTTATACTAGTACATATGAAGGAATAGAAGTTGCAAGAGTACAAACTAAGTCTAATTACGCAGAACAGTTGGGTCGCCATATCATCAAAAGTGCTACTATGTTTGTTGATGAAATCGAGATTGAAAAGATACACGATGATTGGGGAATGATTTACGATGAGTTATATTTAGAAATGTCTGAAAAAATTTCAAATCGGTTCTTGGTAAATAGAGGATTAGGTTACGATGACACATCACTGTATGAAAATTATGCAAGTTACGAGACGGAACTTATGATTCCACTTCATTTTTTCTTTTCTAGAAAGTTTTCCAGTGATGAATATTCATCAAATCAACCCAATCGTCCATATTTTCCAGTGTGTGCGGCACATAAACAAAAAATAACATTTGAATTTGAGTTTCACAAACAGTCATTTTTTACAAATAACAATGGAATACTTTCATTACCCGAATTTAAACTTATTACCGAAGAAATGACAGTATCTAAGGAGGAACAAAAATATTTAATGAGCGAACCCCAAACTTTAATAACAGATTTAGTTAGAAAGCATCCATCAGCTGAAGGTACATCGTATATAAGAACAAATTTAGTACCTAACATACCAGTAAAATGCTTTCATTGGTTCCTAAGAAATGTAGAATTTGAAAATGAGGATACAGTTAATGGAGATCTAACGAGTAATAAAACCCTGTATTTCCAGAATCGTTTCAATTTTTCGACTTTGCCCTACTTTGACGAGATTGATACATTTTATAATTCAGTCGTGAAAAAGGCCGACTTGTTTATAAATGGAGAAAAATTACCAAATGTAACAGAGACAAATCACACATACTTTAAATATCTTGTACCATTTAGAAATCGATTGGCTAGACCTTATAAAAATATTTACACATATAGTTTCTCGATGAATCCGATTAATGTGGAACCATCGGGGAACTTGGATTTTAGTCAAATACAATCTGATAAGACAAATATAGATGTCTATCTAAATGACCCAACTAAACCCTACTCACTGCATATGTACTATACAGGGTATCAAACGTTTAAATTTGATAGAGGATTTATGACAGTTGCTTATTAAATAATGATGATCTATGATCACTGATATAGTCAATAATATTGTTCTTAATACACCATTTGATGAAATTCAACTGCGCCAAAGTCGTATGGATTTCATGAGATGTACCCGGAACTATATAGGCAAATTTTTGTGACCTACAAAAAGGATCAAATAATTTTTTACTGTATCCATCTAGACTGGATTTGTATGCACAATGCACAGTGAAAAGCTTACCATCCCTAGTTTTGTATGATGTGTTATTCTTTTTTGCATAGTTGGTAATAAACCACTCCAAATTACGAAGCGATATACCACTCGATTTATCTAAAATGTTTAATAATTTAGTTCGGTTATCTTCTGTTGTGTAGAAATTGTTTATTGATGTTAGTAGAATACCGCTTTTACTCATTACCAATCATACTACCCAAATCTATAAGCCCGTTTGACATTTCACAACCCGGACAACCTCTCACGTACATTTTATCAGGTCCATGATTGTGACTATTTGTTCGTTTGATATGTGAAGGGTGTAATCGATTTACTTGATCATGATGATGTTTGCAATATCCATTATGAACACCCTTGAACGTACATCGTTTCCCATCTGTCTTGGTTCCCCTACAGATTGTTCCAGAAACTGTATCTGGTATGTCCTTCAGTAGGAGATCGAGTGATATCCCATGTTTTTTAGATATAACTGTTACATATTCATTCATCATGGTCACGAGGCGTTGATTGAGTTCTTCATCAACTATATCCATAATTTTGTCGTATAGACTCATGTCTTATTATTACCTTGCTCGTATTTTTTAAATACGTCTTCAATCGATTCACCCCGAGAAGCTTCTTTAATCCTCTCTCTGAGTTCTGCAACTTTACCAGATTCGTCGAGACCTAATTTTTTACACTCCTCTATAAGTTGATCCTTCTTCATACCACTAAGAGCAGGACCAGTCTTTTTCTTTTTTGGTTTATGCTGTTCTATAATCTCACCAAAAATTTCTTGTTTAGGGTTTTCGAATAAGGGATCCAATAAATCACATACTGGATTTAAGAACTTATTTTCGAAATAATACAAGTAATCTATCGGTATGTTATTCTCCTCCACCCACTTTGGATCCTCTGATTTTTCAAATGCCTTTGCTTTAGGATCGTCTGTTTTAGTGAGGATATATGGTACACGATCACCGGATTGAGGTTCTGAACCAGGTTTTCGCTCCCGCATTTTTACCACCACTTGTACATGAGATTGATTGATATTTACACTTTCAGGGCTTGTTATAGATACAGACTCACCCTTTACTTTGTACGTGTCCGATAACGACTGACTCAAAATTAACTTATCATTCGATACGTCACCGGAGAGGAGTTCAATGGCTCGTTCCTTCGCCAATTCCATAGGAGGACCTGTATCTGGGGCGTTAAGAACAACATCGAGGAGTTCCTTACACACTTCCCTCACATGGGGTGTATTGTCACGGCGAACAACTTGGAGACCCTTAATATCTATATAATCCATATGCATTTGATCATCCTTCCCCTTTGTCCATAGTTTAGCCGCATAACGCTTTTTAGAGTACAGGAAGTAGGGCCAATAAACCTTCTCAAGTTCCAAATTGTTGGGCTTCTTGAACAGAGTGCTACATTCTTCTGCGGCGCGTTCCCCAAGTTCCCAACTATATTCTATGGCTTCTATACCCGTACGACCACCAACATCAAACTCAACCATGACTGAATCAGTGTCACCGTATCTAACCTTGGCACCAGGAAAATTAGACTCTACATAGTTCTTAGTCTCTTCAATCATACCTCGACCCCTACATGTTGTTGTAGAAGCAATGGGCACACATGGGAGAATACCCTTACCCGCCCCCGTAAAACCATATACAGAATTCATCGAGATCTTATAGGCTAATTGCTTACCATTATAAACCTCTTTCATCGAACCCGTGGCTGCCGCCATATCACGTTTGGCCTTTTTACGAAATTGTTTAAGCTCCAAAAGAATAGCCGGTAGAAGACTTGGAACTCCCTGTGCAAATTTGTACACCTTTTCACCAATCTTGAATGTTTCATATGTAATACCCGGTACGTTACCGTATCGCCTTTCATCCATTACGAAAGTGGAGTAGCAGAGATTGTGTGCCATCATGATACTAGGATACAGTGCTTCGAAGTCTAGAGCAGTAATAGGTGTATAGTATGCACCCTTTTGTGCATCTAGGACGGTTGCGCCTTCATAGTTTTCTTCTGGGAGTGCTCCATATTTGATTGTTGGTACCATATACCCAAGCTCGCGGGCTTTCTTAGTGAGCTGACTGAATACTTTTATTTGTTGTCCTCTCTCCACGAGAAAACAGAGGGGTACCCATGTAGCCTTGGCCATCTCGAGTAAATTTAACAATGTGCATAGCTTCTTCAGTAGTCTGTGAGGTAGAAGAGTATCCTTGATACAATATTCAGCTACTTCACCTAATTTTACTGGATCTTCTTCCCTAAAGCGAGCAAACATCTCCTTTGGTGTCATGTCAATCTTTTGATCTCCCAAGTACAGTTTAGAAACTTCATTCAGTTTATATGAGTCTAGTTTGTAACCCTTCTTCACCTCATGAAAGAGATCAAAAATAAATCGACCAGACATGGGGAGTAGTTTTAGAAAGTTATCACCCAACGCACTTGAACTCAACTTCTTCATCACAAGTTCGCTCGGTGTATCCTTAAACTTACCCATGTTGAAGAATTCTGGATCACAACCAGTATATTGAGCACGTTTATAAATGTATTGAAGATCGAAACCAAAAATATTCCAACCAGTAATAATGTCAATATCATTTACATGTAAATATTTTTGAAAGGCTTCGAGCATTCCCCTCTCAGTATCAAAACTTACAACGTCAGGACCTTCGGTTTTCTTGTAACAGAGACATGTTTTTTTATATGGTTGATCACTACCAAACTTACACAAAGATACAGCAATCTGAAAACATGCATCACCAGGAATATCAGCATCAGGGAACTTCCCAGTAGAACTATTACATTCAATATCTACAGATGCTACCACAAATGGTGCTATGTCATCACGATTTACCGGTTTAAGGGTCGTCCAATCGTTACACCATAGATCAATATCAACATGTGCGAGATACGAGCGAACACAGTCATCTCCGGTATCAAGCCAACCTGTTGATTGAATTCCTGTTCTATGCATCAATCTCAGGACAGGGTCTATATTTGATTCATATACATGGAATCGTCTATATTTATTATTATACGCAAACACCGAATTTACTTTTCGTCGGTCTAAAAGAGTTTTAAAATTTAATCGCATGTAAGCAAACTTTTCGTTATTTTGAAAACCCCATACATCCTTCTTCTCAACTATACTGTAACTGGTAACATGGTCAGGCTTAAGTTCATTGAGTTCATTGAAAAGGAGTCGGACATCTCTTTCAACTGTGCCTCTGGGTAACTTTACAAAAAAATAAGGTTCAAATGTAGTTGTAAGACAGACGGATTTACCATCTTCGGTCTTACCCAAAATACTGACCAAGTGTTCTTCATCAACATCCCTCGCTTCCCAAGTCAGAGCCTGAAAAACTACCATGTGTTTATAACTATCCGAATTTTTAATATCATTTATTAATAAATGTCTGCTGCTTTAATTGACCTCGTATCGGTAGGTGCCCAGGATGTCTACATCACTGGTAGCCCCCAGGTCAGCTTCTTTCGTCAGAACTATAAAAGGTACACTAACTTCGCTATGAAGCCAGAGAGGATGGATTATATCGGATCCTTTGGTGCTAACAACGAGGTGACCATCCCTATTCGTTCCAAGGGTGATCTCATGAGTTACATATGGATTGAGGCTGATGGTATAGCCGGTGTCGGAGATAATGTAACCGGTCTCTATTCTAATAACGCTTCCAGCCCCACTGAATTCTCTCTTTGGATTGGTGGTCAGAAGGTTTCCCAGCTTGATTCTCTTTACATTCAAGGCGTTCACAATACTCTCATGAGGGATTCTTGTGCCAAGGCAAGTTTCGCGGTTACCACTAATACTCGTAAGGGTAACCACTCTGGTAACTACTACATGATTCCTTTCTTCTTTGGTGAGGATTATACTAAATCACTTCCTTTAGTGGCTATGCAGTATCACGATGTAGAAATCAGGGTTAAGTGCCGTGACGGCTTTACTCCCAGCACCACTCCCAAGGTTTGGGGTAACTACATATACGTAGACACAGATGAGCGTAAATTCTTCACTGAGACCGAGCATGAAATTCTATTCACACAAACCCAATACCAGCTCGCTACTAAGACAGATACCGATATCGATTTGACTTATTTCAACCATCCTGTTAAGTCTATTCACCTTGTATCTGGTAAGGCGACTGATTCGGACTACACGAATGAGTACAAGTTCGATACCTCTACTTTATACATTAATGGTACTCCCCTCTTTGAAAACACAACTCACGTCTATCATCACGATGTAGTTGCTGAGATGCACTGTACCGATCTTCCCGATGATGCTATCGATAACGTTCCCACTTACACTTGGCCTTTCTGTTTGACTATGAGCAAGTCTCAACCAACTGGTGCACTTAACTTCAGTCGTATTGATACCGCTAAACTTTCTCTCACTAACCCCACAGGTGGTAACCAACTTCATCGCGTTTACGGTGTCAACTATAACATTCTCAGAGTGAAGAATGGTATGGCAGGCGTCGCATTTGGTAATTAATTCCAGTTATCAATTAATGACTTTGTTTTCTCATACATTCGTTTTCCATAAAACGTTTTATCTTTCATATCATCCCAAATCGTAAGTCGGTTCTCGAGGAAATTCTTGAACTTTTCCGGGTTACGATTAGACTTGTATCGAATCTTCTCACCATCTAGTACCTTTTTCATAACAGCTTTCTTCTTTTCCATGTACATGGAAAATCTCCCGTCAGGTGAGAGACGAGAAGTTGTCTCTTCATTTTTCTTCGCAGGTGCCATTTGTATTAGAGTTACCTAAACCTTTATGCCAGTTTGTTTTAGACGCACTAATCGCTCAACCTCGCGTTTCATAAATATAGTGAGTTCTACTAATTCGCCGGTTAATTTCACTTTACCAGCTTGACGAACCCATATAACGTGTTCTACTTTAGTCATATCCACACATGACATTTTCGTGTTTGGTGCTTGACTGTGATGAACCGCTAAAACCATAGCATCCTTTTTAATCTCTTTAGGTATCTCAGGTCCATCGTAACATGCAATAACATGTGCTCCAGAACATCCTGCAACATGGAACCACCAATGATGTGGAGCACTTGACAAAGTTAATTGATCATTTTCTTTCGCATTTTCACCAACTTTTATAAGCGTGCCATCATGAGATGTGTATTGAATCATATAATAATAAAAACTGTTTTCCTTATATAGAATGCACGTCGTCGTTCAGCCTAGCCCTTCTGTAACACATAAACTTAGAGTAACTTTACCTAATAAAAGATCGATAGATTTTGGTGAAAGGGGTGTACAGCATTACATTGACCACGGAAACCCACGACTTATGCGAGCACATCTCATTAGGAAAGGAGCAATCATTCCTAAGGAGCTGCGAATAGAGCGGGATTCGTATGAGATTCATAGAGAAATGATGAAAATTAACAAAAGCACTAAAGAAGATTGGGATGACTATTTTAGAGCTGAATATTGGGAACGTTGGTTACTTTGGACTTACCCGACTGTAAATCATGCAAAATTGTATATGACTATGAGGCATGGTATGCTTTTTATGCCAACCCCAGAAGATCTTTGGTTCTGTAAAGATTTTGATTTATAATCTTATATAAAATTAGAATGGATTGTGGTGTTAATACCATAGAAACGCAAGACGAAACAGGTGCTACCAGAGGTGTTGAAATTATACCAGAAGGATGTCATCCTGTCAGTGAAGATATATGCAAATCTGGATTCATGGCACCAGCTGACAATGTCTCCTTCCCTGAAAATTCTCTTCAACAGTGTTGTAAATGTAAAGTGGGTGAGAATTGCCCCCTTTGTGAAGACCCAGCAGCTTGCACTGATAGAGAGAAACAAGATTTCATTGCAAGTGAAAACTGCTTCGGAACTGCGAGTGGTAGCACAGATGATGATGAGGAAGAGGAGGAGGAAGAGGAGGAGGAGGAAGAGGAGGAGGAGGAGGAAGAGGAGGAGGAGGAGGAAGAGGAAGAGTCCTCCGGTGAGATCAATATTTATTACATCATAGGAGCTATGTCATTTACTCTCATAGTTGTATTTATGATGATTTTACTTTCCCGTCAGAGATAATTTACTTCCCCGTAGATCCAAAACCCCTATCTGCCCGGAGTGTCTCTTCGAGAAGACCAATTTCCTTAATCATAGGCGTTTCGCAACGTTCAAGAATAAGTTGAGCAATACGATCACCCTTCTTGATTTCAAAGTTTTCCACACCATGATTGAATAGGACAACCTTGACTTCACCGGTATAATCGGGATCAATAACACCCGCACCAACGTTAATACAGTGCTTTACAGCTAAACCAGAACGAGGAGCTACACGACCATATACACCATCTGGTAGGGACAAAGCAATTCCAGTACCAACTAAAGCTCTCCCTGCTTGACACGGTACAGTCGCATCTTCGGAGCTATATAAATCATATCCCACAGCACCATCAGAACCACGAGTAGGCAAACGAGCATCAAACGAAAGCTTTTTAACGCCCAGAGGCATCTGTATTTTACTGGACTATATCCCTTAAGTGTATTTCGTTCCACCCCTGAGTCTTAGAACTAGGTGTAAGGTTGATTCCTTTTGAACATTGTAATCTGCGAGAGTGCGTCCATCTTCGAGTTGTTTGCCAGCAAAAATAAGTCGTTGTTGATCGGGTGGAATACCCTCCTTATCTTGAATCTTAGCTTTAATGTTATCGATCGTATCTGAAGATTCAACCTCTAGGGTTATAGTTTTTCCGGTGAGCGTCTTTATGAATATCTGCATACTATTATTATTCTAGATTATTTTCTTAAAGTTCTTTGAAAAAGTGAGCGCACATATTCCACAACTGAACACGTTTATAAATAATTGACATCCAAGGACGTGAATTCTAGACCATATCGTGTAATTATGGGATAAAAACCACACAAGAAAAGATAGAAATGTTTCGTAATATACACGAATAAACAGATTCGATACGAGATACAAATTATTCATAAAGTCACTTTTAGGTAAAAGTCTGCGTAAAATAAGAATCGTTGTATCAATCTCCACGAGTGACACGAGTGATGTTAAACGCGACTCTGTAGGATTTAAAAGGGGTCTGAGAAGATAAATGAGAGTCACGATATGGTGTAATATTATAAGTTTTCGATATGATTTTATTATTTTGGGTTGTAGATATATCCATATGAGATCATAAAGTATATGAAATGTAAGAGCATATGTTAAAAACATTGGATACACGACACATCCAAAAAATACTTCCGCTAGTGTCAATGTAGAATAAGGAACTAGAAAAGTAACTGTAACCACATCATGAATACGGGCAGCGTTCATGATATAGACGTGTTTCATTCTTTTAATAATGATGCACTCAAAGGGTTTCGAACCCCTGACCTCAAGCTTACTAAGCTTGCGCTCTACCCCTGAGCTATGAGTGCGGAATGCTGAGAGCGGGGTTCGAACCCGCGAGGTGAAAACACCAGACGTTCTTAAGACGCCCTCCTTAGACCACTCGGACATCTCAGCACATCTATTCTACGAGTTAAATCTTTAAGTGTTTAGATGGTGGTTCAAATGCTAGTTTTCCTTGGGTTCTTCTCTTTTCATTTCAACCCCTATACAATTGTGAATACCACATTTCTTCTTACAAAGATGACACGGTATTTTACTATAATTAGGATAAAGATTTTAAGCATTTTTCGTATAGTAATGTCCCTCACCCTCGCCGTCGCAAAACCCGTCACCGGAGAATACAGGCGTCTCAAGAAGACCCTCAAAAATTCAACCGCTGGATACGGTACAGCACTCGCTACGTCTTATTTTATCACACAAGGGGCAGACCAAGGTGTATCTGCAGTCCTAGGAGCTTTGGCGTCTTATGCGTATGTCTCTCTTCTCTCCGATAGAGTTGATAACCTCGAAACGGCAACATTTCAAAAGGAGTTTTTGGCACCGTTGAGTGCCGCCGCTTTTGAAGTGTCATGGAATAACGCCCCATTTGCATTTGATTTCGATTATGGAGCCACCTTCGTAGGATTCTTAGCGTATAAATTTGCACTCACGACAGTTTTATATGAGACTGTAAGAAATATGATGATTGAAGACAGTGTATCTACATATGACACTACCGAGAAGATATATAATGATCTTAGCGAAAACGAGGTGAATATTGATTGAAAGTGGAATTTACATGACAACGCGATAAGCAGGGGCATTTAACCTAGAAAGTTCGCGAGCCACTTTGACGATGCGACGAGGAGACATGGCTCCCACACCAACGCGGTTTGCTAACTTCATCTTGGCATTCCTCTGGAGACCCTTCATCGCCATAATACGCTTAATAGCCTCATCCTTGGTGAGAGGTTGAGCTTTCTTGGAAGGTTTTTCGTTAAGTTCCCGGAGTTTTTTGATGTTTGAATTTGTTGTCACCATACCTTTCATGAAGTTGGTGACCGCCTTCTTTTTGAGAGCAGCCTTCATAGAGGGTGTAAGTGCCTTCTTCTTCTTAGCGGCAGCACGCTTCTTAGCCGCCTCGGGGTACAGTTTGGCGAGGGGAACGTTATTCTGATTGGCGAGAATTTTCTTTACCTCCTCTCGCGAAACTCGCTCAGCCTTCTGAATTTTCTTCTTTAAACTTCCACACAATTCACTGACAGTCTTCTTATTAGGGGTGGATATACCATAGTCCTTGGCAACCTTCACTACTTCAGCCTTCTTGTGGAGACGGCACTTCTTACGACCAAACTTGAGATCACCCGCCTTGTCGACATTTAATACATACGAAACCATTGTTTATTTATTACAAAGAAAATATCTACGATACCACTTCCAACTGGCTAGAGCACTAGCCTTCCCCGAGAAGGCCGCCATTCTACGTTGAGTCCTCAACTCATCTTCATCTACTCCATCTGGGGGGTACACAGGCATTCCGAGGAGTAGATCTAAATGCATCTGGGCATCCTCGTCACCCTCAGCACTCTCAAGCTCGATGATTTTGGCTCTCATCGCAGCGAAAGCGGTCGCCACCCGTTCCCTTTTCAGTTCGCGAGGTAAAACGGTGCTCCAAATGACACGCTGCACATCGGGGCAAAGCGACTGTGTAGCCTGACAAAACGCGACACGGAAATCAACAGACATTTTTAGTTATTTATTAAAATTTCTATGTTTTACTTAGGTTCTAGAAAGTTCCTCGATTCTCTGCATAGTTCCAGTTTTCAAAAATTCGTCAATCTTTGCACAAATGGAAGGACCAAAGCCCTTAATTTTCTTGACTTGATCACTGGAGGTGACCTCAAAGTTGAGATCACGGAGCTTTTCTTCGGCACTCCAGTAGGCTTCAGACTTGTAGTGATCATCTTCCAAGTTGCCGAGCTTTATGAAGCAATCCGCGAGATCGCAGTTCCTATTCTCACAGAAGAAATCGTCGATTTTACTGGCAATAGACTTACCAATTCCTTGAAGTTTCATGGCTTCTTTACCATTTGTAATCTTGTAGGGGAGATTGTAAATCTTGGAAGCCGCTCGGACATACGCCTGACGCTTATAACCATCTTTCTCAGAGCCAGCTACATTCATGAGCATCGTGTAGATGTCATGATTGTAGGAAATACAGTAGTCATCCGACTCACAATCATTAGAGGCAACAGACTCTGCATCAGATTCAGTTGATGCGATGGACTCCTCGTAGTCCGAATCACGATCTTCAAGAAAATCGTCAATCTTGGAGGCAATGGACTTACCGATACCATTGAGGTGTAGAAGACTTTCACCACTGAGAACCTCGTAAGGAAGATCGGCAACAACCTCAGCAGCTCGTCGGTAGGCGACGGTCTTGAAGTATTCATCCACACATTCTGCGAGAGTAAGTAGATACTCTGCAATGTCGGTGTTCTTTTCATTGACAACCTTGATAGTCTTATCAGTGACACGAGAAGTTGTATCATAGAGAGAAAGCTTCTCTAAAGCTGTGACCCTTTCATCGTGAGCTTCTTGGAGGAGTGTCTTCAGTTGTTCAATCTTGGTGCGAGACTCGTCGTTGAGCTTTTCGAGCTTGAGGATGTAATCAGTAATGGACATAGCGTTCATGATGAATGTAGTAGAATGGTATTTGAAGTAGATAGGTTCCACTTAGGTGTTTAAAGATAAGAAACTCTCGAAAAATAGGAATGTTAGCTCTAGCTAAACCTATGCATGTACAACGCACACGTGTCGTGTTATCAAGTAATAAAAAACAACCACGAAAACATATTCGCAATGTAAAAATTCATTCTGCTCTCCCTGATCAGGATTTAATCAACTACAGCCTCTTCCAACTCACTTCGTGGGTTATGCCGATGACCATCGCGGGTCGTCTACTCAAGATGGAGTACAAAGAGATCGGGGTCGGCCTCGTTGCATTGGGAGTAGCCAAAACTCTTTTAGAATCACAATATTAAAGATAATACGCTTCAACCAATAAAATGATCTTATCACTCACACGAATGCATTTTATACGTCCACGTGTAACGACCCACGCTAAAAAGGATGATTTTGTCGTACCCACAGAAGCTCCAGGTGAGGGGAGGCGAAAACCACCTTCTTATGATGAGGATGGTGAACCTAAAAGGGTGGAGACAGCGCACCCTATCAAGGAACTTATTAAGAAGATTTTCAAAATTGAGGAAATTGACTATAAGAAGTTTCAGAAAGAAAATAAGTGGGCTATTCGTCCGGGCGAGAAGAAGGATAAAGAATAAATACACTAAATATAAAACATGTCTTTCGCCCTCACCTTCGTTATTCCACCTACACGCAACGTTAAAACTCGGGTATTTACTGACCCAGACCAATATGATACAGAAATCAATTCAGCTCGGGGTATGCATTTTAATAAAACTACCCAGAGGTCTAGATATTCACCACCCATGGATGAAGCCTCTCATCTGATCGACAATCTTCGTACCCCCGTGGGCACTGAACATGTGACGAGGGATGAAGTCATAGATGCACAGAACTTTTGGGCACAATCTATAGTAGACATTTCAACTTCTTTTCTAACAGGTGGAGACTACGTGAGTCTCGCATGTGATCGTGCGGGAGAACTGTATGGATACGATCACTCCAATGTACTCTTCAAACCGACCAAGGCTGCACAGAAACAGTTTCGTCCTACCGCCAACGACGCAATGTCTTATTTTGTGGGTCATGATGCTATAGTCGGTGGTTTCAAAGAAGATCAGGGCTTCGCTATAAACGCTAAAAAGGGTTTCAGTAAAGTTATATTCGACAATCATCAAATCGATTGTCACAACGAAGTAGCACACGCTATGGGAACGTATGAATTTACTTGTGCCACAACTGGTGAAATTTCAGAAGTTGAGTACACTTTTGGTTACAAGCGAAACCCCGATGGTAAGGTTCGTATTTGTCTCCATCACTCATCCATTCCCTACGAATCGAGCAATCCTGTGAAAGAAGCAAGACCATATCACGTAAAACAGAATATTATATTCGATCCCGATCAAGCTGATCCAGAGGCAAATGAACGATACAGTACTATTAAACGAGTATAAAATATATTCGCATTGAACATATATGGAAACTCTACCAATTAGAAGACATTGAAATCGTGGATACCAGAGTTGGCAAAGAAGCCCTCGTGTGAAATCTACATAAAGTAATAATTGTAATTCATATCATGAATATTCGGGCAATTGGTTTGGTTCCCTACATAGTTCATTATCTACGTACGGAATCATTGATAGCTTATATAGTTTTATATAACGGAATACTCTTTCACGTGTTAGCACCCACAAACTTTTTCATCAAGTGGTATGACATACTGTGTAATTTCATACTCATCATGTATGTAAATTTCAATGTTGCGGATTACTACGTATTTATGTGGAGTTGTATCGCATGTACATGTTTCATATGGAATTCTGTATATATCAAACATGAACAGTTGAAATCAATTATTCATATAGTTGGGGTTCAGTTACCATTGTATAGAGCTTTAAAACTCAGTAACTTTTAATATAAAATCTGAATCGAAACCATCTAAACGGATCTTACCCTCATCTACGAGGCGTTTAATGTCCTTACCCACATTTTCTCCATCTTCCCACATTTTCGCAGTTTCTGCGTTGTATGGAATCTCTGGCATGAATGCCATGAGCGTCATCATTTTTTGATTCATTGTGAGGTCTTTACTTTGAAAAAGTTTCTTAAAATGTTCTGGAACGTTCATTACATTCTCCTATACTAATTTCTTTAACTCGACCTTCGGTTCCACTTACAGTATAACACTGGAAATAGAGATTTTAGGGTTTTAAAATATGTATCGAGATACTTCATTTCATTACTCTCCTCATCTGTCAAAGTTTTACGATCGGGTAAAATTCCCAATCCAATACTATTCAAATAATCTACCCGTCTAACAAAATTTACAAAAACACGAAACGAGAGTAAAGTTTCGTCTTTTATGTTTAAAACGCGTATTTCTTCATGTATTCGTTCTAGGTGAACCATCTTGTATTTAACGCAGATCTTTATCAGCCGTGTAGTACGTCTTCCCCTTAGTGGCGAAACTGTGCACCCTAGCGTACCCCCACGCTTGTGGAGAGGCTCCCGGACGATGCCCGGTTCTCCACGCAGCGAGTCCCCTATTGTAGATGGTCTTCACAGTTTTTAGAGGAATGCCAGTAGCCTTCGCAATATCTGGCAACGACTTAACACCTGAGCCGTACCTTTTCCTGAACTTTTGGGTGTAGGAGGAAGTCTTCGTCTTTCTTCCTTCGTCTGTTCTAAACTTGGTGTAGTCCCTCTTGAGCATCTTCTTGTAACGAGTTTCAACCTCCTTGAGAGTCCCAAGCCCCCTGAAGTATTTGAGGGGTGCATAGATTTGACCTTCTGTTCTACGCAGTTGCCCAACTTTTCGAGCAATTTGAGCA
>Ga0222718_10002192_pt1 | contig 17799 bp, 14 predicted proteins | sample C33_27DmetaG_FD_165045 | JGI IMG/M metagenome (GOLD analysis project Ga0222718, IMG submission 165045) | Estuarine water microbial communities from San Francisco Bay, California, United States - C33_27D | ecosystem: Environmental > Aquatic > Marine > Unclassified | place: USA: California... | reverse complement strand
GCTCGCTCTGCGCTATCGGCGCGAACCCGGTCGCCGAGTACGCGCCGTAGGTCGGCGAGAAGAGCTTCATCAGAAGTGGTCACGGATGCTGAAGCCCCGCTGATTCAATTCCGGCTATCGCTGCTGCCTCGTCGTTGTCTGACGTGTCACCCGAAACGCCAACCGCTCCGACAACAATTCCGTTGTCGATGACGATGACGCCTCCTGCCACTGGTACGAGAGGACCTCGTAGTGACCCGGCAACTCCGCTGATGAAGTGGGGCCGTTCGATTGCCATTTCACCAAGGCGTTTTGAGTTCACACCCATTTGCAACGCCCCATTCGCCTTTCCGAGTGCAATGTCGAAGCGCCCGGGGGGAGAGCCGTCTGAACGCTCGTAGGCAACTGGTGACCCGGCGGTATCGATGACGAGAACAACAAGTGGATTCATGTCGTTTTCAACACCATGTTGGAGGGCAGTTGAGATAATGCGTCTGGCGTCATCAAGTGAAATCGACGGTTGGTAGGTGGTCATGTTGCTGCCTTTACTTCGAGTCGTCGGGCGTGAAGGATGGGCTCTGTGTATCCAGAGGGTTGTTCGGTTCCTGACAGTACGAGGTCGAGAGCGGCCTTGAACGCGGTCGACTCCGGCGTGAGTGACCGATACAACTCATCGTCTTCGTTCTGGGCATCAACAACGGCTGCCATCTTGATGAATGTATTTCGGATGCGAGATTCGTCAACAATCCCGTGCGCTAACCAGTTCGCCATGTGCTGGGATGAGATTCGACATGTTGCTCGGTCTTCCATCAGACCAACATCGTTGATATCGGGAACCTTTGAACAGCCGACACCCTGGTCGACCCACCTGACGACATAGCCAAGGATCCCCTGAGCATTGTTATCGAGTTCGGCTTGAATGTCGCTGTCGGCCCACGTCGGATCGGTCTCAACCGGAATCGATAACAGTTGGTCAAGTCGTGAATGGCCACGCTCTGGGTCGTTGGCAATCACCTTCTGCTGTTGGGCAACATCAACTCGGTGGTAATGAATTGCATGCAGGGTCGCAGCGGTCGGCGAGGGCACCCACGCGCAGGAGGCTCCTGCAAGCGGATGGTTTACTTTGGTCTCAAGCATGTCTGCCATGAGGTCAGGGGCGGCCCACATGCCTTTGCCGATCTGAGCGCGGCCGATAAGCCCGCATGCAACTCCAACATCGACATTGTTGTCCTCGTATGCCGAGATCCAGTCTTCGGATTTCATTTCGGTTTTTCGGACCATCGGCCCTGCGAGCATTGAGGTATGGATCTCATCGCCAGTTCGATCAAGGAAGCCGGTGTTGATGAACGCAACCCGTGATTTCGCGGCTCGAATGCATTCGGCAAGGTTGAGAGTCGTTCGGCGCTCTTCATCCATGATGCCGATTTTCACGGTGTTAGCTGCGAGGCCGAGAAGTTCTTCAACACGGCCGAAGAGTCGACATGCAAAGTCAACTTCGTCGGGCCCATGCATTTTTGGTTTCACGATGTAGATCGACGATGGTTGACTGCCATCAAGTGGAATGGATGCAGCAACGGTAAAAAGTGCATCGAGAATTCCCTCGGGTATGTCGTGGTGTTCGGCGTCTTTCACGGCGGGTGTTGTCATGAGATGGCCGACATTGCGCACCAACATGAGCGATGTGCCAGGCAGGGTGGTCTGACCGTTTCGTGTGGACAGGGTGAGGTCGTTGTTTATTTGACGTATGAAGGTTGTGCCGTTTTTGCTTACTTCTTCGGTGAGTGTTGAACGCTGAAGGCCGAGCCAATTGCGGTAGGCCAGTGCTTTATCGACTGCGTCAACACATGCAACTGAGTCTTCGCAATCCATGATCACGGTGATCGCAGATTCGAGCAGAACATCGGCGATCCCGGCGGTATCTGTTGAGCCAACCGGGTGATGGCGGTCGATCACAATTTGAACATGAAGGCGGTGATGTTCGACAACGATCGCTGAGGGAGCGTCGGTTGCGCCAATCCACCCCACAACCGGTGTCACCGCCATGACTTCATGACCGTCATTGCAGGTCACTGCGAGTTTGTCGCCGTTGACCCGATAGTTGGTCGAACCTTGGTGGCTCCCAGATTCAAGCGGTACGCACTCATCGAGGAGTCGTCGTGCGTAGTCGATGACTCGAGCGCCTCGTTCTTCGCTGTAGGGACCGTCTGGTGGAAGGTCACCGAGGACATCCGTTCCGTACAACGCATCGTAGAGCGACCCCCAGCGAGCATTAACGGCGTTGATCGCATACCGGGCATTCGTCACCGGAACGACGAGTTGAGGGCCGGCGATGGTTGCGATTTCAGGGTCGATTCCTTCGGTTGTAATGCTGAACGGTTCGCCTTGAGGAACGAGGTAGCCGATCGATTCGAGGAGGGCCCGATAGCTGTCAGGAGTACCGACGCCGTGTTGGCGGTGCCAGTTGTCAATCAGGCTTTGCAGACGTTGACGCTCGTCAAGGAGGTCTCGGTTTTCTTCTGAGAACTCATTAACGAGGGTGTTGAGGGCATTCCAGAATTGTTCGGGTGAGATCGTAAGCCCGGGAAGGAGTTCTTGTTCGGTGAAGGTGACGAGCGCTTCTCCGATGTTGAGTTGGGAGCGCTGCATCATCGTCATGAGTTCTTACCGAATCCGTCGAGACGGCCACCGGCATCACCCATTGGGTACATGGTGCTGTATTCGAATGAGAGGCCGTCGATGACTCCGACTTGTTGCTGGTTGAGGTAGAGGTCTTTGTACGCCGCAATCGACTCGGGGCTGTTCTCTGAAATAGCGGTCGCGAGTTCGAGCACGGTGGCATCGAGATCACTGAGCGGAACGCAGTGTGAGGCAATTCCGAACTCGTATGCCTCGCGTCCCGTGAATGTTCTTGCGGTGTAGGAGAGTTCTCGAGCCCGCACGGGGCCGACGGCACGCATGAGGCGTGCGCTCATTCCCCATGTTGGCCTCAGTCCCCACTTGGCGTGGGTGTCCCCAAGCTTTGCTTCCTCAGCGGTCACCATCAGGTCACAGGCGAGAGCGAGTTCGAGTGCGCCGGTGAAGCAAAAACCGTTGACTCGAGCGATAGTGACCTTTGGCATCTGCGATAACGCATCGCAAGCTTTGCGCGCTGGGTTGTTGAGAGCACCTGAGACGTCGCCGTCTTCTGGGGGTTCTTCGGCGAGTGCTTTGAGATCAACTCCTGCGGAGAATGCGCGTCCAGCCCCAGTGAGAACAACAACGCGAACCGACGGGTCGTGTGCGACGGCGTCAAGCGTGTCGGCGAGTTCGCTGAGAAGTGATGGGGTGAGAGCGTTGAGCGCTTCTTGTCGATCAAGGGTGATCGTTGCTACAGCGTCACTTTGTGAAAGAAGAATGCCCATGACCCAAGGGTGTCATGTGCGTTCTGAGTTGCCGAAGTCAGGAACGGCTAAACCAACGGCGCTTTGCGGTTGTTGCTTCGGTGTGCCCTTGGCAACGCTCGTCGGCGCTGAGGTGACCGAGCACCTGTTCGACGTGCATGCCGCAGCCGGCCCACGACGCTTTTCCACATGTTTTGCAAGTTACTTGGCGACACATAATTTGAGAGAATATCAAATGTCCGTACATTAAAACCCAGTTGGCAGAACCTATGTATCCCACCAGATAGTCGCCAGCGACCGCTGTTGAGGCGGGCGCTTGAGAAGGAACTCACGCACTTCGTCATCACGCCCAGGAGTGAGGCACAGCCGGATGCGCATGTGTTCGACGTCGAGGTCAGTGATCTCTCGAGGTGGTTCAACGAGCTCAAATTCTTCGAGCACGGCGGATACTCCAGTTGAGCGAATGACATCGGCTGCGTCCTGCGCCGTTGGCGACGTGGGTCGGTCAAGGTCCCAGAATTGTTTCCATGCGTCGCTGAGGTGGCTCAGTGGATGCCTGATCGGAAGTTCGACGACAACTCGGTGTCGGGCGTGGCTGGTCAGCGCCTCGATGAATGGCACGAGATCAGCAACGTTGTAGACCACGTGGTGACAGATAGCGACGTCACAATTTGGGGTTTGTGGAGCAACTTCAGGCCAATTTCCGAGCGCTGTCTGAACAGAAACTTGACGCTCTGCAGCTTGTTGTATAACGACATCGAGCATGCCCTGTTGGTGGTCGACCCCAACGATGTTGGTTGCGGGCGGAGTGAGTCCGAACACCCCACGTCCACCACCGCAGCCGACGTCGAGTACCGATGGTGAATCGAGTGAATCGAGTGCCTCAAGGGCGCGCAACCTTGATGGCGTTTGAACAAAGAGATCGCCGGTAGGGGTAAAGCTGCTCACCGGGTGAATCCAGGGCGACTGCGGGGCAGCGTCCAGAATGTGGTCGGGAATACCCCAGGAGGCGAGGTCGTCGGCCCAGCGTTGTGCCGCAGAAGTCGTCATACCGCAACGTTACTGGTTGTCGTGTCAGCACCTCCGAGGTGATGACAATGGTCGCGATCTAAATCGACTCATCGTTCATCGCTGTCATGGTGCTGATCGGATGGCGAAATACGTCGCTTAATGAGCGTCTTGCTCGTGGTTGAGCAGCCACCTTTTTGCATCCAGTCCACCAGCGAATCCGCCGAGGCCTCCAGATGCGGAGACCACCCGGTGACATGGAACGACGATCGAGATGGGATTGCGGCCATTAGCTGAGGCAACGGCTCGCACTGCACTTTCACGTCCAAGTGCGAGGGCTTGTTCGGAATAGCTGAGCGTTGACCCATATGTAATTTGGGTGAGGGAATTCCAGACCATGCTCTGAAACTCCGTCCCGATTGGCTCAAGGGGCAGGTCAAAGTTCTGCCGTTCTCCGTTGAAATATTCGGTGAGTTGCACAACGGTTTGCTCGACAGCAGGTGAGCTTTCCCACGTCACCGCGAGGCGATCGATTGCAACACGCCTCCATTCCTCGTCTTCATCGCCCCAGAGAACTGCTCGAAGAGTTTGATCGCTGGCAACGATGACAAGATCGCCGACGGGGCTTTGCATGAGGGAAGCGAACAACTGCAACGGCGGGCTCACACCTTGAGTCTGCCACATGCATCACTGAGAGGGTGCTGGTGGGAGAAGTTCGTGGCAATGGTCACATCGCACTTCGGAATGGAATGCACGGTGGGTGGCGTTAGACATAGGTGGCCGCCCTAGCGGTGAATCCCCCAAAGAAAGTTGTTATCACTCAATGTATTCCTCGCTTGCCCGCTGGGCCTTCCGTCATGGTCGCACCGTCATTGTCTCGTGGGTGGTGCTACTTGTAGGCATTAACGCACTTGCTGGATCAATTGGCGCAGCATTTTCTGGTGAGTTTTCTACGCCAGAATCTGAAAGTACGAGAGGCTTCTCCGTACTGAATGAGTATTTCCCGGGGTCGGGAAGCGCGTTTGGCGGCAACATCGTGTTCCAATCCGATCGGGGTGTCGACGATCCTGTGGTTGCCTCCGAGATGTCGGCACTGTTTGACGAGGTCGATGCGATCGACGGTTTAGGCGTCGTCAGCCCGTATTCCCAGATGGGAGCTGGCCAAATTTCCGCCGATGGAATGATCGCATTTGCGCAAGTCAATGTTGCGAACAACATTGACCAGGTCACCGCCGCCGAGATCGGCGCAGATATCCGAAATATGGTTCCGGCCCTTGAGGGTGTCACCGTTGAAGTTGGTGGCGCAGTGTTTTCTGAATTTGCTCCGCCTGAATCCGAGATGATTGGGCTCGCATTTGCGATCGTGATTTTGATCGTCGCATTCGGATCGGTCATGGCGATGGGGCTCCCGATCGCAGTCGCTCTCGCCGGTGTTGGAACCGGTGGGTTTGGCGTGGTTTCGCTGATGTCGCATGGATTGTCGATTCCGGAGTTTGCTCCGCTCATCGGAATCATGATCGGCCTGGGTGTTGGTATTGACTATGCGCTCTTCATGGTCACGCGATATCGCGAGCTCACTCGAGCTGGATATTCCCCCGAAGATGCAACTGCCGGGTCGCTGAACACCGCCGGACGTGCCGTGGTGTTCGCTGGAATCACTGTCGTGCTCTCGTTGCTCGGAATGATCACCGTCGGCCTCGAGTTTGTTGCGGGTCTTGGTATTGCCGCTGCTGCAACCGTTGCTGTCACGTTGATTGCTTCGATCACGCTGTTGCCAGCACTACTCGGAGTCTTCCATTCGAAGGTTGAAGTCACCCGTTGGCGTGGCCTTGTCGCCGCCGGGTGCGTTGCGGTGGCGCTTCTCGGAGTCGGGCTTGGAGTTCCGGCGCTGTCAGCCGTAGGCGCAGTATTTGCACTCCTGACATTGTTTGGCAGCATCGTGATCCGGCCACTCCGAAAAGAGGTTCCGCCGCGCCGAGAGCGTCCACTTCGCGAGACCGCTTCGTATCGCTGGAGTCGTCAGATTCAGCGAAGGCCATGGCTGTACGCATCAATCGGTGGTGGCCTCCTCGTTTTACTCGCGTTGCCGGTGCTGTCGCTTCGTCTCGGCTTCTCCGACGAAGGCAACTTCTCAGAAGAGACCCCTGCTCGGCGTGCCTACGACCTCATCGCTGACGGGTTTGGGCCCGGTTTTAATGGGCCACTTCTTGTCACCCTTGAGACGAGCGAACCTGGTGATGTTGCGTACGTGCAACAACTCGCCGCGTCGCTCGCATCCGACCCGGGTGTCGATCGCGTCGCTCCGCCGTTCCCGAGCGATATGGCGAACCCGGCCGAGTCTGAAGCGTGGATTGTTCAGGTCATCCCAACCACGTCTCCTCAGGATGAGATCACTTCTGACACGGTTGACCGTCTTCGCAATGATGTCCTTCCTACCTCACTGAATGGGTCTGGCATCACTGCAAATGTCACGGGAGCAGCGGCTGCCAACATCGACTTCACGGCGTATATGGCAAGCAGAATATTCGTGTTCTTTGGCGCCGTGCTCGGTGTGTCGTTCTTGCTGCTGATGATGGTGTTCCGCTCGGTGCTGGTTCCGTTAAAAGCCGTGCTGATGAATGTGTTGTCAATTGCATCGGCCTATGGCGTGGCAGTTGCGATTTTCCAGTGGGGCTGGTTTGCGTCGGTGTTCGGGGTCGAACCCGCACCAATTGAGCCGTTCGTGCCACTCATGTTGTTCGCAATCGTGTTTGGCCTCTCGATGGACTACGAGGTGTTCTTGCTGTCCCGAGTGAAAGAGGAATACGACCGCACTGGAGATCCGACAAATTCCGTCGCCGATGGACTTGCTGCAACAGCCCGAGTGATCTCTGCTGCGGCAGCGATCATGGTGGTCGTCTTTGGAGCATTCCTGCTTGAGGACGATCGCATCGTGAAGCTCTTCGGTGTTGGCCTTGCGGTCGCGGTGTTGCTTGACGCCACGCTGGTGCGAATGTTGCTAGTGCCGGCAACCATGGCGTTGCTTGGTCGAGGTAACTGGTGGATTCCGAAGTGGCTCGATCGGGTGCTTCCAAACCTCAATGTTGAGGGTCACCCGGTTGAAGCAGAAAGCTCACACGATCTTGACGGGCCGACTGATTCTCAAGACGTAGAGCGAGAGCCAGCTAGCGTCTGAGGTCCTCGGCTGATTGGCGGACTTGCCAATCTCGATCGGTGAGTGCAGTGTCGATCGCTGCATCGACTTCAGGACCAGAAAATGGAGCGAGGGCGAGTACCGCTCGTCGTCGCACAGCGGGCTTATCGGAGCACGCGGCAAGAATTGCTGAAACACCGCGTTCGTCGCCGATTGCGCCAAGTGCGGCTGCGCCTGCTTCACGAACGAGTGGGTCATCATGCTCGGTGGTGAGGGCGATGATGCTGTCAAGAATGTCATCGGCGAGTTCGAGTCGCTCGCCGTACGCCCACACTGCCATTTCAACAACTACCGGCTCATCGTCATGAAGCAATGAGCCGAGGTCGACGGTCGGGTAGTGCGCGCCGAGCTCGGCTGCCCTGCGGCGAACGAGCAAGTTATTGTCAGAAATTGCTTGAGCTAGGTCAGAATCATTGAGGGCGCCCATTCGGTAGAGCGCTCCAAGAGCAAGTTCACGAATGACTGAGTCGTCATGTTGGAGCATCGGGCGAACTGTGTGCTCGTCTCCCTTGTGGCCCAGCGCAACGACGGTCCTTCGTAACGAGAGAAGTTCTTGATCAGCCATAATCAGCCGAGCAAATCTGTCAGTCGAACAACGCTTGCGATTGCAGCAAATGAGATCAAGATGGCGAGTACGGCTCCGACAACGACCGCAATGAGCCCGGCCAGTCCGAGAGAAATCAATCGGTGAAGAACTTTTGGCTTGCGGTACATGGTGAGCGGTTGTTGCTCAACCGGTACTCCGCTGACGGATCGCTGAAGAAGTGAAGTTACGACCCGACGTGGCGAATTGGTTGATGCTCTGGCAGTCTTTCTCCAACCTGCAAATAGCAATGCGAGCATCGCACACACCGCAATGACGACAGCGCGGCTCGTGAGTAGGTCGACAGTGAACGAAGAATCCATGGAAAGCTCTGAGTCAAATCTACTCCCCCCACCGAACCCAGTTGAGGTGTCCGAGCGGAATAACGAGTTGGTTCGTTCGGTGGAGTATCCGGCGCGTCATCATCGTCGATGGGCATTTCCGCTGGCGGTGCTGTCAGGGCTTGCGGTAGTGGTGATCGCTGCAACGGCGGTAATTCCGTCGTCGTTTGTCGCTCGAGAGTTGAATGAGCGGCTTGATGAGATGCAGCCTGCGCCGTACGCGCGTGTGCCGGGATCGGCACAGCCAGTTGGCGATCGACTTCTGGTGGGTGAGCTTGATGGTGGTGCGGAACGTCCACCTGAGGTGTTTCCAACGGAAGGTGATTTTATGTTTGTCACCATTACCGAACCGCCGCAGTCGGTGCTGTCGTGGTGGGTTGGTCGTAATGAGCTTGCGGTTCAGATGCTGACAGAGGAAGACAAGTTCGGGTTTCAGACCGCTGATCAGCGAAGAGTGTTCTCGCTTGAACAGATGCGTACCTCAGAGGAAGTTGCGCAGTTTGTTGCACTGACGTGGCTTGGCTTTGACGCAACGATTGTCCCCGGTGACGTTCTGATATCAGAGATTGCGTGCCTTGAGTTTGATGCGGATGGCTCCTGCGTTCGATGGCCGCCTTCCGACGAGGTGCTGGATCCCGGCGATCGCCTTCTCGTCGCCGATGGCGTTGACTTAGGAAGCGTTGGAGACCTGATGGAAGTGTTGGAGGGGAAGATTCCCGGGGACGTCATCACATTGCTCGTCGAACGTCGTGGGGAAGGCAAGTTCGAAGCTGAGGCTGAACTGACCTCGGCGACTGACGATCCAGACCGGACCATTGTCGGTTTTTTGCCATTTGATACCCGTCGGGTCGAGTTGCCGTTCGACATCACGATTGACACTGGCTCGATTGGAGGCCCTTCGGCAGGCCTTGCGTTCACGCTGACGTTGATCGATGGCCTTTCTGAGGGGGAACTCACCGGTGGCAGAAAAGTCGCGGTGACTGGGACGATTGACCTTGATGGATCCGTGGGCCCGATTGGGGGGCTGACACAGAAAGCCTCGGCCGTTGCACAGGCCGGGGTCGAGATACTTTTGGTGCCGGAACAGCAGGGTGAGCAACAGATAGCGGCAGCACGCGCTGCAGCTCCTGAACTCGAAATTATTGCGGTATCGACTCTAGATGAGGCGATCGATGCTCTCGTGGCGTCAGGTGGTGATCGACCAGCGGCGGTAGCTGAATAATTTGTTTTGGGTGACACCGTTGAGACTCTCGGGCTGTCTACTCTCAGAGCATGGACGCATCTACCCCCAATCCATCGTCTCCTGCGTCGATCTCAAAGGCGACCTTCCCGACATCTCGTAAGGGTTTTGATCAAGAGAAGGTGAAGGCATTTCTGGTTTCGGTGGCTGCAGAAATGCAGACCTTGACCGATGAGAATGCTCGGCTTGTAAAGGATCTCTCAGAGGCGCAACAGCGTGCAGTGAATCTTGCGGAATTGGATGACGAACTGTTGGTTGAGATTCTTGGCGAGGAGAAGTCGCGAACACTCGTAGCTGCCCGTGAGGAGACTCGAGCCGAACGGGCAGAGATGCGCGCTCGCCTCCGAGAAATTGTCGAAGAGGCCGACCGTCATGTCGAGCAGGCAAATCTGAAGATTGCGCGTCTTCGCGAATCTGCTCGGTTGTGGGCTGAAGAAACAGAGTTGCACCAGCGTCGGCTCGCCGAGCAATTTGATCGCGCGCGAGCACTGGCGGCTGATGTCGTCGCCGTTCTTGATCCACAATCGATTGCTGCCGATGTGTCGTCGATTGAATCGATGTCGACAAATGCATCTGAGGCTCTCGGCGATGTACTCGGGAATGAGTCTGCTCCGACGACTGTGGCTGATGGGTCAGCGAACGAAGCGGACGCCGACGATGGTCCATCTGCCGATGTTGTCCCGCTGTTCCCAGGTCGCAACGCCGTCGTTGATGAGGAACTTGATCTCGCAGGAATTTTGATCCCTCGTCGCGATGAGGTGATCGGCGATACGTTGGCGACGCTCACGCGCGAGGTAAGAAAGTTTCTCGAGGACGAGCTTGACTCGGTGCTAGCGGCGATTGATGGAGATGACGAGAAGAAGCGACGCACTCCGCTACCGGGCCCAGCTGCTTACCGAAAGCGATATGCAAAGTTGACGGCCGAAGCATTTACCGCAGCGGTTGAGGCCGGAGCGGCGAGTGTGTGCGCAGATGTCGTCGATGGTGTTGCTGCGAGTGCTGCCGCAGATTCGGTCGTTGATGACCAATTGTTGTCAGTTGTGCGGGGTCAGGTGATCCAAGCTACGAAGGACAATTCTGGTGATGCGGCTGCAATTGTGAAGTCAGTTCGAGCAACGTACCGAGCGGTGAAAGGCGAGCACGTTCAAACCGTGTTGCACGAGGCAATGGCAGTTGCTTATGCAACCGCGCAGCTGTTGTCTGCTAGTTCTGGAACCAAGGTGAGGTGGGTTGCGAGTCGGGGCACCAAACCGTGTGCCGAATGTGAAGATAACACCCTCGCCGGCGCTGTTGATCTTGGCTCTGAGTTCCCGACGGGTGTTGTAACCCCTCCCGGACATCTTGGATGTCAATGCGAACTCGTTCTCGTTGACGAGTAGTGTCGGGTCGCATGCGACCTGAGTCGGAAATCCCCCGCCAGGCACCCCAACGAGCGTTTAGAGGACGAGTTGCGCTCATCGTTGTTGGTGCTGTGGCTTTCTTCATTCTTATTTTTGGACGTGGTATTGCGTCATTTTGGATCGACCTGCTGTGGCATCGTGCACTCGGTCGAAGCGACATTTTCTGGGGCCAATTGACAGCAAAACTCACCATGTTTGCTGCGTGTTTTGTGGTGTTCTTATTGCTCGGATGGATCAACCTTTGGGTTGCAGACAGAACTGCACCGGTTCGTTTAGAGAGCAATGTCCCACCGGTTGTGCAGCGTTTCCACGAGGTGTTTGGTCGGCGTATGCGCCTCGTTCGTTATGGCGTTGCTGCGCTACTCGGCATTTTGGTGTCGCTACCTGCGACCCAGCAATGGCAAGACCTGTTGTTGTTCCGAAACTCAAAGGATTTTGGTGTCACCGACCCGCAGTTTGGGGCTGACGTCGGCTTTTATGTGTTCCGTCTTCCGCTGCTCAGTTTCTTGTCGGATTGGCTGTTCGCAGCGCTTCTGCTCATCATTGTCATGTCGGCGATTACCCATGTGCTGAATGGCGCTGTCCTGTTTGCGGGAATGGTGCCGACTGTTCGTCAAGCCACGAAGGTTCATATGGCAGTGTTGCTCGCAATTCTCGCCGTAGTTCGCGCTGGTGATTATTGGTTGAGCCGGTTCGACCTCACCAATGAAACTCGAGGAGTTGTTCAAGGAGCAACGTATGCGGTCGTCAATGCTGAATTGCCAGCGTTGATGCTGCTCGTATTGATTGCTCTGCTCACCGCTGTTTTGTTCTTGATAACGATTCGTACCGACCGCTGGCGATTCCCTCTCATTGCATCGGTGCTGTGGCTGGTGGTGTCAATTGGCGGTGGGTCGGTGTACCCGTCGGTGATTCAGTCGCTTGTCGTTCGACCAAACCAGGCCGAGCGTGAACTTCCGTACATTGCCCGAAATGTTGATGCGACGAGGGCTGCGATGGCTCTCGACGCTGTTGCAACGGAGCCCATTGAATTCAATTCGCTTTCGGCTGCAGATATCGAGGCGGATCCTGAGCCCTTTGAGAATGTTCGACTTCTCAGCCCCGGCTTGATGTTGTCACGTTTCGCAATTGACAGAGGCGAGGTTGCGGGTCTTCAAGTTGATGACCTTGATGTTGATCGCTATGAAATTAACGGTGAGCGCGAACAAGTGTTGATCGCGGCGCGCGAACTCGATCTCGAAGGCATTCCGAATCAGTCGTGGCAGGGTCGACATCTTGTATCGACTCGCGGCTGTGGGTTGGTCATGGCGCCGGTGAGCCAGGTGACCTCATCGTTGCGTCCGGACTACATCTCGGTTGATCTCGATCGTCCCGAACTCTATTTCTCGCCCTCGATGACTGATTACGCATTGGCGAACACTTCGGTTGCGGAGAGCGGCTGCGGTGACGGTGGTGCATATTCAGGCACTGCAGGAATCGAGATGTCGGGAATATTCCGTCGGGCTGTGACTGCGCTGTCATTCCTTGACTACAACCTGTTGGCGTCAAGTGCAGTGAATTCTGATTCTCAGTTGTTGTTGATTCGTGATGTCCGAGATCGTGTCGAGAAACTCGCGCCGTTCCTGGATTATGACGGTGATCCATATCCAGTGGTCGTCGATGGGGGAGTTCAATGGGTCATCGATGCGTACACGTCAACAAATCAGTACCCGTATGCCCAAAGCATCGGAAATGTCCAACTCACCCGGTCGACTGGGTTGTCGCGTGATGCAAACTATGTGCGTAACTCGGTCAAGGCGACGGTTGACGCCTACACCGGCGAGGTGAAGTTCTACGTACTCGATGCTGACGATCCAATTATCTCAGCGTGGCAGGGTGCGTTCTCTGACATGTTCACGCCGATCGAAGAGATGCCGAACGAACTTCGTGAGCACCTTCGTTATCCAGAAGATTTGTTCCGAGTGCAGACCGAGTTGTATTCGAAGTACCAAATCTCCGCAGAGGACTTCTTCCAACGAACGGGAGCATGGTCTGTGTCTCAAGCACCTTCGGTACAGCCCCGAGCGTTCTTCGATGGTGCCGGTGCTACTGATGCTGCTGGAAGCGGTGAGTTCGCGACTGAGCTCAACACTGAGCGGTTCGTCCCGTATTACACGCTGTTACGAAACCCTTCGACGGGTGAGAATGAATTCGTCATTCTTCGTCCGTACGTACCGTTCTCAACTGACGATGGACGAACTGAACTTCAGGCGTACATCACGGCTTCGAGCGATCCCGACACATATGGTCGACTGACGACCTATCTGGTTGATCAGGATCCGCTGCCGGCTGGTCCTTATCGAGTTGCCACTCAGGCCGAGTCAGAGCAGTTGATTAGCCGCGAGATCACACTCCAAGACAACGAGGAGTCTGGCACCGATGTCCTCTTTGGTGACATGCAGATCGTCCCGGTTGCCGATGGATTGGTGTACGTGCGCCCGTTCTACGTTGCGATCGATGGCATCACCGAATACCGGTTCGTCATCGTGTCAAACGAGAACCGTGCGACATTTGCATCGACGATGACCGAAGCACTTATCGATCTGTTCCCAGGGCTTGATCTCGAGTTACCAGAGCGTTCAGACGTCGATGCGACCTCGGGAGCGTCCAACGAGGAACCCGCAAGTGATGAGGCCTCTGGCGACTCAACTACCGATGACGCAGCTAGCGAGTCAACCTCGGATGAACCGTCGCTGACGGTGCCCGATTCTCCAGATGAGCGGGCATCGACCGCTGAGTTGTTATTGCAGGCAGAGTCGCTGTTTGCAATGGCCGATTCCCTTCTCCGTGATGGAGATCTTGGTGCGTATCAAGACACCATTGCGCAAGCAGAGGCATTTGTGCAGGCTGCACTTGATTCGCTGAATGCAAGTGACTGACACGACGGCGACGCGGCGAGCACAGAGTTAGCGAGGCGACGTTAGCCGCGCAGTTGTTCGATGAGAACTGCGATGTCGGTGCGGAATGCTGCCTGGTACCGGGCTTGTTCTTGAGCAAGTTGCGTTTGGCTTTGTCGAATCTCGGTGAGCGACGCGTTCACGACGGCGGCGACATCGACTGGTTCTTGATCAGCGACTGCGGAGAGTTCGTTGCCGAGTTCATCAAGTTGCCGAGCTAATTCAGTTGTCGTAGAAGTGATTCTCGCATCAAGGCGGTTTGTTCGTTCGACAATTTCGCTCAACTTGCTCACTGTCGTCTGGCGTTCTTGTTCGAGTTCTTGCACTCGGGTACTGAGAGCTGCGATGACATTGTCGAGTTGATCAAGTCGTTGAGAGGTGTTTTTTCGGAATCCAGCCATGGGTGATGTGTGAGTCGAGGGGTGTGCGCTTCATACGTACGGTAATCGTGCGTTGACGTACGCTGGTGGGATGCCAAAAGTTGTGACGAATGGTGTTGAACTTGAATACGTTGATCGAGGAAATGGTGACCCTCTATTGCTCGTCATGGGTTTGGGCGCTCAGCTCACCAGTTGGCCTGACGGGTTTGTTGACACGCTTATTGCACTGGGCTTTCGAGTGATTGCATTCGACAACAGAGATAGTGGGCTATCGACCGAGATGTCAGGCTCTGGTTTGAAGCGTGGTGACATATTGAAAGTTCTTCTGCGTCGACCGGTGAGCGCCCCTTATCAGTTGCGCGACATGGCAGCCGATGCTGTTGGGTTGCTTGATGAACTCGGCATCAAACAGGCCCATGTGGTTGGAGCATCGATGGGTGGAATGATTGCTCAGGAAATCACCATTGGCTGGCCAAATCGGGTTCAGTCGCTGACGTCGATCATGTCGAATACTGGCGATCGTAGGAACGGGATGATTGATCCGAAGTTGGCGTTGAAGCTTCGGCGTCAGGGTGATCCGAATCCGAACGATCGTGAAGCGATGATTGAGCATTCGCTTGAGCTGTGGAAATGGATTTCGGGGCCCACATTTAACGAAGCAGAAGCTCGTGAATTCACCACTGCTGGTATCGATCGCGCGATTCGTGTCGAGGGCACTGAGCGTCAGACAGCGGCGATTTTTGCAAGTAGGGATCGCACTGCCGCTCTCCGACTTGTTCGCACACCAACACTGGTGGTCCATGGTCTAGTTGACCCTCTCGTGCGACCTTCTGGTGGTGAGGCCACTGCCCGAGCAATCCCTGATGCACGCCTACTGATGTTCCCAGAAATGGGTCACGATCTTCCTGAAGGACGTTGGAGCGAGATCGCTGGGGCGATTCGCCAGAACGCCGATCGTGCGCCATTGCCCGTCTGACAATCGCTTTAGTAGATCGGGCTACCGTTAACCATGGCCCTGATTGCAACTGTCGCTGATGAACTCACTCCTGAGTTCATCTCGGAAGCACTTGGTGTTGAGGGCGCGATACGTGGGGTAGCTGCGACGCGGATCGGTACCGGGCAGGTTGCGCTGAGCCTTCGACTAGATCTTGATCTTGCCGATGGAGCTCCGGATGATGTGCCTGCAACTCTCGTCGCAAAAATTCCGTCTCCTGATGCCGAGAGTCGTGAGGCAGCACGTATGCATCTCACGTATCACAAAGAGGTCGGGTTTTATCGCGACGTTGCCGGTCTGGTGAGCGTGCCGCACCCGCATCATCGGTATGCGGTCATCGATGCCGAATCCGGTGACTTCACGATGTTGATGGATCAGGTCCGAGGTGAGGTCGGAGATCAACTTGCTGGTTGTTCGGTTGCAGATGCGTATGCCATGACCGATGCTGCTGTTGGGTTGCACGCCCCAACCTGGGGGCGGGCGAACGAACTCGCTAACGACACTTGGTTGCCAGTACCCGACCCATCCGGTGCAGCAATGCGCCAGTCGATTTATTCGATGCTGCTTGCGGGTTTTCTCGATCGCTTCAGTGATCGATTGTCGAGTGAGGTGTTGGATACGGCGCGTTGGCTGGGCAGCAGTCTTGAGCAGCTGCTCTCGTCGTACCGGTTGCCGTTGTGCGTGGTGCACGGTGATTACCGCCTTGACAACATGTTGTTTGATCGTTCGGGCGACACGAGTTTGGTCACTGTTCTTGATTGGCAGACGGCAGCGTTCAGTCGGGGGCCGAATGACATCGCGTATGGAATTGGCTCGGGTTTGCTGTTGGGCGATCGTCGTTCGCATGAGTCTGCGCTTGTCGAGAGATATTGGAGTGGGCTTGATGCGGCAGGGGTGACGTGCTTGCTTGATGATGTGCGTCACGACTACAGAATCGGCACGGTGACCGGGTTTGTGATGGCCGTTATTGCTTCGCAAGTGGTCACCGCAACTGAACGCGGAGATGAGATGTTCGCAGTAATGGCCGAGCGTCATGCCCAACAGATGCTCGATAACGATGTGTTTACCCTCGTCGATGGAGGTTCCGAATGATTCACCCTTACGACGACCTGCCATTGCATCAATCGTCGTCGCCATTGCTGCATCCGTCGAGCGACTCTCTGGGCCTCTATGACCGCTACTTTTTCAACGGTTTTGACGCGAACGGCGAGTTGATGTTTGCGCTTGCGATGGGCGTATATCCGAATCGTCAGGTCATGGATGCGGCGTTCGCGGTGGTGCGAGGTGGCGTTCAGCACAACTGCAGGTCGAGCCGAATGTGTGCAACCGACCGTGCCCACACCGTGGTTGGCTCCATTTCGCTTGAGGTCACAAGCCCGATGTTGGAGCACCGCATCGTGGTCGAAGACCATCATGGGGTGTCGGCAGATCTCACGCTGCGAGTGGTGTCTCCGGTGATCGAAGAACCGGCATTTGTTCACCGGGTCAATGGTCGAGTGGTGATGGACTACACGCGAATCACCCAGTTTGTTGAGTGGTCTGGATGGATCTCACTCGATGGTGAACGTATCGAACTTGCTGATCTCGGTCGTGTGCAGGGGTGTCGTGATCGATCGTGGGGAATCCGAGGTGGCACGCGTGGGTTGCCGGGGCCGGCAACAGTCCCGCAATTTTTCTGGACGTGGGCACCAACGTTGCTCGACGACATGTGTGCGCATGTCGCAATTAACGAGGAGGCGAGCGGTAAGTCGTGGCATCGAAGTGGTGCGGTTGTTGAGCGGTTCAATGCCGGTGAGGGTTCGATCGATCGGGTGCTCGATACAACGAGGGTACGTCGGGCGGACAACGTGTCGACGGTGATCGACTGGGTGAGCGGTACACGGTGGGCATCTTCAATGACGGCGACGATCGACATGTGGCAGTCGGAGCCGGTGGTGATCAGCTACGAGCCGTACGCGCGATTCCAGATGAGTGGAGTTGGATACCAGCATCCTGAGTGGGGTCACGGTCAGTGGAGGGGTGACCTCGACGAGTCGCGAGATGAGCTTCAGTTGGATGCGCTGAACCCTCTCGACCCAACTGTGATTCACGTCCAGCATTTGTGCCGAGTGAAGTCAGGAGAGCGCGAGGGTGTTGCAGTGCTTGAGCAACTCGTTATCGGGCCACATGAGCCGAGTGGGTTCAGCGGTGTGCTTGACGGTGCAAACTGAAACACCAATCGGTTGGTATCTGCGGGTGATGTCCGTAGCATCGTGAACGACTGATCGCCGCGGGGTGGAGCAGTCCGGTAGCTCGTCGGGCTCATAACCCGAAGGTCGCAGGTTCAAATCCTGCCCCCGCCACCATCTGAAGGACCCTTGCCTCG
>Ga0222718_10002188_pt1 | contig 17826 bp, 21 predicted proteins | sample C33_27DmetaG_FD_165045 | JGI IMG/M metagenome (GOLD analysis project Ga0222718, IMG submission 165045) | Estuarine water microbial communities from San Francisco Bay, California, United States - C33_27D | ecosystem: Environmental > Aquatic > Marine > Unclassified | place: USA: California... | reverse complement strand
TAATAATTATGCTGCTGTTGGCTTATCTTGGTTCTTTGGACCAGGACAGGATTGGTTGCATTATGATTATACTGGCGCTGCTAGTAATCAAGATAGAGTAAGTAAAGCTGCGTATTTTGATTTTACATATGAGCTTAATGATCAGTGGAGAATTTCTGCTGGTGTTCGTGAAACTCAAGATGAGAAAAACTTTATTCGTGAACAAGGATCTAATGGTGTAAATGCTCTTGGAAGACCAAACAATACAATTAGTACTTTTGGTGCAACAAGGGATGATGATCTACCTCAGTTTAATTCCGGCCTTGATTGTTCAACTAGAGCAATTTGTATTGATAATGTTGATGATTGGAGTGAAACAACATATAGGTTCGTTGTAGATTATACTATGAATGAAGATGTTATGTTTTATGCTTCACTAGCTACTGGTTTTATGGCTGGTGGTTATACTGAGACATGTTCAACTGATTATTCTTGTGCTTATCCTTATGATCCCGAGACTAATACTAATATTGAATTAGGAATGAAGGGCGACTTTATGGATGGCCGTTTAAGATTTAATGTTAATGTTTTCAATACAGAATTTGAGGATCTTCAAAGAAACCAAGTTCTTCCTTTACCAGGACCACCTTTCCAGGAAACTGTGAAAGTTAATGCTGGTAAATCAACAAATAAAGGTATTGAAATTGAAATGAATTATCTTGTAACTGATAATTTCCGTATTGATGCTAATCTAGCTACTCAAGATCATAAATATGATGTATTTGTATGGGATGAAACTCCAAATGATGGTATTGACAATCCAACAGATTTCAGTGGCTTTCAGCTTCCTTTCTCTCCAGAGCTAAGCTGGGGTCTATCAATGACTTATGACCAAGAGTTGGCTGGAAATGGTTCGCTAACATATAATGTTACAGCAAACTATCAAGATGAAGCTCAAACTCAACCTACAAATCCAATTTATAGTCAGCTCGAAGACAGAACACTTGTTAACGCAAATGTTACTTGGAGAGATGTTGAAGATAGATACTGGGTTACTGTTTATGGTAAGAATCTAACTGATGAAACACACAGAGTAGGTTCAAATAGTGTTGCTGGTTTATGGAACTTTACTCTTTATGGTGCTCCATTAGAGTATGGTGTCGAGGCTGGATATCGCTGGTAGTTAACTAGAAAACTATGTATTAAAACCCCGTTTATAACGGGGTTTTTTTATGTTTTTTTAAAAACTTTATTTTTATTATCATTTAAAAAATATAATTTTTATATAAATTAAATTTTATTTATTAGAGGATCAAAATGGATCGTAAAGCAGAGTATAATAAGATAGCTGAAAAAATAGTTGGTCATGTAAAGAATGGGACTACTGATCAAGCTGAAGGTGTTATATCTATTCCAACATCAGATTACACGTGCAAAGATCGCTGGAATTCTGAAATGAAAAATATTTTTCAGACCTTGCCTTTAATGGCAGCGATGACAATTGAGATGCCAAATCCTGGCGATTATAAATCTTTAGAGATAACTGGAGTTCCAGTATTAATAACTCGAGATAAAAATGGGGATGTAAATGCATTTAGGAATGTTTGTACCCACAGGGGAGCAATTATAGCTGAACCTGGGACAGGAAATAAGAGTAGATTTTCTTGCCCATATCATGGTTGGACATATACAAACACTGGTTCATTAATGGGGGTTACGGACAAAGAAAAGTTTGGAGAGTTCGATACCAGTTGTTTTGGTTTAGCTAAATTACCATGTAAAGAATTAGGTGGAATGATTTTTGTTTCACTCTCTAAAAATGAAGATATTAATTTTGAAGAATTTCTCGACGGGATGCTTCCAGAAATTGAACACTTTAAATTAGAAGATTGGTACTATCATGGTTACAAAGTTATAGAGGGAGCAAATTGGAAGATAGCTTTTGATGGTTACCTAGAGGGTTATCATTTCGATACGGCCCATAAAGATACTATCGCCAATATGACAATGAATGATATTATGGATTTTAGTGCATTTGGCCCGCATTTAAGAATTGCATTTGCTTCTACTAATATCGAAGAAATTTTTGATCTACCAAAAGAGGAATGGTGGAAAAAAGAAGGTAGTGGTGTTGATTTTGTAAGAACAATTTTTCCCAATATAGCTATTTCGTTGGGATTAGGAATTGGACAAATTGCTCAAATCCTTCCCGGTAAAACACCTAATGATAATACAACAATATTGCATTACCTTGCTCCGCAGCCCCCAAAGACTGATGAAGATTTAGCTGAGCTTGATCAAAATATGGAGTTTTTAAGAAATGTGGTTAATGATGAAGATTATTTACTTGGCATAGAAATTCAAAAAGGACTTAACTCACAATCAAACGATAGTGTTCTATTTGGTAGAAATGAAAAAGGTAATCAATTTTTTCATAAATATGTTGATTATTATGTCGATGATAATATCAAAGAGCCACCAAAATTATAATCAAATTTCTTAGGGGATTTTCATGGATAAAGTTGAGAATAATAGAAAAATAATTGAAACATATTATGAATCCATAGCAAGTGGTGATTTCGAGACAGTCATATCTCTTATGCACGAGGATGTTGTTTTCAATATAGTAGGGGAAACTCCCTATGCAGGTTTGTGGGAAGGAAGGGATAATATATATGGTATTTTAGTTCCTGCAGTAGTTTCAAATTTTAAAGAAGGTAGTGTCAAATTTGCTGAAAGATGGAATGTTATGTGTGTTGATGAGAATAGAGCCACAGGCCTTATGAGCGCAAAAGCAGAAGCTCATGATGGTAAAAAGTTAGATATGACCTATTGCCATATTTTAAAATTTAATGAAAACCAAATAATTGAGGTACATGAATTTTTTGATACGGCCCAAGGCGAGCGTTTATTTAATAATAATAATTTAAATGGGCATTCTGGAAAACTAGGCCCAATGAATTATTAAATAATTATATTAAAGAATTTTTATTATCTGTTGTACTTTTCAATGAATTTATCGATAGTTTGGTGAAAATGTCTAACTCTGATCTCTTGTTCACATAAGATACCACCTTTAAAGCTATCTGATTTAGAACCCCATTGCATGGTTTCCATGTTTGAACCATCCTGAGCCAAAACATTATTAAATACAGGAGGAAAAGTTCCTTCAAATGCTTCATCATATAGCTCAGGTCCATTACCTTTATATATTTTATGCGGCCTTCGGGGTGGTAATTCATTATTGTCTATATTATTTATGAGAATAAAGAAATCATAGTAACATTTGTCAGGATCAGTGGGGTGTGGTCTATACCTAAATACGTTGCCAGCCTCAGGCTTGTTGGTAAATACAGCGCTTGGAAAGAAAAAATAATGATATTGATGGACTAACTGCTCATCATTCATATCTCTATAATAAGTTATTGTATCTTCTTCTGCCCTTCTTTTATTTATGTAGTAAAGATGTAAATCTTTTGCAACACCCTTATAACCCTCATCAATATCTTGCATTTTACCTACTGAACGATCCCCCATCATTTCAGATCGTAGAGGCGTGAAGGTTTCTCTATCTTCCACGACTTCACTAACAGTTTCATTAAAGTTAATCATACGTGAATGATTTCCAGAAATTTCAATTGGCACATCATGACCTTCTCCAAATTGAACCATATCCGGATGAAGTGCTGTAAAATGATAGCTTTCATTGAATGCATCTACGGCATGCTTCCAATTACCGTTCCATTCAAATGTTTGATAGTCAATAAGAGCCCAATTTTCAAAATTATAACTCTCTAAATGTTCACCGTAGTCTGATAAATAATCTTTTAACGATATACAATCTGGATCCATATTAATCCAGAGCCATCCTCCCCATGTGTCAATTTTAACTTCAGAAAGGCCCAATTCTTCGGCAGGAACTCCGTTTTCGAACTGTTTATATAATTCTGGAGCAAAAACAGAATTTAGTGTTCCGTCGTTATTCCATTTCCAACCATGAAATGGGCAGGAAAAAGTATCAAGTTCTCCAGACTCGAGAGTGCATAGCTGATTTCCCCGATGTTGACATACATTATAAAATGCTCTTATTTTACTATCATTTCCTCTAACAATAAGAAATGACTCCTTACCTATTGAATGTGTAATAAAAGAACCATCAAATTCTAATTCTGACTCTCTGTGAACTACTTGCCAAGTTTTAGTCCAAACGGAATCCCACTCTTTCTGCATAAACTCTCTAGAATAAAATCTTTCACCATCTAGTTTTTCGTGGCCTAAGTCCGGAATTGGTTTTCTAGGAATAAAAGGCTCAGCTTTAAAATCCCTTTTTGTTGGATTTTCTCTCTCTATGAAATCTTTTTCAATTTTTGCCATCATCAAAACCTACAATTTATAACCTAATTACAATTTATATATCATAAACTGTCAACATGGTTTTTGAATTAGATACTCACTTTAGCGGATGGTTATTCTTCTCACGAGTGCGGATGAATATAAGTTATATGATTGTAATTTATAATTCTTGGATAATAATACACTTAAATTAACTGATTATTTTATCTGAGTTTCCCCAATTGTTATCAATTACTTAGATAATAATAATCAAATAGGGGAGCCGTAAAATGCGTTTTTTTAAATATAACTTATCATTAATTTTTTCATTTTCTTTGTTGTTAGGATCTATGCCAACATACTTAAATGCAATTATTGATATTATTCAACTTCTTCCTGATGATGCCAAAGAAATTATTATAAAAAATATTAAATAATGTTATCCTTGAGCAATCACATTTATTTATAGGGTGAGGTTGAACAAATTTTATATGCTATTATAATTAACTTAAATAAAATAACAAAAATAATTTTTTTATTAACAGATATTAGGGTGAGGTAAATGGTTTTAAAAATAAATAATTTAATATTAATTTTATCATTATCAGTTTTATTGCTTATTTTTTCTTCAATTAAAGTTTTCGCAGATGAAAATGTTAGTGCAACTGAAGAAACTGAGGCTGATATTGAAGAGATATTAGTAACAGCTAATAGGACTGAACAATCGATAAATGATGTATCACAGGCTGTTCAGGCTTTATCAGGGGATGATCTACAAGATCTTCAAATAACCGATTTTGAACAAATGATTGATCTTATTCCTGGTGCTGTTCAAAACTCATCAATCAGTCAAGGAAGTAATGTGTATTCTATGCGAGGTGTTGCTTCTGCCGAAACTGACGGTGATGCAACTATTGGTTATTATTTAGATAATTTTGCCTTTTCTTTACCTGGCCGTCCTTATGCTCCTGTAACAGATATTTATGATACTGAAAGAGTTGAGGTTTTACGTGGTCCATCAGGAACTCTATATGGATTAGGCTCACTTGGCGGAACTATAAAAGTTATTACAAAAGATCCTGTAATAGGCGAATTTGAAGGATCTTTCAAAGCAACTTTAGCAGACATTGATGATGGTGATAGCAGTCATACTGGTGATCTTATGTTAAATATCCCTTTATCCGAAAATGCTGCCTTAAGAGGAGTTCTAAGTATTAAGGATATAGGAGGTTGGGCTGAAATTATTCCTTCTAATCAAACAAACGGTAATCCATACGATGGAATAACTGGTCGTTTGAAATTATTAGTGGAACCAAGTGAAGATTTAAGTATTAAGTTAACATATTGGCATCAAGACTCAGAACAGAAATTTGCTAATAGACTTACTTATCCGAACCCTCCTGCAATCGATAATACATTTGGTGAAACTTACTCTGATTTTACTATTTATGTAGCAGATATAGAATATGATTTAGGTTTTGCTACATTGCAAAGTACCACTGGCTATATGGAAAATACTGTTATTTCAAACAATGGTGGCTTTATTCCGGGTATAGGAGGCTTTTCCTCTCTATGGCCTTTAGAGTCAGAGAATTTCAACGAAGACTTAAGACTAATATCAAATGGCGATGGTGCATGGAGCTGGATTGTTGGTCTTTTTTATCAAGATGGTGAAACATTTGGTGGTCAAGATGTTCTTCTGCCAGACTTTGGTTTTAATTCAATTAATGCATCAAATTTACTATCAAGTGAATCATGGGCTGTTTATGGTGAAGCAAGCAGAACTTCTGCTGATGAAAAATGGGTTGTTACAATTGGTGGAAGATTCTATGAGGAAAAAAGAAGTTTTAATGAAAACAGTGCTGTTGAGTTATTACCATTAATCACAGGTGCGCCTGAACCAATAATAACTAATACAGTAGGTGTTGATAGCGCAACGAATGATACTTTTAATCCTCGCTTAAATATTGCTTATTATCCTAATGATAATTCTATGGTTTACTTTGAAGCTGCTAAAGGTTTTAGAAGTGGTTCAATTACATCTACATCTATCATGACAGCATCAAATGCAACATTAGGTGGAACAAATTATGATAATGCATCTGAACCTGATACACTATGGAATTATACTTTAGGTGGAAAGTGGGATTTAGGATCTATTCAAATTGATCTTGCAGCTTTTTTCTATGATTGGGGTGATGCACAAATAGAAATTTCACCTGCTCTTCAGTCTATTGTTATTCCTATTGGCGATATTGAAGGTAGAGGCATTGATTTGACTATTGCTTGGGATACACCTGTTGAGGGATTATCTTTATATTTCTCAGGAAATACAAATGACATTGAACTTGATAATGTCGATGATGCCATTCAAGCTAAAAATCCATTTATGGCAAATGGAAGCCAACTACCAGGCACAGCTAAAACGACATATTCTATAAGATCTGATTATGCAACTGAGATGGATAATGGAATGACCTTTAACGCAAATGCATTGTTTAGCTATCGTGATAAAGTTACAAGTGTTTTTGATGGTCGTGTATCCGAGGATATTGAATTACTCTCAGGTAGTGTAAGTGTTTCAAGAGATAGTTGGAAGGTAGGAATATTTGGCCGCAATCTACTTCAAGAAGAAGGCCCGTCAGGAATGACTGGTGGTCAACATATTATACCTTTTCCAAGAACTTTAGGTGTATCATTTGATAAAAACTTTTAGAGGCCTTTAACAAAAGATAAAAAGGCCAAGAATCATAGGATTTTTGGCCTTTTTTATTAATTATAAGGGGGGTTAGAATGGTAAAGATTAAGCCACATCATGTTCATTTGATTTGTAATGCTAAGTATCATGATACGGATTTTGCACGCTCAGAATTGGTAAATTTATTTTCTGAACACGATGATTTAGGGGTTTCAATATCACAAGACTATAGTGATTTTTATAAGTTTAACGACTCAGATTTATTAATTACGTATACTTGCGACCTCTCTCCAGCGCAGGAAGAAGTAGATACACTAAGGGAATTCCTGAATAATGGTGGAAAATGGTTTGGTTTGCACGGTACTAACGCACTTATTGAGTTTGTTGGAGAAATGCAAATTGTTGATGGTCTTGAAATTCCAGGTAAAACTGATACTCCAAATAAAAATCCTGAATTAATGAAATTATTGGGGAGCCGTTTTATAGCTCATCCTCCGAATATGACCATTAAAGTAAAGGTCAATGATAAGTCTCATCCTATAACAAAAAATTTAGAAGATTTTGAAATTTTTGATGAGCCTTATTATTGTGAATTTTCAGATGGTATAAAAATTCTCTTGGAATCTAGATATACAGATGATGCTGATGCTTATGTTAGTTCATCTTGGAAAGAAGATATTCCAAGACCTCAGATGTATTTGCATAAAGTAGGTAAAGGGGGTGTATTATATCTGATGCTCGGCCACTGCAGAGGTAAATATGATATGCGACCTTTTATGGATGAATGCCCTGTCGATAGAGGTGGTTGGGAAAGTGAAATATTTTATGAACTACTTAGACGTGGTATAAAATGGGGTATAAACAAAATATAGGTGCAACTATGAAAATGTATGATTATCCTGCTCCAAATGCTCAAAAAGTTAAAATTTTTGCTCATGAAAAAGATATCACAATTGAATATATTCAAGTTGATTTACTCAATCATGAATTAAGAACTCCTGAAATGCTAAGTAAGAATCCTATGGGAACTGTACCTTTCTTAGAATTGGAAGATGGTGAAGTTATTCGTGAGTCCAGGGCTATAATAGAATATTTAGAAGGAATTAAAGACTCTCCTAATATGCTTGGAAATGATCCGCTTGAGAGAGCTAGAATACATGAAATCGATCGATTAGCAGAACTTGGTTTAATGATTGAGCTTGCTCATTATGTTCATAACATTTCACCATTTTTTGCAGATAAAGGCCCTCAATCTAAAGAGGCAGCTGAGATGGCTTTAAATTGTTATAAAAAGAATTTACATATTTTAGAAGACACAATAAATGGAGATGAATTCTTAATTTTTAATCGTCCTACAGTTGCTGATTGTACTCTATTTTCAACCTTTACCTTTGCTGAAAGTATTGGTGTAACAAACCAAAATAGTTTTAAGAAAATAATGAGTTGGCATGAAAAATTCGGAAAAAGAAAAAGTGCGGAATCATAAAAAAAATAATAATTTTAAAAAAGCTTTTGAAAATCGTTCAAAACCTTATTTTAGTGAAATAATAAATAATGATGATATTCCCCCACCTAATGCAATAAACGAGGTCTCAAACATTTTTTTAGGTGATCTTGATATAAAAAGGGACCGTTATTTTTCAATCGATTTTGCTAATTTAGAAGAGAAATATATTTGGAACAAAGTTTGGCAATTTGCCTGTAGAGAAGAAGATATTCCATCTATAGGCGATTACTATGTATACGATATACTTGACTGGTCAATATTAATAGTAAGGTCTGAGGAAAACAAGATTAATGCTTTTATCAATTCTTGCCTTCACAGAGGAACGCAAATTAAGCCATCAAACTCATGTGGGTATTCAAAATCTTTACGATGCCCTTTTCATGGATGGGAATGGAAATTAAATGGTGATTTGGTTGATATTCCTTGCGATTGGGATTTTCCTCATATTAATAAAGACGAGGCCAAACTTAACAGAGTTAAAGTTGATACATGGGGAGGCTTTATTTTTATAAATTTAGACAGCAATCCTATTTCATTGAAGAAATATTTATCAGTTTTACCCAATCATTTTAAAACTTGGAATATGGCTAAAAGACGAAAGGCTGCGCATGTTGCTAAAATCGTTCCATGTAATTGGAAATTTGCAGTAGAAGCTTTTCTTGAGGGATATCATGTTAAAGAAACTCACCCCCAAGCACTTCCTTATACTGGAGATGTAAATTGTCAGTATGATTATTGGGGTGATCATATAAGTAGAATGATGTCTGGTTTAGGTGCACCAAGCCCTAATTTAGATACAGATAATATCTCTGATGAAGACACTATAGAAAGTATGAAAGATTTGGTTTCATATTTAGATGGAGATTTAAATCAAAATACAAATAAAATAAAACCAAGAGAGTTTTTAGCTAAATCAATGAGAGATATTTTAACTAAGTCTACAGGTGTTGATCATAGTAAATTCTCTACCTCTGAAATAATAGATGCTATTCAATATTTTGTTTTTCCAAACTTTATTCCTTGGGCTGGTTATGGTGTTCCAATAGTTTATAGATTTCGACCTAACGGCTATGATCCAGATAGTTCAGTGTTTGAGGTAATATTACTTTATGAAAGTTCAGATGAAAATGCAGAGAGTAATCCCTATATAAATTGGCTAGAACCCGGTGATAGTTGGACAAAGGCAGAAGAGCTTGGGGGGCTTGGAGTTCTTTTTGACCAAGACGAGGCAGCATTTAAAGCAGGCCAAAATGGATTGAAAGCCTCTTCAAAAAAAGGCTCAACTTTTTCTTTATATCAAGAAAGTAGAATTCGTCATTTTCATAAAACTATAGATAATTATATTGAGAAAAATTAATTTGTATTTATAAATTTACGTAAATATGATACCTCAATTGAAAAAAGGGGATTTACAAAACTTTTTGGAAAATTTTTCAAAATTAAATCTATTAATAAATGTCCATTCAAAACAATAATAAACCTATTACTATTTCGACTTTAAGGAAGTTAAAAAAAACAGGTGAGAAATTCAGTTGTTTGACTTCTTATGAATCTACTTTAGCTCAAAAAATAAGTGAGGCTGGTGTAGAGGTTATACTTGTTGGGGATAGTTTAGGGATGGTAATACAAGGTCATGATAGTACTATTCCGGTAACTATGGATCAGTTAATTTATCACCTTGATTGTGTTGCTCGAGGGAATGTTAACTCTCATATAATGGCTGATATGCCTTTTATGAGTTACTCTACAGATGAATTAGCCTTAGAGAATGCAACAAGATTGATGCAAAATGGTGCTAATTCAGTAAAAATCGAAGGAGGGTCTTGGATATGTAAAATGACAAGTACTCTTGCTGAGAGAGGTATACCTGTTTGTGCACATATGGGATTAACTCCGCAATCAATTAATAGAATTGGTGGATATTTTGTTCAGGGCAGGGATACTAAAAAGAGACAAAAACTTATTGAAGAGGCTCAATCATTAGAAAGTGCTGGAGCTGCAATGTTACTTTTAGAATGTGTTCCTAATGACTTATCAAAAGAGATTACAAATTTATTAAAAATACCAGTTATAGGAATTGGTGCAGGCCCTGAAACAGATGGTCAAATTATGGTAATACACGATTTACTTGGAATTACATGTTTAGAGAAACCTCCAAAATTTGTAAAAGATTTCCTTAAAGGCTCTTCATCTGTAGAAGCGGCTTTAAAAAAATATGTTAAAAGTGTTAAAACAAAAAAATTCCCATCAAGGGCTCATACTTTTTATTAAAATGGAAATTATTAATAACGAGAATCAGGCCAAAGAGGTTTTGAAAGATTTCAGTGATACTGCTCTTGTTCCAACTATGGGTAATTTGCATAGCGGCCATTTAAGTCTTGTAGATAAAGCTAAAGAAGTTGGGAAAACAATTATAGCCTCTATTTACGTTAACCCTCTTCAATTTGGTATTAATGAAGACTTTGATAGTTATCCAAGAACGCTTCATGATGATTTATCTAAGTTGGAACAAGCTGGTTGTGATTTTGTTTTCTGTCCTTCAGAGAATATTCTTCAAAATATTCAAAAATATAAAGCTCCTGATATAAGTAAAAAATTATGCGGGAAAAGTAGACCAACCCACTTTGACGGTGTTGTCACAATTGTAAGAAAGTTATTTGAAGTTTTAAATCCTAATTATGCGGTTTTTGGGCTCAAGGATTATCAGCAATTTTTAATAATTAAAAAATTTTTTAAAGAACATAATTTTCAAATTAAAATTTTAGGCAGTCCAATTATAAGAGAGGAAGATGGTTTAGCTATGTCATCAAGGAATAATTTATTAACCCCTGAGGATAGAAAAATTGCTCCAAGAATTTATGAACAGTTAACCTCAATTAGAAATAATATAAATAATAAAACTCATAATGAATTAATAGTAAATTCTATTGAGGCTTTTAAAGAGGATGATATTTTCCCAGAATATCTATCAATTCTTAATCCTGAAACTTTAGAAGATGCAGGTGAGAATGATGAATCAGTATTGATTGCTATTGCGGTAAAATTAGGTAATGTCAGGTTGATTGATAATATTTTGGTTAACTAGTTAATTTTTTTTGAGGTAAAAATGCAAAAAACTCTATTAAGGTCAAAATTGCACCGTATAAATGTAACCCAAGTTGAATTGGATTATGAGGGTTCCTGTGCTGTTGATACAGATATATTAGCAAAAGGTAAGTTACAAGAATATGAAAAAATTGATATTTATAATGTTACCAATGGCGAGAGATTTTCGACATACCTAATGGCTGCTGAAGCAGGTTCTAAAACAGTATCAATTAATGGTGCGGCTGCTCATAAAGCTTCACCAAAAGACATTATTATAATATGTGCTTATGGTTTATATGATGAAGAAGCTTCATTAATACATAAACCTACACTAGTCTATTTTGATGAGGATAATAATGTTAAGTCAATAAAAGATGGTATTCCTGAACAAAAATTGTAATGAAAATTCTTCATCCTCTCATTTTGCTAGTATTGCTATCATCATGTTCAATTTTAGAAGATGAAGTTTTTAAGAATACTGACAACCAGGCAATGTTGAATGAAGACCTTGTTGACGAAAAAAAATCTCCACCATTTAGTTTTTTTCGAGCCTTACAATCAGTTGAAAGAGAAGAGATTGAGATATCAAATGAATATAACAGTATCTCAGAAAAACCATTGGGTTATACCTCTTGGATCGGCCATTCATCCTTCATAATTAATAATTATGATCTTAATATTATTACAGACCCTATTTTTTCAAACAGAGCATCACCACTATCCTTTCTTGGGCCCAAAAGATTAATTAAACCAGCAATAGGTTATAAAAATCTTCCAAAGGTTGATGTGGTTGTAATTAGCCATAATCATTATGATCACTTAGACCTAGGTAGCATTAAGAAATTAAATAGTATTAACCCAGATACAATATTTCTTGTGCCATTAAAACTTAAGAATTGGTTTATGAACAAAGGTATAAAAAATGTTTTTGAATTTGAATGGTGGCAATCAAAGACTATTAAAAATACAACCTTCACATTTGTCCCGGTTCAACATTGGTCTAGACGAGGCCTTTTTGATAAGAACAAAAGTTTATGGGGAGGCTGGTGGATCGAAAATCCAAACATTAAGTTAGTTCACTTAGGTGATACAGGTTATTCAAAGGATTTTGTTGAAATAAACAAGAGATTAGGAAACCCAGACATAGCCTTTATTCCAATAGGTGCATATTCACCAAGAAGGATTATGAAAAAAAGTCACATGAATCCTGAAGAGGCGCTTGATGCTGCTTTTGATTTAGGCGCAAAAAAATCTATTGGTATGCATTGGGGAACATTTATTCTTACGACAGAACCAATCAGAGAGCCAGAAATTATTCTTAATGATTTAATTGTAAAAAATAATTTTAATGATGATTTTTTTATAACGATTAAGCCAGGTACGATATTAAAATTTTAATAATAAATTAAAAAATAATTGATAAGAATTTGGTAAGGATCCTATCAAGGGAAATAAGAGAGTCAACTCTGCTATTCTCAATAAGGCTTAACTCTTCTGACAATTTTGGATCATTAAAATTTATAATACTTTCTTTAACCATTTTTCACTCATTACAGATATTTTTGGACAATCCCCTCAAGGGAATGGGAGGGGGGAAGGAGGGGATTGTCCAATACGTTACAACCACAAGGTTGAAACTGAATTATTTGTAAATTAATTATTTAAAAATTTTTGATAAAAATTTTGAAAGAAATTTATCAATTGAAACAAGGGAGTTGGATCTATTATTCTGAATAAAGTCTAACTCTTGAGATAATTTTGGATCTTTAAAATTTACAGTACTTTCTTTAACCATTTTCTAACTCAACATTTTTTTTGGACAATCCCCTCAAGGGAATGGGAGGGGGAAGGAGGGGATTGTCCAATATGTTACAACCGCTAGGTTGAAACTAAATTATTTAAAATAAGCTTTTAATAGAATATCTTGTTAATTCTTACTTCTTTATCTTTATTAGTTGTTTCTGCAAATGCAGGAGAGACAGCAACGAAGACTGAAAGAAATAATCCAACAATTAAGATATTTTTTAACAAAGACATAATTAACTCCTTAAACTTGATCAATCTTATATGATATTTTTATAATATTTATCAAATCAATTATATAAATGTTTACTATTTATTTAATGAATGTTACTATATTTATATTATTAATTAAAAGGTATTTATATTATGAATTTATCAAGAATAGACTTAAATCTTCTTCTAGTTTTTACATCAATTTATAATGAAAAAACAATAACTAAGGCAGCAGATAAGCTAAATTTATCCCAATCGGCAGTAAGTAATGCTCTTAATAGATTGCGTTATACATTGGATGATGATTTATTTTTTAGATCATCAGATATGATGAAGCCAACAAAAAAAGCAGAAGACTTAATTTATCCAATTCAAAATGCTCTTGATTCAGTTCAATCAGCCTTGAGCGAAGAAGAGTTTAATCCTTCAAAATCAAATAGACTTTTTAAATTTTGTTTGCCCGACATAGCGGCTGGAAGAATTTTCCCTCAGCTCGCGCAAGTATTTCAAGAAGAAGCTCCTAATATTCAAATATCTTCTGTTGCAACCTCAAAAGGTGTTTTAGAAAAATTAAAAAATCAGGAGTTAGATTTTATTATTTCATCTGATGAAGGTCTTCGATCTGAATTAAAATCCTATTCTGATGAAAAGTTTGATGAATATTTTAATAGTTTCCTTATTTATAAAGATCGTCCACTTTGTGTTGGAAGAAAAGGAAACCCCTTTTTTGATAAAAATGGTCAAATAAGTCTTGAAAATTATATAGCTGCAAATCATGTCCATGTTTCTTATGATGGAACAATTGATAGCCCTGTTAATGATTATTTAAGTGATATTGGAAAGAAGAGAAATATTACCATGTCTATTAATTATGTATCAGTTGCAAAGGAAATCATTCGTGGCTCTGATTACTTAATAACTTTATCAGGACATCTTGCATCATTTTTTAATAAAGCTAATAATTTTATTGTTGCTCCTATGCCCTTTGATACAAATGAATATTCCGTACGTCTATTTTGGAATAAACGATCAGAAAATGATGCTTCTCATGCGTGGATGTTAAGAAATTTATACAGGATACAAGAAAAAAACTTTGGATTAGATGGTGATAATGTTGATCATTATTACACCGATCCAGATAATAGATATTCTGTTGTAGGGTCGAATCCTCAAACTTAGTTAGATTGCCTGATAATTGGGTAAAAACTTTGTCACAAAAACAGCTTTATTTTTATTGTTTACATTCCATTTTATCGAGCTCGACAAAACTTCCATAACAATATCAAAATCCCCATAGATAACTGTGCTAGTTGGAAAAACTTCTAACTTAATATCGTTGTAATTTTTTAAATGTTCAATAAAATTTTCAATAATGGGAAGGTATTTATCCTCCAAAGGATACATTGTAATTTCTATCGATAGTTTCATTCCATATGCCTTTAAAAAAATAAAAAGTTTATATATTTTTTATAAATTTGTCACATTTTTGGTTAATTTATACCTGTAACATTAACCTCCCCAGTTAATTGTTAGGCCGTTGAGGACAAATTCTTCAGCGGCCATTTTTTTTAATAAATATTTTATTTTATTTATTATTAAAATAAGCTCTACTATTTAAGTAATTTATAAAAAGATATGGGAGTAATAAATGCCTAAAACAATATACAAGGTTATACAATGGTCCTCTGGTAATGTTGGTAAAGCTTCTATTAGGGGTATTAAAAATAGAAGTGATCTTGATCTTGTTGGACTTATAGTCTCGGATAAAAATAAGAATGGATTAGATGCAGGAACTATTGCTGGAATTGATCCAATGGGCGTCAAAGCTTCTACTGACATTGAAAAAGTCTTATCGACTGAAGCTGATTGCGTAAATTATACTCCGCTTGCTTCTTTAAGATTGGGTGAAGATCCTGATTTAGATAAAAAAAATATAATTATGCTTTTAAAAAATGGTTTTAATGTCGTAACTACTGTTGGTTTCTTATATCCCAAAGCTTTTGGAGAAGATTTTGCAAATGAAATTGAAGATGCTTGCAATGAAGGTGGTGTTAGCCTTCATGGTACAGGTATTGCCCCTGGTTGGCTCTCCGATTTAATGCCTTTAACTATGAGCGGGATGTCCGAAGAGGTAAATGAGGTGGTTGTAACGGAGAGTTCTGAATTTTCATATTATCCATCTGAGGAAATTGTTTTTGATACTATGTTAATGGGAAAATCTCTTGATCAGTATAATCAAGAAGCTGGCCGATACGAGAATTGGTTAGGAGGTCTTTTTAAAGAAGCAATATATTTAATTGCTGATGGTATAGGATCAAAAATTACTAGTGTAGATGAAAGCATAGATTTAATTACAGCCGATCAAGATTACAAAATTGCCGCCGGTGTAGTTGAAAAAGGAAAAATTTCCGGTCAAAGAAGAAAGTGGACAGGTAATTGTGAAGATGGAACTAAAATCATACAAGAAACAATTTGGAGGGCACACCCTGATGCAGCTCCTGAGTGGGAAGAGCCAGTTGGGATGTGTGTTGAAGTAAAGGGAAAGCCAAATATGAAAATTGATTTCTCCCATGATTGGAATGATGATCCATTGGTATCGACTGCTTTACATGGTATTCATGCAATACCGTTAGTTTGCGAGGCGAGTCCAGGGTTTAAGTCTTTCTTAGATCTTCCATTAATCTCATCGAAATTTAATTAAAATAGTTTAAAAAACTTAATAAATGTTGCATTATTAATTATGGAAATTTCAAATCTTATCTTAGCGTTTGGTTTAGGCTTTTTATGGCATGGATTGCAAATTTTTTGGGTTGCTGGATTACCAAGACAATTAAAGAAAACTAAACCAGAAAATGGCGAAGTAGATAGTCAACGATCCTTTATGCTTTTTTGGCTAGATCAATACTCTTGGATAGGTTTAACAATTATTGCAATAGGCATTTTTTCTGTGATTAGAGGTTTGATATGATAACTCTACTTTATGCAGCTATTTTGGGGCTTTTATCGGTATTGCTTGCTAATCAAGTTCTTTATGTTCGCTTAAGAGGGGGTGAGGAAGAGAAATGGAGGTCTAACGCGACAGAGAGGGCACAGGCAAATTTTGTAGAAAATGTTCCTTTGGCTTTAATTATACTTTTTATTTTTGAATATTCTTCGTCATCTAATGGCTTGATACACATATTTGGAGTACTTCTTGTTTTATTTAGACTTCTTCATGCCTGGGGTATGAGTAAAAATGAAGGTGCCAATTATCCAAGATTAATTGGTGCGCAAGGAACCTTTTTACTGATTTCAGTAATGTCTTTTGCTAGTATTATTCTTTATTTTAATGGTTAGTTTTTAAATCTTTTGGTCGAATAAATTTCTCTAACAGACATTTGTTTGTATCAAAATCAAACCAATTATCATTATCAAAAGAAATAAAACTCATAGAACAAGTAGAAAATTCAACCATTAAATCCGGGTTATTGTTTGTTAGTGACAATGATAATTCATGAATACCTGGATTATGACCAACGATTAAAATCGTATCTTCTTTATCTGCATTTTCAATTATTGATTGTACAATCTTTTCAGGTTCTGCGAGATATAGATTTTTATCTATATTACTTTTTTTTAGAGGGAATAGATCACTAAATGATTCCAATGTTTCTTGAGCTCTGCGAGCAGGGGAAGATAAGATAAGGTCAGGAGGTGCATTGGATAAAAGAAATTTCGACATTATTTTAGATTCTTTTATTCCCCTTTCATCGATAGCACGATTAAAATCATCGTTACCAATCTCTGCTTGAGCATGTCTCCACAATATTAGCGTTTTTTTCATTCTTCTTATTTTATCACTATAAAATTCATTTGTATTAATAATCTCATATATAATATTTATACATACAATATTGATTTACTTTTCTTTTTATTCTTATACTTAAATATGACTGAGAATAACGATCGTAAACAATTTAATCTAAAATTAGTATTGAAAGAAATAATTCAACCTAAAATTCCAACTATAGCTCTAGTGGTTTTTTTAAATTTTATTTTTTTTCTATTTGGTGTTTTTACTTTTTACTCAGCAATCTTCTTCATAATTATTTTTATTGGATTTTTCTTAGCTTTATCTAATGAAAAAACAAATTCTTTGGATACAACTCAAAATAATATTAATAAAAGGGATAAGGATGAATTAATTACTGACAATATTAATCAAATT
>Ga0222718_10002187_pt1 | contig 17827 bp, 17 predicted proteins | sample C33_27DmetaG_FD_165045 | JGI IMG/M metagenome (GOLD analysis project Ga0222718, IMG submission 165045) | Estuarine water microbial communities from San Francisco Bay, California, United States - C33_27D | ecosystem: Environmental > Aquatic > Marine > Unclassified | place: USA: California... | reverse complement strand
TTCGTCCACAGCGACTCGATCGGCCGAAACAGCACGTTCGTCATGGTCGGAAGTCTCGCGTGTCTTCGCACGTTGCGCTGTGCTGGCTACGCTTTGACCCATGGCCGCCCCGTCTCGCGTTCCCACCAATCCGACGCAGTCCAAGCACTACTCGTCGCCGCCCCGGCGATCGGGGTCGTGGCGTGCCGAGCGCCCGGGTGAGACCATCGGAATGGCGCACCCGACCGGTCCTGCGCTTGGCAATCCGGGCCCTGACCAGGGCTATGTCCTAGCGCTGGCTGCGGATCTCAAAGATCAACTCGTGCTTGCGCCGGGTGAGCATGTGGCCGACGTCATCACCGGGGCGTGCGCGGTTGCCCTTCGCCGAGCCTCGATGTTTGGCCGGGGCCCCATGCGCGAAGACCTTCAGATGGCGTTCACGCTGTATGGCTTCCTCGGCGAAGCGTCCCCCGAGCTGGTGGAAATGAGACGCAAGTTGTTTTCCGAGGTCCATCACACGACGGTGCACTACTTCGCCGGACGTGAGATCGCCGACCGGGTGGACGCCGACATGCTGAAGGGTCGCCTCGAGCGCGCCAAGAGGTCTGTGGAACGCGACTGGCGTTCCGCCTTCGGTGGCGACGACTAGGCCGGTAGCCTCGCGGGGGTGACCCCTCGAGTTCGTTTCGCTCCTGCGCCGACCGGATTTCTGCACGTTGGGTCGGCTCGCTCTGCGCTGTTCAACTGGCTGTACGCCCGCAACACCGGCGGGACGATGGTGCTGCGCGTGGAAGACACCGATGCGTCGAAGAAGACGCAGGAGTTCGTCGATGCGATCGTCGAGCCGTTGCAATGGCTCGGGCTCGATTGGGACGAGGGGCCCTATTTCCAGAGTGAGCGTCTTTCGTATCACGCTGCCGCGGTCCAGCAGCTCATCGACTCGGGCCACGCGTACTTCTGTGATCTGAGCCGCGACGAGATCGATCTCAAAGCCGAGGAGGCTGGTCTGCCCCCCGGCTACCACGGCTGGTCGCGCGACCGCAACGTCCTCGATGGTCCGGGCGTTGTCGTCCGATTCCGGGCGCCCGACGAGGGCTCGACGGTGATCAACGACGTGATTCGAGGCCGAGTCGAAGTCAAGCATTCGACCGTCGAGGACTTTGTGATCCGACGCGGCGACGGCTCGCCGGTGTTCCTCATCGCAAACGCAGTCGACGATCATGACATGGGTATTACCCATGTCATCCGTGGAGAAGATCTGCTCAACACGGCGCCGAAGGTGAAGCTTTTGTGGGATGCGCTCGGCTACGGCGAGCCCCCGACCTACGCCCACCTTCCACTGCTCACCAACGACCAAGGAAAGAAGCTGTCGAAGCGACGCGACTCGGTTGCCCTGGGTGCGTTTCGCCAAGAGGGCTACCTTCCTGAAGCAATGGTCAACTATCTCGCACTTCTGGGGTGGGGCCCGGCCGATGAGGTCGAGGTCCGTCCACTTACCGAGATCGTCGAATTGTTCAGCCTCGAGGCGGTCAACAAGGCGCCGGCGATGTTCGATGTCAAGAAGCTTGATCACATCAACGGTGAGTACATCAAGGCCCTGTCACCGGCAGAGTTCGTAGCCGCGGCGGAGCCCTGGCTGACCGGGAACGACACGCCGTGGCCGGCCAAGGCGTACCGGCCCGGAGTCGTCGAAGCGCTTGCGCCTGAGGTGCAGCAACGGATCTCGAAGCTCAGCGATGCAACCGATTGGCTGTCGTGGCTGTTCGTCGCTCCCGGTGACTACGACGAGAAGGGTTGGACAAAGGCGATGGTCAAAGGCATCGCCGCCGACCGGGTTCTCGACCGGGTGATCGACGGCCTGGAGACGGTCGACTTCCTCGATCCGGAAGCAATCGAAGCCATGGTGATGCGTGTCGGCAACGATCTCACCGCCGAACTCGATACGAGGGTTCTCTCCCAGGCACCGGTTCGTGTTGCGCTGACCGGCGGGGGAGCGGGTATCCCGCTGTGGCAGGCGATGTCGTTGCTCGGCCGCGGTGAGTGCCTCGCCCGCCTTCGAGCTGCCCGGGCTCGGCTCGCCTGACGTGGTGCGGATGCGCAGCCCGCTGATGCGGTTGCGTTCTTCGAGGGCGCTCATGATGGTCGGTGCGCTCGGTATGGCCTATGTCGGCTTCAACTTCCTAGCCGTGCTGATCGCTTCTGGCGCCGATCATCGCGACCCAGTCGACGCGATCGTTGTGCTTGGGGCTGCACAGTACGACGGTCAACCGTCGCCGATCTTTCAGCAGCGACTCGATCATGCATATTCGCTGTGGGACGAAGGTACTGCGACCCTGATCGTCACCACCGGCTCGAACCAGCCGGGTGACCGGGTGACGGAAGGCTTCGCCGGATTCGAGTACCTCCGGTTCGAAGGCGTTCCCGAGGAGGCTTTGCTGATCATCACCGACGGTGCGTCGACCTGGGAGCAGCTCGCGGCGACGACCCGTCAGCTACGCCAGCTCGGCCTCGACTCGGCGGTGCTTGTGTCTGACCCGTACCACGCCCTGCGCCTCACCCAGATCGCCGATGAGGTCGGCCTCGACGCTTCGGTTTCATCAACCGACAGTGCGATATCGATTCGTAATCTGTCCAGGGAAACCGCCGCGGTGAGTCTGGGCCGAGTGCTCGGCTATCGACGGGTCGACAACTGGCTCGGAGGGGTCGGCTGATGCTGCCAGAACGGATATCGTTTTGCCTGCCCTTCGCGGGCCATCCTTCGGGGATGGTGTAATTGGTAACACATCTGGTTCTGGTCCAGACATTGGGGGTTCAAGTCCTCCTCCCCGAGCTCAAAACGGCGCCCTGCGGGGCGCCGTTTCGCGTGGTTGCTGCGTCACACTCTCCTCATCTCGCGCTCATGACGGTCTCACCACGCCAGCCGAACATGAGAGTGTGAAACAGTTCATGATTGGTGGAACCGTGCTCGCTCTGCTGGCTGCGAGCTGCAGCGCTGCCGGTGCGGGGGTGGAGTCCGAAGCGCCTGCGGAGGTTGTCGCCAAGGAGTTGCTAGTCGGCGACGAGCAGACGGCCACAACTACCTTCACTGTGCCGGAGTCGCAGACGGCGATGATCGCCGAGCGGTCAACCATCGCGCCCGATCACCCGGTACCCCACTCTGTATCTGCGGGTATTGGTGGTGCTGCCCAGGAGCGGATCTCGAACGGTGGGATACCGGTATTTTCTGGCGATTTCGCCGATCCCGACGTGGTGAGCCACGACGGCTTGTTCTTCGCCTACGCCACCAACACCCTTTTCATGAACGTCCCGATTTTGAGCACCGAGCGCAACGGTGTCGCTGGCGATGCTCTGCCTGTGTTGCCGACGTGGAGTGAGCCGCACCATGTGTGGGCACCATCGGTCACCGAGATCGGTGACCGATGGCTTCTGCACTACACGACTCGCCACACCGATAGCGGCCGGCAGTGCATTTCGGTCGCAGTGGGGAATGATCCGGGTGGGTCGTTCGTCGACGACTCGACCGAGCCCCTCGTCTGCCCCATCGATCAGGGCGGCGCGATCGACCCGAGTGTGGTGTTCGACGGCGCCGACCCCTTCTTGTTGTGGAAGTCCGACGGCAATTGCTGCGGACTGTCGACAATCATCTATGCGCAAGCGTTGTCATGGGATGGCACTGAAGTCATCGGCGACCCTGTTGAGCTGATCCGGAACGATCTGTCGTGGGAGCGGGATGTTGTCGAAGGGCCGTCGATGATCGAAGTAGGCGACACGTGGTGGCTGTTTTATTCGGCGAACCGGTGGGACGAGGCGGGCTATGCCGTAGGGCTCGCCGAGTGCTCCTCGGTGCTGGGCCCGTGCCTGAGGCAGGCCGAGCCGTGGCTCGATTCGAGCGAGTCGCTCGCTGGGCCGGGTGGGCTCGAGGTCATCTCGCTGACGGATCGGGCCGCCGATCTCGTGGTGTACCACGGATGGGTCGACGGCGAGGTCGGTTACCCCGATGGTGCTCGGGCGCTCGATGCCCGCCTCGTTCGATGGACGAGGGACGGACCGGTCCTTATCGGTGGTGTGGGCGAGGGATCGTGACCGTCTCGGGAGTACGGTCGGCGCATGAACGCACCCGTAGTGAATGAGAAGATGGAGTACCGGCGCCTCGGTGCCAGCGGTTTGAAAGTCAGTGTGCTGTCCTTCGGGAGCTGGGTCACGTTCGACACCCAGCTCGATGCTGGCCTCGCCGTCGAGTGCATGGCGGCTGCTGGTGAGGCGGGCTGCAACTTCTTCGACAACGCCGAGGCGTACGCCGGTGGTGCCTCGGAAGAGATCATGGGCCGGGCGTTCGCGCGCCTCGGCTGGCCTCGCTGGTCGTACGTACTCACCACCAAGGCCTATTGGGGTATCCATCGCGGCGTGCCGAACATGCATTTGACACTCAATCGTAAGTATCTGCTGCAGTCGATCGAAGGCTCGCTCGAGCGCTTCGGCACCGACTTCGTCGACGTCTTCTATTGCCACCGCGCTGACCCGGAGACGCCGATGGAAGAGGTCGTGTTCACGATGAGCGAGATTGTCTCATCGGGCAAGGCGAACTACTGGGGTACCAGCGAATGGACAGTCGATCAGGTACGCGAGGCGATGGCCATCGCGGAGAAGTATGGCCTCCACAAGCCTGTCACCGAGCAGAGCCAGTACAACCTGCTCGAGCAGCGCATCGACACCGATTTCGCTGGCCTGGTCGAGGAAACTGGCTACGGCAACACGATCTGGAGCCCGCTCGCGTCCGGTCTACTCACCGGCAAGTACCGCGACGGCGTGCCGGACGACTCGCGAGCTGCTCTCGATGGGTACGGCTGGCTTGCCGACCGTATGGCTGATACCGACACGATCGCCAAGGTGGAGAATCTGCGGCCCATTGCCGAACGTCTCGACTGCTCGATGGCGCAGCTTGCCTTGGCGTGGTGCACGCTGAGCCCCAACGTGTCGACCGTGATCACTGGAGCATCCCGGGTCGAGCAGGTCGTGGCCAACTTCGAGTCTCTCGACGTGATCCCGAAGATCACGGCGGAGGTGAAAGCCGAGATCGAAGCGGCGGTGGCCTGAGGCAGCGGAGCCGGTTGGGCAGCCCTAGCCGGATCGCTACACTCTCCGAGCCGACCACTCCGGTGGTTCGAACTCGCCCCGTTCGTCTAGCGGCCTAGGACGCCACCCTCTCAAGGTGGTAGCACGGGTTCAAATCCCGTACGGGGTACCACTCTGGTTCCCCCGTTACTGCGCAAGCGAGCCGACCGGATCGACCGAAAAAACGAGGATCTCGCCGATGACCGAGCGGTGCGCAAAGTGCTCGGCTGCAGGGCCATCAAGCGGGCGGCCCCACGAGCCAGCTCGGACGAAGAGGTCACACTCGGCGAACACCTCGTTCGGTGGGCGGTCGAACCCGTAAAGCTCGGTGATTGGTGCGCCGGATGCATACCAACGGAGAGATTCGCTGCCGACTGCACACACCCGCCCTCCCATGGAATCGACTGCGGCCACGATCGCACCTGCGTCCTTATGTCCGGTCGTCCGAGAGCGCTCATCGAGTACCGAGCCGAGTGAAGCGAGGACGGCAATTGCAACCACAACAATGAGCGTTGGTCGAACCGACACGGCGAATGAAGCAATTGCAGCAAGGAGTGGAACGACAGAAAGGAAAAACCTCGGGTAGAGGTGTTCTGGTGCGACGAGGAGCCATACGAACAGAATCTGACCGGCAACGAGAGACGTAGCGAGTAGCACTGCGATGCCAATCCGCCGGTGGGGTTGCCTTGCGACGATCAGTGTCAGCACTGCGTAGACGAAAAGTCCACCGCTGGCGGCTGCAGTGACCGTGCTGCGGCCGAGAAGTTCGGACAGGACCACTCGTCCAAACCAGGGCCGGAAGAACTCGCTGCCGGTTTCGGCGGTGCTTGCGAGGTCCCTTAAGGTAGGTAGGTAGAGAAGCACAGTCACGGTTGCTGAGATCAACCACGTTCTGACAAGCCGAAGATCGAGAGTTCGCAGGATGAGAAACGAAGCCAAGCCAACGGACCCGATTGCCACCCCCGAGAACACATGGGTGCCCATCGCGACCACGATTCCTAGTGCGTGGAAGGCGAGTAGCTTCCTACCCCGCTGATTGGGGGGTGCCCCCTGGCGGACGTACTCGACGAGGGCGAGCACGGCAACTACCACGCCGAGCAGGGCAAGTGAGTAGCCGCGAAGGGCTCGCGCATAAGTGACAAACATGGGGTTCACAATCACGATGGCTGCAGCGCTCACCCCAGCGAGTGCGCCGAACCTGCGAGTGCACCATCCTGCGAGGAGGGCGACCGCAAGCGCCCCAAAGAAGACGGGCAAGATGCGTTGCCGGGTCTCACCAGCTCCTGCGAGGTCCCACCACTCCGACTGCAACGCAGCGAAGAGCGGATGGTTGTTGAACACGTACGCCTCTGTCAGCGCGACCTTTGCTGAACCACGAGAGATCACAGTGGAGACCGCAAGCGACTCGTCATAGTTGAAGCCACGGTCGATTTGCCCGCCGAGCATCAGCGCAGTGATCACCCCGGCTACAAGAGCTACGACGCCATCCAGTGATCGAAACCTGTATGTCATGCGGTCACACTCGCGGTTGCTACCTACCCAGGCCGGGCGGCCGAAGGAGTTGGCGGGCCTTTGCCTCCCAACGGTACCTCTGAGGGCGTCGTTGCCCTTCAGTGGTTGCCGTCTGTGTTTACGCAGTGGTTGATAAAAGGACCGACGTGCGTGGTTCTCTTCTTTGCGTGCCGATTAGGGGAACGATTTGACCAATGGTCTACCGGACTCAAATTTACAAAACATCGGTCTGCTGCCGAGTCGAGAACGACGAACTCACAGCAGCGAGCCCTCGGAGGGAAACGAAGCACCCCTCAAGCAGGTGGCGATCAGCCCCAACGAAATGCTCTTCGATCACCCCAAGCGAACGCGTCACCAACGAACACACCCGATCGTTCACCTCCCCGGCGCGTTCATACCGGCGACGTTCCAGCTCGCTGCGAAACACGCCGCGATGATTCACCCATTCCGTCACCGTCGTACGCGCCACCCCAGCAGCCTCCGAAGCCGCACGATGCGTGCCACCGGTCAAAAGCACATCGATCGCGAGTAGCTGCGAATCAGACAGCTCCAATGGTCGGGTTTGGTCGTGATCGGTCACGGTGCTGGATGGTTCCATTCCCGAAGGGGAGTCGATTCCGCATCGTTCTGCGGTGCTGGAATAGCCGTTCGCTGCGGTACGCCAAGCGCCGATTCAAGGAATGGCCGGTGTTGCTCAAGGTTGTGCAGCCAATCGAAGACCTGGTTCCAACTGCGAGTGCTTAGGGGTACCGAATCGGAATCGGCGCTGGCAATGCGCTTTCTGAGAGCGATCCTTCAATGACCGGGTGGCTCACGGTCGGTGAGACGGACGTTTCGCGGTTGAAGCAGCATGCCGCATAAGGTTCGCGCCGATATGGGAGCTATCGGAGAGGTCACACGTGCTCTTCGTGAGCGGGGGTGCACGCACGTCTTCGGGGTACCAGGCGGCGGTCCCAATCTCGAACTGATCGGCGAGTTGGAACGCAACAACATCACCTTTGTTTTGGCGCACTCCGAATCGGGGGCGGCCATGATGGCCTCAGCCCATGGTCTGATCGCAGGCAACCTGTCGGCCGTCGTTGTCACCCGTGGGCCAGGGGTGTCGAGCGTCGTGAACGGCGCTGCGCAGGCCACGCTTGACCGCGCACCGCTCGTCGTCATCACCGACACCGTTCCGGTCTCACAACGCGATCGCGTTGCCCACCAACGCTTTGATCAGCGAGCCCTGCTCCGCCCGGTGACCCGCCGCACCGCTCGGATTGGTGATGACGTCACAGCCGAAATGCTGTCGGATCTCCTTGCTTCGAGCGAAGGAAGCCCTGCAGGCGCGATACACATCGATCTCGACGCGGGCGCATCGACCGACATCGACCCTCCACCGGCCCTCGATCACCGTCTGGCGACTTCGGCTGCAAACATCGTTCGCTCCCGGCTTGAGGGATCAAAGCACCCGATCGTCATCACCGGGATCCATGCCCCCGACGACCTGACCGGCTCCCTCGAGTCGTTCGGTGCCCCAGTACTCACCACCTATCAAGGGGCAGGCACTCTGCCGGAGGGTCACCCGCTTCTCGCTGGCCTGTACACGAACGCCGAGCCGGAACGCCAGCTCCTCGTCGACGCCGATGCGATCGTTCTGATTGGTTTCGACGAAGTCGAACCGATGCCTGGTCCCTGGCCCGGCTCTGCCGAGGTCATCGCCATCGATCCAGTCCCGACCGAGCATCACTTCGCCCCGGTCTCGCTGACCTACGTGGGCGAACCTTCCGACGTCCTTCCCGAACGCACCCAGGGTGACACTGGTGCCCGAGAACATCTGCGGTCCGTTCGCGCCCGCCTCTCCGATGCCGCCCGGCCGCTCGGGCCGGTTGGGCTCGTCCGGGCTGCATCAGACGTTTGGCCGGATCATGGCATGGTCACCGTCGATGCCGGAGCTCACTTCTTGGCGGTTCTGCCGTTGTGGCCGATCACCCGACGCCGACAGCTTTTGATCTCCAACGGCCTTGCGACGATGGGCTACGCCCTTCCCGCTGCGATCGGCGCTTCTCTTGCCAGCCCGGATCGGCCGGTGCTCAGCCTTACCGGCGATGGCGGTCTCAACATGATGCTGGCCGAGCTCGAGACGCTCCAGCGTCTCCGGTTGCCGGTGTGTGTCACCGTCTTCAACGACTCCGAACTGACGTTGATCAAGTTGAAACAGCAGGACGGGCAGGGAGGCCAACAGGCGGTTCGCTACGGCCCCAGTGACTTCGCCGCGATCGCCGAGGGGTTTGGAATTTCGGCGACGGTAGTCGATACGGCCGAGAACCTCCATGAGGCGTTCCAATCGGCACTCGAAGCGCGTGCGCCGCATCTGATCGATGTGCGGATCGACCCCACGGAGTACCGCCACATCATGCAGGTGAGTCGCGGCTGAGGAGCGCCCGTCTCGGGACATCTCCGCCGCGTACGACTACGTTCTCGAAGACAACAAAAAACGAAGCGATTCAGCGAAGGGGTTCACATGGTTCAGGTCAACAAGTTCATCGATGTTTCCGCCGGTCTGGGTGCCGGGCAATTCGGGGTTGGCGATCGTCAACAGATCGCGTCGATCAGTGATCTCGACCCGATCTACAAGCAGCTGATGGACAAGCCGTACGCCTGCGTGATGGCGGTGATGGGCTCGGCCGGGCGCCCCAACCTTACGCCGATGTGGTTTGACTACGAGGGAGACAAAGTCCTGATCAATGTCGCCGAGCACCGCAAGAAGACCCAGTGGATTCGCGACACCCCGCAGGTCACGATCGCCATCGTCAACCCAGAAAACATGTACCACTGGGTGTCGATGAAGGTCACGGTCGAACGCGAGATCAGCGAGGACGACCCGGTCGAAGGTGAGCGGGTCACGGCGCAGCTCAACCGGATCTGGCAGAAGTACATCGGTGAGGGCGACGAGTACGGCCTTCGCGATCCGTCGATCGATGAGCGACGGGTACTGTTCGAGTGCCGTGTCGATTCGATTGCGACCTTCGGCGTTCCCGGCTGACCATTTCTTCCTTGCAGCCCTCACGTGTGCTCGTGGTCGGCGGCTCAATCGGCGGACTGACCGCTGCGTGTCTCCTCAGAGATGCCGGTCATGACGTCGAGATCTATGAGCGCGCGCCTCGGGAGCTCGAGCAACGGGGAGCCGGAATCGGCTTTCTGCGCGCGTGCTCTCGCTACCTTTCGCATCGCGCCGGAGTCGACCTGGACGAGATCTCGATCTCGACAAGCGAGATCGTCTATCTCGACCGCAACGACGGGGTTCTCCATCACACCGAACACACCTACCGGTTCAGTTCATGGAACACCGTCTACCGCCGGCTCCTGAGCGCCTTTGACAGCGATCGCTACCACCTGAACCGGAATGCGGTCGAGGTGCGCAACGACGAACAGGGGGCGACTGTGGCGTTCGACGACGGGTCGGAGCTCAGCGCGGACCTCGTCGTCGCTGCCGATGGGATCGGATCGACGCTGCGCTCGCAGCTCCTTCCTGACGCACGGGCCGAGTACAGCGGCTATGTGGCGTGGCGGGGAACTGCTTCCGAAGCCGATTTACCGGCTGAGATCACATCGCGACTGGGTGACGCGATCACGTACCACGTCTACGCGAACAGCCACATCCTCGTGTACCCCATCCCGTCGCTCGACGGCTCGGTCGAGCCAGGCGAGCGGCTCCTCAATTTTGTTTGGTACCGCAACTACCTCGACGGCGGCGACCTTCGATCACTGCTCACCGACCAGGACGGGGTTCTGCGAGACCTCTCGGTGCCCCCCGGCCTTGTCGCACCCGAGCATGTGGCTGAGCTGCGGGCAACAGCTGCGGCTCGGCTTCCGCCCACCATCGGTGCAGTCGTGGCACAGGTGGCGGAGCCGTTCCTGCAAGTGGTCTACGACATCTCGATTCCCCGGATGCGTTTCGGACGGGTCTGCCTGATCGGTGACGCAGCCTTCGCCGTTCGCCCCCACGCGGCGGCTGGAACCGCCAAGGCTGCGGAAGATGCATGGACGCTCGACCGGAACTTGCGATCAGGGCTTGTCCTCGACGACGCCCTTGATCGATGGGAGGTCGAGCAACTCGCGCTCGGCAACGACTTGCTCGACCGAACTCGGCGAATCGGCTCCCGCTCACAGACACTGAACAGTTGGGAACCGGGTGACCCGGAACTGATCTTCGGGCTCCACGCGCCGGGTGATCCGGAGCCAGCGGATGTCTAGGCCCGGTATCGAGCAGGCCGCGACGATGGCTGCAGCCGTCCAGGATCTGCTGGAGGCTCTCGACGACGAGCAGCGCACGGCTGTCACCTACTCGTTTGATGACGCAGAGCGGCTGCGTTGGTTCTACACGCCGACCGATCACGGTGGGCTCGCGTTGAGCGAGATGAGTTCTCGTCAGCATCGAATCGTTCACCGACTCCTTGCCGCTGCACTCAGCGAAGCCGGCCACACCACCGTTTCGACGATCATCGGCCTCGAGAACGTCCTCGACCGGGTCGAGGGCTTCGGCGTTTCCTACGGCCGTGAACGTGGGCGCGATCCGTTGCTCTACTGGCTTGCGATCTTTGGTGACCCTGACTCGGCGGACTGGTCGTGGCGATTCGGTGGCCATCACGTCTCGTTGCACTTCACGATCCGTGACGGCAAGGTCGCTTCCTCCACACCGCTGTTTCTCGGTGCCGATCCGGCCTCGAGTACCCTGCTCGGCCCACATCCTCTGCGGCCGCTGGGAGGAGCTGAAGACCTGGCCCGGGAGCTGTTCCTCTCGCTTGACGACGAGACGAGAGCAACCGTTCATCTGTCGATGCAAGCACCAGTCGACATCATCGGTGCGAATCGAACGCAGTTACGCGATGGCGACTCGGTTGTCCCACTCGACGAGATCTGGCGGGCTCGATTCGTCGACGAGACCGACGAGTACCTCCGAGCTGTTCACGAGGCCGCGACGGCAAAAGCCGGATGGACTGGCGAGCATCAGAAGCAGCTTGCGCTTTCCGCCCACCCGAAAGGAGCGCCGGTGACCCGAACCGAAGTGCATCGTCGGCTCCTTCGCAAGCTTTTGGGCTGCTACCTCGAACAGATCAACCCGACGCTTGCCGATGAGCAGTGGAAACGCGCCGAGCAGCATCTCGACGAACTCCACTTCCTGTGGGCTGGTGGAACCCGTCCCGGTGAGCCGCACTACTACCGCCTGCAGGGCGGCAACCTGCTGATCGAGTACGACAACACCCAGCGTGACGTAAACCATGTGCACACCGTCTGGCGTGATCTGTCGATGGACTTCGGTGGAGATCCGCTGGCGCAGCACTATGTCGATCATCACTGAGGGCGACGCTCGGCGCTGAGCGCAGCTGAACGGCACAAGGGAGCGAGGGTGGTTCGGATCGCATTCGTCGGAGCAGGGAGCACGGTCTTTGCTCGGAATCTGATTGGTGACCTGAACGCTTACCCCGAGCTTCGGGGTCGCCTGAGCTTCTCGCTGCACGACATCGACGAGCAGCGACTGCGAACCTCGGAGATCGTTGCAAACCGGATCAGGGAGGGCCTCGGTGTCGAGGGAACCGAACGCTCCGAGGCGCAGCTCTGCTCGCACTGGTAGAGCGGCCCACGACGGTGCGGTCGGACGTCAGGCCGCTCCCGTCCTTGCCGCGAGGTCGAACCAAAGGGGTGGGATAGTATAGAAAATAAGAAACCTTCCGAAAAAAGAACGTACATTCGAAAAGCGAAAGTAAGAAACCTTCCGACCCAGAGAGTTCGAAAGAGGGACTATGCAGCCGTCCGCAGAGATCAACGTTCGTGTTCCGTTCTTTTTCATTGCAGCCCTTGCATTCACGCCGGCTGTAGTCCTCGGCCTGACCGGGGCAGGTAGCTATGCCAGCCCTTGGCTGATCGCTGCGGTCATGATTGGGTCAGGAGTGTTGTGCACTGTCGCTGCGAGTATCGCCCTCCAAGCATCGGTGAGGGTCGGTTTCGTCGAAAACGCCTTGGTGGCCGGGGCGCTCGTCAGCTCAGGCCTCTTCGTCTTGCTTCACGGAATCGCTTCCCCCGGAGCGATTTTTGATGCCACAGATTCAGCCAAGCGGGTGTTTGGTGCTTCGGGCCAGATGGCTGCAGCAGTTGCTGTCCCGCCGCTCGCCTACCTGCTCGTGCTTATGAGGAAGCGCGACGAGTCGAACAGTTGGCGATTGATGAGCCTTGGGATGCCGTTCGTTGCCGTGGTACTTGGGATTCTTCTCGTAGTCCAAGAAGACCTTCGGGCACTCAAGCCCGAGACCGTCGGGGTGACGACCTTGGTGGTCGCGGCGGTGGCTGTTCAAATCGCTGTTGCGTTGCACTTCACCCAACTTGCCCGCCGCTTTGGAGACCGCTACTCGCAGCAGTTGGGGCTTGCGCTTCTTCTCAACTCTGGGGTCCCAATCTTCTTCTACTTCGGCGGGCCCGGCTCCGGGGCCTACTGGTGGGCACACGGCCTCTGCATGGCTGGGGTTGGTTTCGGCGCCATTGCGATTTGGTTCAAGGCGAGGGAGGCCTCGATTGTTTCCCAGTTGGTGGGGTCGATCGTGACCACCAAGCCGATGCAGTCTCTCGGTGTGGATCTTTCCCCTTCGGTGGTTGCGCGACTCCGAGAGATCAACGACCCAGCTGACCCTCGTTTAGGTGTCGCTCTTCGAGCAGGCGAAAAGCTCGCAGAGTTGAAGGATGAACAGAAGCTTGACCCCGAGGTCCTCCTTCCGATCTTCCAGACCACGCTCGAATCTATGGCGGGCCCGCCCACAACTTCGTGAAACGTCGATCAGGGAGCCGTCCCTCTCCGTCGTCTGCGGACGGGGGTGTCGATTTCGCTCTTGAGACGCTCCTCGAACTCCAGGTCCGGTCAGCGTCGAGTCTTCGAAGGCTCGTTGGTTTCCAATCGGCCTTGGCAGCCTGCTCCCAAGATCCCGTTGCGTGCGTGGACGAACTGCGTGGTTTGTTGGCGTCACATACTGAGTTGCTCGGCGACCTCGGGGTGCTGGCTGTTGCGTTTCGATTCGACGGCACCCCGGATGAGGTTTCCGCGAGCCAAGGGACTAGTGGGATTTGGTCTGCGTTTGAGGATGGCACGTACATGTGCGTCGAGCTGTTTGGTTCGGCGCTGGTCGGCCAGAACGAAGAGGTCGAAGCCCACGAGTTCGTTTTCGGATCAGGAGCACCCCCAAACTTCCACTCACTCGTGTACTTCACAGGATCGAGGGCTGCCATCGAGGTTCACGAGCACGTGCACTTCGGTCGCCGGGAACTCGGGAAAGCGGTTGAGACCTGGTTACGGGTGGTTGAAGAACACCGAACGCGGGCCGTGCGTTTGGCGGCGCTCGAGGAGATGGGTGCGATCGCTCTACAAGCCACCGTCTCCATGTCCATCGATTTCTTTGCCACGGAAAGCTTGGCCTTGCGGGTCATCGACTACCACCGCGAACTTGCTGATCGGTACCTCAAGCAGGTCTGCTCCGGATGGGATCTCGATGCTGTCGAGCTTTTCGGTCTTCCACTAGGGGCGCCAACCTGCTTGGCTCAATCCGGTAGTGAAGCCCTCTGGATGAAGCAGCCGCCGGTACCGGACTGGGATCAAGCCTTCCCCGAGTTCCTTGCTGCCGAAACCGTTCTCCACGAAGCTTCCGGTCGAGCGGGGTCCGATGTTGTCCAAGTCTCCCTTCCATTCAATTTTCAAGGCCGACGGAATTGGGGCCTGGTGGTGGTGACGAGCAATCGGCTGCTGGATGACGAAGATCTTCTCTCCCTCGCTCAGGTGGCTCGAAACCTCGGCCAGATCATCGAGACAACGTTCGCAGTACACAGGGAGCTCAGAGCGAATCTCCAAGATCCACACACCGGGCGGCCGAACGAGGCAGTGATGCGGGGGGTGCTTCAACAGCTCCGGTCGGAAAGGACTCCTAGCTCGCTGATCCTCTTGGGGGTTGTCGATCGGATGAAGTACCTCGAGACCATCGGAACTCTCGGCCTTGCCGATGTTTTCAACGCTGGGTGTGACGAACTCGATAACGAATTTGCTGATTTCCCAGATCGTTCCGTAACGGGGATCCTGAGCGCATCGATCATGTTCGCCGTGATCGAGGGGTCGTTCAAGGAACGAGAAGCGAAGGACGACTTGGAGAGGAAAGTTTGGGCGGCGATGTCACGATTGAAGTTGAGCGGTGCGAACTCGAACCTTCATCCAGTGTTCGCGATTGCTGGGGTGGCAGTGGGTGAGGATGCCGACTACGACGATGTTGTTGCAGGCGCGTACTCGACGCTGGACAGGGCAATGAGGCCTGACTCGGACTCCAGTTCAGTTCATTGGGAGCTCGTAGAATCTGGTGCTGCACAACGCACACGCCTGAAGCGCGAGATGGAAATCACGGCCGCACTCGACGCAGGTGAGTTCGTCTCGTTCTTCCAACCTGAGTACTCGCTGCGGGATGGGTCCCTGCTCTCGTTCGAGTCCCTTGTGCGGTGGGACCACCCGGAACGTGGCCTCGTCGGGCCGGACGAATTCATTCCGCTTGTGGAGTCATCCGGACTGGTCGTCCAGAGCGATATGCGTCAACTCCGGACTGCTGTTGCGGAAGCCGTCTCGTGGGGACTCGGCGAAACAGGGCCTGAAATGCGCGTCAATCTCTCGAGCTCGAGTCTCCACTATGAGGGTTTGGCCGCGCAGATGCTCGAGATCTGCGATGCCGAGGGGTTGGCTCCGACGCAGCTCGTCATCGAGGTGACCGAAACAGCCATTCTGAGAAATCTCGAAACGGCGATCGGTCAGCTTCGAGAACTCAGGGAAGCTGGCGTCGGCGTGGCACTCGACGACTTCGGAGTAGGGGAAAGCTCGCTTACCCGACTGCGTGCTCTCCCGATTTCGATCGTCAAGCTCGACCGGCAATTCGTGGTACCTCTCCCTGGTACTCGCAGTGACCGTGCCTTTGTCGAAGCGCTCCGGACAATGATCTTGGCACTCGACCTCGGAATCACCGCTGAGGGGGTCGAGACCGAAGCACAACGCGACTGCCTTCTCGAGATCGGTATCGATCGAGCGCAGGGCTACCTCTTCAGCAAGCCGGTCCCCGCCGCTGAAGCCCGTCTGCTGCTGGGAACGAGCGTTGACGTACCAGATGTCGCATGAACTCAGGGATCTCTGCGAACTATTGGCGGATGGTAGACGTCGACGACTCGTTTGGCCCGTCGGTGGTCAGTAGCTGCCGCGCGTAAACGTCAGTCGACCGCTCACCTTTGGAACCCGCACGATGACCGCATGCGCGGTGTGTTCGAGTGAAGCACCGTCGATACCTGTCAGTTCCCAGATCCGCGGTTCGGCGCCGACAATACGAAACATGGTCCTGGAGGAGGGGTCCTCGTCGTGCACGTCGAGTTCGAGGTGTAGCGAACCGCTCCGCCACTCAGCGGTACGGAGCGCAACGTTCGGAAAGTCGACACCGACGACCTGTGGTTGGCGATCGATTGGTGCTGCGGACAGACGCTCCCACCGGCCGGGTCCGGCGGCTTCGGCCGCCGCAAGGAACGCGTTGTACTGGCCGCGGGGGTGCGCTTCCCCAAGCCCGAGGCCCCAGGTGAACTCTCCGAGTACCCGATCCCAGGTCGGCTCGTACGACCCCTCGATTGCTGCGACGAGGCGTTCTTCGAGCTCTGTCATCGACCACTCACGGGCGAGAACCAGCGAGGAGCCGTATCCCCGGGAGGCGGCGATCGGAAGCGAGAGTTCCCGATCGAGGCCCATCGACGTGCACGCAGCATCGAACAACAGTCGTGCGTCGTCGGATACCTGGGGCGCAGCGTAATACGCAGTCGTGAGTGCTGCGGCCACAGGGAGTCGATGGTGAACATCGAGGATCGGGTCGTAGTAGAGCGTCGTGGCGGTCGGTGTGCCCTGGTCGAGATCGAGGTAATGCTCACGTGCGTAGCGCCACCATGGTTCGAAAACCTCAGCGTGGTGATTGGTGCCATGTCGGTTGTCGTGCAACCTCAGACCGAGGCCAGCTCCAGCCAGTCAAAACGGCCAGATCTTGGTGTTCTCTCAATGACAGCCGATCGGCGCCGCCAGCCACTGCCGGGAGAGCTGATCGGCAATGCTGGAATGGGTCCAGGTGAACGTGTCCAACCCGTCACGAATCATGTCGAACGGCTCGTTCCATCGGTCGTCGTCGGCGATCATCGAGCGAATGCCGAGCAACACGAGGAAGAAACCCTTATAAAACAGCATGCCGTCGGCTGCCACCGGATCCATCTGCACGCCCCACGGTTGGGTACCGTTCGCCGTCCACCCGGGAACGTCGTAGTCGCCCCACAGATGTCTCGGGATCAAGGGTCGGAAGGCGTCCGGGTAACGGGCACGGTCGGGGTCGGGACCGAACTGAGTCAGCCAGTCCGCTGCCGACCACCAGCCCGTATGTCGCTCTATCAGTTGGTCGAGGATCTCGACGTAGGGTTCGGTCCACGCCGGTGTGCGATGGGCGAGGAGCCCCATCGCATACGAGGAGTCGACGAGGTCAAACCGATGCCAGCTCGCCATCGGTGGATCGGAGCGATCGTCCCAGTGCGGATGTGGATGACCGTCCCGATTCCAACTATCGGGCGTGTTGGCCTTGCGGTGAAGATAACGAAGCCAGCCAATCGACCGATCTGAAAGTGTCACAGGCGAAGACTGTAGCGCCAGGCCTCTGCGCCAACCGCAGGTGTGCCCCGCGCGGCAGGCAGATGCGGCGCCCCGATCGATCTGTTACGGTTCGCGCTCTCGGGCTGCTGTGCCCGGGGGGGGGAGGGCCAGATGCCCATCGAATCATCGGGTCTCAGTTCGGGGAATCCCCGGCTGTACGAACTCATTGCGGACTCACCCAAGGAAGGGTCGAGCCCGACGGTCTGGGCCTGGCCACAACTGATCGACCACCTCAAGGTCGCCGGCCAGCCGGTGCAGGGACCGTGGCCCCCGCATCAAGAGCCGCGTCCTGATCCCGACCCCGACTCGTTGCCACGTGCCGTGCCGGACCCGCAGGGTCCCGAAGAGCACTAAAGGAGAGCCTGTGTTCCCGTCACGTTTTGATTACATGGCCCCGACGAGCCTCGAAGAGGCGATCTCGCTGCTCGCGGCGAACGAGGACGCAAAGGTTCTCGCCGGAGGACAGAGCCTCATCCCAATGATGAAGCTGCGCTTCGCTGCGCCGGCTGT
>Ga0222718_10002179_pt1 | contig 17844 bp, 24 predicted proteins | sample C33_27DmetaG_FD_165045 | JGI IMG/M metagenome (GOLD analysis project Ga0222718, IMG submission 165045) | Estuarine water microbial communities from San Francisco Bay, California, United States - C33_27D | ecosystem: Environmental > Aquatic > Marine > Unclassified | place: USA: California... | reverse complement strand
GTTGTTCGGCTGTCAGTTGCTTACCAATACTTAGCATTACTTGTTCTCCTGTGGTTGTTGTTACTTCTTGTCACTCGCAAACATATAGTTGTTCTCCATTGCCCACTTGGTGAACTTGGCGTTGCTCATCACCAATGACCGATTGGCATACTTCTCGGCACGTACACCGTTGGCGAACATACCCTGTGCTTCTTTGTCGAGTCGCACCATGTAGTCCATCCAAGGGTCGATGTAGTCTTTGTCCATTGATGCCAATGACCTGTAAACAACCATACACACGGCACTCGCACCGTCAGGTATCTTGGCATTGTGTGGGTCATCTTTGATCGAGTCGCGTGTCGGTAGCTGATCGGCCATCCGAATGAATGTCATCAAACTCATCGCACCCGCATCACCAATCGTACCGATCAAAGACGCAGTGAGTGTCTGGTCGTCGAACAGGTGACGTTGTTTCAGGATGTCACTCGCAGAGTGCAGAGACCGAGGAGTCACAAACGCATCACGCTGTGCTTGTGGATGGAATATGAACTCGTTGTCATCTGGGTCTTTGACATCTTCAAAGGACGCAAACAGTTGCGGGTTGTCTTTCGCCCAACCGAGCATGGCGTGGTCGATACCATTGTTGATACCCCACTCGATCCATGACATGTGGTCGGTCTTACGCACCTGTACAGTTGTTATCCTGTTGCGTGCGTGTGGCGGTAGCAAGTCACCCACACCCTCTGCACCTTTGTTTGTCGTCGCAAATACTATCGAGTCTGGGTGCAGTGAGTAGCTCCCGATCTTACGTTCCAACATCAGACGCAACAGCGCGTTCTTGACAGCGGGGTTGGCCTTACCGAACTCGTCAATCATCAGAATAATCGGTTTGTCGTGATGGACACCCAACTCCTCGTTGATTGCGAATGACACAAAGTCACTACCCGATTCAAGCTGTGCGAACTTAGGCAGTGAGATGTCACCGAGATCCTTGGTCGTGCAGTCAAAGTAACAGGCCACGTGGTCTGGCAACATGGCAGAGAGTGTCCATAAAGACGATGACTTACCGTTACCCATGTCACCCTGCATCAGCACTGTACGCTGATGACCAACGGCTTTGATAAGATCGACACACTGGTCGAGCGAAAGTGCATACATTGTTTTTGCTGTGTTCATAATATCATTCCTTCACATATAGTTTGTTTTGGTGTGTTATAACCCGTTATAACACCGTCTGTTGTCATTACTTATTATCCCAATACCCTTTAGGTACTGACCCATCAAAATCTTCCAATGGCATTAGGAAGTCTTTGAACTCTGGCGAATGAAACGCACGCATACGGTAGTCGCCCGTATTCGGATCACGCGCCTCGTCAACAGTTACCCAAATCATCGGTGTACCATTGACAACAATATCTGCTTGTACGTTCTGCATTTCTTACTCCTTAAAAGTCCAACGATGGCAATGCTTTGATCGCATCGTCCACCACCCGTTTTGTTTCGGCACGCAGATGCGCGTCTTCACGCAATGCGTCTGGCGTGATACCCCGTAGTGCTTCATCCAACCGAACTGCCATTGCTGACATTTGCGTGTCGCCCGTCACATTGCACACGTTAAGAAGTTCCACCATGTCATGCACGTTAGACACAAGACTGTCGCGGAATATCTTCTTTTTCTCGTGGTCTTTGTAGTCGAGTTTGTCTGACATATTCGTCAGCTTCTCGTACAACCGATGCCACACATCGTCCATCGCGTTCTGCAACTGTGCTGAATAGAACTCTTGGTATTGAGTCCGCATCTGCTCGGTCGCTTCGTTACCGACATCAATTCGGAAGTCACCGGACTCCGGCAACGGTTGATAATTCAGCCGGAAACCGAATTTGTGACGCAGAGTATCAGCCGATGGATACTCGTATGGATTGAACAAGTCGCCTAGCTTTAGTTGGGCATCGATGACAGCATCGTTGTAGACTTGCAGAAACGTATCAACAAGTCGCCAAAACTCGTTTTGGTATGCAGTCATTTGCTCGTGGTACTTAAAGTATTGCGCTGTTGGCAAAAGACGCAGTCCAAGATTTGACCACGGCATTGTCATACCAGTATTTGAGTTCCGAACATTTGCGACAAACTTCTGTATCGCATCAAGTTCTGCACAATCACCCAATAACTTCTTACTGACATTGGCAACACCCGTTTTGGCTTGGGCACGTTGCGTGACATCAGATGATGCACGTTTGTCTTTCTTACGTCCTGTCCACACTGACGCGGTGAACTCTACCAACATCGCACTAGATGCGATAGATGGTGCCGATACTTTAGGCTCTGTGTTATAACCTGTTATAACATCGTTAGTTGTTTGCATAGCTATTTGCTCCTGTGGTTTAACAAACAAACCTTGAGAAAAAACGGTACTTTCCCCAAGAATGTTCATTATCTCATAGTGCCAAATTATGTCAAGTAATACGTTATTAGGTGTTTTGGTGTGGTTTGGTTGGTTATTGTGTAATGTTCTGTAATGTTCCGTAATGTTCTGTATTGTAGCCGTGCAAGTTATTGATATTCCTCATTTGTTCCAAAGTACCACGATTTTCAGATTATGAGCACCTGAAAAGCAAAACGCGCCCTCTTGACCGTGTTATAACCGGTTATAACAGCAAGACCATTTAGGGGGTCGTATAATAATTTCAAAATGGAACATTACATATAAATAATAAGATTAGATAAGAAACTACAAAAGCTGATAGGTAAAGAAGTAAACGTATGCTCACTGCCTGCTACCGAAACGCACAAAAACCTAATGTACCTTTGACACTTTGAATTTTGGAACATTCATGGAACATTAGGGTTAATTTTGGAACATTGCAGTAATGGCGCGGGTTTCAGACGGAACATTAGGTGCGACAGGCGCGACGCTACTCCTGTAACTGGTATCACCGACCCCATGTTATAACGCGTTATAACAAAGACACTCAGACACGTTAGGGCGCGACGCTACACAAGTAACTGGTTTCTTAAACTCGGGGGCACTAAGGCGCGACGCTACGTGGGTAACTGGTATCTTAGTTTTTACTTTTTACTTTTTGGCAGCAGAACGTACCTTTCATGTATCACGTGTTAACACGTTATATTACTTTTCTTTGGGCGAAAAAAAAGCCCGCCGAAGCGGGCTGAGATTAGAAGTCGTTGCGGTAGGGATTGTAATGGATGGGAGATTTTAAGATATCGTGTTCAAACGAATACTTGATTTGATCGAGTAGATCATCGTAAAGATCGCGAGCGGTTTGTGCATCTTCCGCCGATACAGACGGCGGCGACACGTCGCGGTTGAGATTGTTGATAGTCTTGAGCTTTTTCAATGCAATGATGTTCGATGCAAGGATGTTGAACTTTTGATTCAGTTCATTTTGCTGTCTCGCGAACGTGACAGTGTCTAGCTCATTACGCGTATTCAAGAACGCTAGTGCGTTATCTAGTGCATTTTTCATAACATGTTTCCCTATGATTAAAAGAAGCCGCCCCGTAGGGCGGCCAGTAGGCTACTTGAGAGCGGCCTTGTATTTGGCGATCACCGATTTCGGTGCCTTGCCAGTCAGGCAGTCGATGGCGCGTTCGAGTAGAACTTGCGCGACTACCGCGTCGCCTTTACCGATTTGCTCGGGCTTGGCGTTCTTGATGGCATCGATATGCGCCATCAATCCCTTGGTGCGAGTGTCCAACCAAGTACCCTTGCGGTTTGGTGAACGTCCGCCGGTAGTGTCGGCGTTGAACTCGCGCTTGAGCGCATCAACAAAGCGCTTGCGATACTGCGGCACTTGCTGAGCATACAAGCGGCGGCGTCCCGATTCCGTTTTAGGATTCGGCCTTTTGACCTTCTTGGTCACGCCTTTGATGGTCTCGGTAGTCTCAATGTACCAATCGCCCTTGCAGTCGGCGGCGGCCTTCTTGAGAAGATCGCGCTTGGACGCATCAAAACGCGTTTCAATGACTGCGTTCGTGATGAACGCGTACAAAGCGCGCTCGGTCTGACTCGCGTCCGCGTCCGGCGCCCGATGGTCGAGAAGTTCAGGATTCAATCCTGTTTCAACCATATGCGCCTTAACCGCAAGCGCCGCCGTGCTGAACTTCTCAGCGGCAGTGTCCGACGCCTTTTGCGCGGTTGATGCCTTGCGAATGGTGTCGAACAACGACTGGCCATTGTGAGTTGATAACGCCTTGATAGCGTCGCCTAGGGACAGCTCGCGAGCTGTATTTTTTGAAGTTGCCATGACTGGCCTCCTTGGTTGTTATCGAAGCCGTGACCCTATGTCTGCTTCGATGGTTGTATTAGAGCATGTTATAACACGTTATAACATGGCGTTTCCGATTAAATGATAACTTGTTATTGTGTGGCGTTAGCTTCTGTGTTGTTTGGTGTCGTTCAGTTCGAGGCGCTTCCGGCGATTTGCTCCGGCGTTGACCCCACCCGCCCCCCATGACCCCGTTGTGTCAGCGGGACTCCGCGCGATGTATGTATGTTTAATTTACTCAAACAAATCCCAAAAATTCTGAGATCGGACCCCCACCCCCCTCTATATAGGAAGTACCCCCCTTTGGAGTCCCGTGACTCCTTGTTGTAAAAAATATTTTTTGCTATATATTTGTGCAATCGGTTAACACCTGCGAGAAAATATGACGTTGTTAGTAAGCCCAGAACTCGGCGTACCATTGTCACCCCATGTGCCTTACACGGATCTGCGTGAGAGGGCGCTAGCGGCGTGCAATACAGCAATGACTCTGGAAGATCACGGCCTTGAATTTGACTTCACAGACGAAGACAAGAATGTCGCCGCGACCTTAGCGTCGTCCTACGCAAAAAATCCCGAGAAAACCTCAAAAGCTGTCACGCATAAGCGTGCGGCAAAGTTACGCCCAGCATCGTTAGTCCTCGCAAGCAACATTTTGGAGGAGTTTGGGCAGGCGGTAGTCGAAAACTCGATGCATATCCGCCATCTGGTCACTAACAAGTTATTACTCGAAACGGAAAACCCCGACCCACGTATTCGACTGCGTGCGTTAGAGAACCTTGGGAAAATTTCCGATGTCGGCTTGTTCGCTGAAAAGACCGAAGTGACCGTGACGCATCAAACCACTGACGAACTACGTCAACAACTGCGGCAAAAGCTCGAAAAGATCGTGCGACCCGTGGAAGACATAGAAGAAGCCGTGATTCTTGACGGCGAACCCCTCGATGTTGATAAGGAACTGGGCGAATTTGACGATGAATGAAGCGGTAGACTTCACAGATTCTGAAATTCAGGCGATGTTAGACAATCTCGACCAATATACGGACGATGAAGTCGCTGAAATCCATAAGATTGTCGATGAAATTGACAATAGAACGCGTATTCAGAAGTTATATGACGACCTGATCGCGTTTTGTAAGCATATGCAACCCGATTACACAGTCGGAAAGCACCATCGCATCCTTGCAGATATGTTGATGGGGATCGAAAGGGGCGAAAAAGACCGGATTTGCGTCAATATTCCGCCTCGACACGGTAAATCACAGCTTGTTTCGATCATGTTTCCAGCATGGTTTTTGGGTAGAAATCCTAACAAAAAGGTGATGATGGTCTCGCATACCACTGATTTAGCTGTAGATTTTGGTCGTAAAGTGCGAAATCTGATTAATACAGAGCAATATAAGGAGGTGTTCCCCAATGTTCAGCTTGCAATTGACTCGAAATCCGCCGGTCGATGGAATACGAATTACGGAGGCGAGTATTATGCGTGCGGTATTGGTAGTGCTCTCGCTGGCCGTGGTGCCGACCTCCTCCTCGTTGATGACCCCCACTCAGAACAAGACGTTATCAACGGAAATTTTGAAGTGTTTGAAAAAGCCTACGAGTGGTTCACATTTGGCGCACGTACACGACTCATGCCTCGTGGCCGAGTTGCGATCATTCAAACACGATGGCACATGGATGACCTGACCGGACGCGTTGTTCGGGATATGTCACATAACGAACGTGCTGACCAGTATGAGGTGGTTGAGTTTCCAGCGATCCTAGAGATCGAGAAAAAGGGTAAGACGGTCAAGAAGCCCTTGTGGCCTGAGTTCTTTGACATGGAAGCACTGGAGCGGACAAAGGCTTCAATGCCTGTGTTCCAGTGGAACGCGCAGTACCAACAACAGCCAACCGCAGAAGAAGCCGCGCTGATTAAACGTGAGTGGTGGCAGATGTGGGGTGGGGAAGAACCGCCTCCCTGCGAGTACGTCATCATGTCTTTGGACGCCGCCGCAGAAACCCACAACCGTGCTGACTATACGGCGCTGACTACGTGGGGCGTGTTCCTCAACGAGGAAACCGAGGGGTACAACATCATCCTGCTGAACAGTATTAAGGATCGGTTTGAGTTTCCTGAGTTGAAGAACCTCGCGATGGAGGAGTACAACGACTGGGAACCCGATGCGTTCATTGTGGAGAAGAAGTCTGCGGGCACCGCGCTCTACCAAGAAATGCGACGGATGGGTCTGCCTGTACAGGAATACACACCGCACCGTGGGACGGGAGATAAACTTGCACGTTTGAACTCAGTATCTGATATTGTTGCATCAGGACTGGTCTGGGTACCTCCGACACGTTGGGCTGAAGAAGTTGTTGAGGAGATTGCTGGGTTTCCATTTGCGAGTCACGATGACTTGGTGGATAGCACGGTGATGGCCTTAATGAGATTTAGGCAAGGAGGGTTCATTCGATTGCCTACGGATGAACCCGAAGAAATACAATATTTCAGACAACGCCGAGGCGGGTACTATTAAGAGGTAAGCTATGGCTATTGAGAAAGGGTTGTACTCCGCTCCAGAGGGTATAGATGAAGAACTGCTGGAAGGCGAGGAAGCTGAAAGCGCGATTGAGATTGAGGTCGTTGACCCTGAAGCGGTGATGATTGATGCCGATGGCATTGAGATTGCGTTGGTACCAGACGAAGGGATTGACGAGTTTGTTGAGTTTGATGCGAACCTCGCAGAACACCTCGACGAGGCCGTGCTGAATGAGCTATCAGAAGAAGTGTTGGGTCTGGTTGAAGCCGACATCGATAGCCGGAAAGAGTGGGCGGATACGTTTGTTAAGGGACTCGATGTACTTGGATTTAGGTACGAGGAGCGCACAGACCCGTGGGAAGGGGCGTGCGGAGTCTACTCGACAGTCCTTGCGGAAGCCGCAATTCGATTCCAAGCTGAAACAATGTCTGAAACGTTTCCAGCAATGGGTCCGGTCAAGACAAAGGTGCTTGGTGAGGAGACAAAAGAGAAGCTAGAAGCGGCGACACGTGTCAAGGCTGATATGAACTATCAGCTAACTGAGAACATGGTCGAGTACCGCCCAGAGCATGAACGCCTCCTTTATAGTCTAGGTCTCGCGGGTTCCGCCTTTAAGAAGGTGTACTTTGATCCGAACATGGGTCGCCAGATGGCGGTCTATATCCCAGCAGAAGACGTTATCGTGCCTTACGGCGCTTCACACATTGAGACCGCAGAGCGCGTGACTCACGTCATGCGGAAGACAAAGAATGATATTGCCAAGCTCCAAGCAAGCGGGTTCTACCGCGAAGTAGACCTCGGTGATCCACAAGTTTTTCACACAGATATCGAGAAGAAAAAGGCCGAAGAAGGTGGGTTTACCCTGACTGATGACGACCGTTATGCAGTCTATGAAGTTCATGCTGACCTGATTATTGATGGGCTGGATGAGGAAGACGGAAGCATCCAGATCGCAAAGCCTTACGTTCTGACTATTGAGTGTGGCTCTGGTGAGATTCTTGCGCTACGCCGCAACTGGAACCCTGACGACCCATTGATGCTGAAGCGTCAGCACTTCGTCCATTATGTCTATGTGCCGGGGTTTGGGTTCTATGGTCTTGGTTTGATTCACATTATTGGCGGCTATGCCCGCGCAGGCACATCGCTGATTCGTCAGTTGGTCGATGCAGGTACGCTGTCTAACTTACCGGGCGGTCTGAAGTCTCGTGGACTTCGCATTAAGGGTGACGATACGCCGATTGAGCCGGGTGAGTGGAAGGACGTGGATGTGCCGTCAGGTAGCATCCGTGACAACATCATGCCACTTCCTTATAAGGAGCCGTCACAGACACTCCTCGCGTTGTTAAACCAGATCACGAACGAAGGTCGTCGTCTGGGCGCAATCAGTGACATGAACATCAGTGATATGTCCGCTAATGCACCTGTAGGTACAACGTTGGCTTTGTTAGAGCGTACGTTGAAGCCGATGGCGGCGGTACAGGCTCGTGTTCACTTCGCGATGAAGCAAGAGTTCAAGATGCTCAAGGAGATCATGGCGGAGTATGCACCGGCTGAGTACGAGTATGAGCCAGTCAAAGGTGAAATAACTGCACGTCAGGCCGACTACGCGATGGTCGATGTGATCCCTGTCTCTGATCCGAATAGCTCAACAATGGCGCAACGCGTTGTGCAGTACCAAGCGGTACTCCAGATGGCGCAGTCTGCACCACAGATTTATGACCTGCCTCAGTTACATCGTCAGATGATCGAGGTGTTAGGCGTGAAGAACGCAGATAAACTTGTTCCTACAAAGGACGACGCGAAACCGACCGATCCGGTCAGCGAGAACATGGATGCCCTTGTCGGCAAGCCGGTCAAAGCATTTATCTACCAAGATCACGATGCACATATCGCGACCCATATGTCGTTTATGAAAGACCCGCAGATTGCTCAGATGATTGGACAGAACCCACAGGCACAGCAGATTATGGCCTCACTACAGGCGCATATCGCAGAGCACCTCGGGTTCAGTTATCGGAAACAAATCGAGGAACGCCTCGGTGCCCCACTGCCCGCACCAAACGAGCAGTTGCCAGAAGAAATCGAAGTACAACTCTCACGTCTCGTCGCAGATGCTGGGAACCAACTTACACAAGCCCATCAGCAACAAGCCGCGCAACAAGCCGCGCAACAGCAGGCACAAGACCCAATGTTTCAGCTTCAGCAGGCAGAATTGCAGATCAAACAAGCCGAAGTACAACGTAAAGCGGCTAAAGATCAGATGGACGCGCAACTTAGACAAGCTGAGCTACGACGCAAAGTCACTGAAGATGCGACTGATGCACAACTCAAGCAACAGGAATTGGCAATCGACGCCAAGAAAGAGGGGATGAAGATGTCCCAACAGCGGGAGCAGGCTGACAAAAACGTCAAAATGCAACTGCTAGACAGGATAACTAATCCTAAAGGTAATAACCGTTAAGGAAGCTAATTATGGCTAAAACCGTCTTTGACGTGCTTAAAGATAAATTACAGGATCAGATTGATTCTGCGACTGAGTTCCTGAAGGCCGGAGGGCCGAAGGACTACCCTCAATACAGGGAAGCGTACGGCTTAATTCGAGGTCTAGAAGCCGCACAGCAACATATCGAAGACCTTGCGAGAGCGCATATGGAGAGTGATTTCAATGACTAACGCCGCAGAGAAAATAGAAGTAACAGACGAAGAATTTGAATTACAACTGCCTAAACCTGTCGGATACCGCCTTTTGGTGGCAATGCCTGAAGTTGAACAGACTTTTGGGGATTCTGGCATCTTAAAAGCAGACTCAACAAAGCATCAGGATTACATTACATCCATTATTGGGTTAGTTGTTGACGCAGGTGAGCAAGCCTACGCCGATAAAGAAAGGTTCCCAAATGGTCCTTGGTGTAAGGTCGGTGATTATGTTGTGTTCCGTATGAATACAGGAACTCGTTTAAAGGTTAACGGAGTCGAATATCGTTTGATGAACGATGATTCTATCGAAGCCGTTGTCAATGATCCGCGTGGCATAACGCGTGCGTAAGGAAATTAAATTATGGGATTTCAAAAAGTTGAATATAACTTTCCTGATGAGGAAGGTAAAAAGCCAGACATTGAGATTGAAGGATCTAGTGCAGTCGAGATTGACTTGTCTGGAAAGCCTCAACCTGAAGCAGAGAATGAGGCGGAAGTTGAATCTGTTGAATCTAAAGGTCACGACGATGATGGTGACTATGAGATTGAAGTGGTTGACGATACGCCTAAGAAAGACAGAGGACGTAAGCCTTCCGAACCACCTGCGGATGTTACTGACGAAGAGCTTGAGGAATATTCTGAAAAAGTTCGCAAGCGCATACAGCATTTCAGTAAAGGCTATCACGACGAGCGTCGCGAAAAAGAGAAGGCATTACGTGAGCGTCAAGAGTTAGAGCGACTTGCACAGCAACTTGTTGAAGAAAACAAGAAGCTCAAGGGCACAGTTGGTAAAAACCAAACAGCATTACTAGAACAAGCAAAACGAAACGTAGATTCTGATCTGATAAATGCTAAAAAAGCATATAAAGAAGCGTATGAGGCTGGTGACTCAGATGCTGTTCTTGAAGCGCAAGAAAAATTAACAGAAGTTAAGCTCAGAGCCGAACGCGTAAACAATTTCAAATTACCAGCTTTACAGGAAGCAGAGACTCCTGTACAAAACGAAGTATCAGATACGCCCGCCCCAGCGGTTACTCCTGATGAACGTGCGATGGACTGGGCCAGCCAGAATACGTGGTTCGGATCAGATGATGAAATGACAAGTTTTGCGCTGGGGTTGCATAATAAACTTGTCAAAGAGGGCTTAGACCCTAAGAGTGATGACTACTACGAGAAAATTGATTCTCGTATGCGGCAAGTATTCCCCGACCAGTTTGAGGATTACGAGTCTGAACCAGAGGCAGAAAAGCCAAGAAGGCAGTCAAATGTGGTTGCACCCGCTACGCGGAGCACATCACCTAAGAAGGTGAAACTAACGCAAACACAGGTGAATCTTGCTAAGAGGCTTGGAGTTCCACTGGATTTATACGCCAAAAAGGTTGCAGAAGAAATGAGGAAGAATAATGGCTGAAAATCGTATTAATCGTGAGCAGACTACACGTGAAAAAACGGTCCGTAAAAAGGCATGGCAACGGCCTGAAGTATTACCTTCGCCGACTCCCGAGCCGGGTTATGAATTTCACTGGGTCCGAATCAGCACACAAGGACAGGTTGATGCCACTAACGTATCCTCAAAACTCAGAGAAGGTTGGGAGCCTGTGAAGGCTAGCGATCACCCTGAAATTACAATGGTTACAGTGGAAAATGACCGCTTTAAAGATAACGTTGTAATTGGTGGGTTGATGCTGTGTAAAGCACCCATTGAGTTGGTTGAAGAGCGTAACGAGTACTACAACGATCAGAGTACCGCGCAGATTCAGTCAGTCGATAACAACCTTATGAGAGAAAATGATCCTCGTATGCCGCTGTTTAATGAGCGCAAAACGAAGGTCTCTTTTGGTAACGGAACATAAATAGGAGCTAATTATGGCTTATCCAGCTGTTAGTGGTCCATATGGACTAGTTCCAGTACAAAAACTTGACATGGGGACTTTTACGGGTCCAACACGTCATTACAAAATTGCAAGCGGCTATGCCACTTCAATTTTTAACGGTGACGCAGTTAAGTTGGTTACTGGTGGAACTGTCGAACGTGATACGTTTGACGCCGCAATGACTCCAATTGGAGTTTTCTTGGGTTGTAGTTATACAGACCCTACTCTTGGCTATAAGTTGTTTAGCCAATATTACCCAGCAAGCACTGTTGCTGATGACATCGAAGCATATGTCATGGATGCAACTAACGTTCTGTTTAAGGTTGCTGTTGTATCTTCCGGTACAACGATTGGTGATCTTGCACAGACCGACATCGGTGCTAACGTAGCGGGTGTAGACAATACTGGAGATACCGCTACTGGTAACTCTAAGTGCGCTATTTCTGATACGTCTGCTACAACTGCAACTCTTCCTTTCCGTATTGTCGGTTTGGTTGAAGAGACTGTAAACGCGTCTGGCGGCTATACTGAAGCTTATGTTAAGTGGAATGCAGGTCATCAGTTTGATAATACAACTGGCGTATAAGGAGTGATGTAACATGGCAATTTCACGCGCCCAGCTACTCAAAGAACTCCTTCCCGGACTGAACGCTCTGTTCGGAATGGAGTACGCAAAGTATGGTGAAGAACACAAAGAGATCTTCGAGCAAGAATCTTCTGACCGTTCTTTTGAAGAAGAAACAAAGCTGTCTGGTTTCTCTGCGGCACCTGTCAAAAACGAAGGCTCTGCCATCGAATATGACAATGCACAGGAAGCATGGACTGCACGCTACACTCACGAAACAATTGCAATGGGCTTCTCCATCACTGAAGAAGCTATTGAAGATAACTTGTATGACTCTCTGTCATCTCGTTATACGAAGGCATTGGCTCGTGCAATGGCGTACACTAAGCAGGTTAAAGCGGCTTCAGTTTTGAATAACGCTTTCGCCGCTGGCACTACTTACGGTGATGGGAAGGTGCTTTGTGCAACTGACCACCCACTCGTATCTGGTGGCGCTAACTCTAACCGTCCAACAGTTGCGGCTGACCTTAACGAAACTTCCTTGGAAGCGGCTGTTATTCAGATCGCAGGATGGACTGACGAGCGTGGTCTTTTGATCGCCGCTAAGCCTCGTAAGCTGATTATTCCACCAGCATTGCAATTCGTTGCAACTCGTTTGTTGGAAACAGAAGGCCGCGTTGCTACAGCAGATAACGATCTCAACGCACTGCGTTCAAATGGCTCGATCCCAGAAGGTTACTCAGTCAACCACTACCTGACTGATACTAACGCTTGGTTCTTGCTGACTGACGTACCTAACGGTCTGAAGCACTTTGTCCGTACACCGATGTCTACATCTATGGATGCCGACTTCGATACAGGCAACAGCCGCTACAAGGCTCGTGAGCGTTACTCATTTGGTGTCTCTGACCCACTGGGTATTTTCGGTTCACCGGGTGCATAAGTAGCTTTTAAGCTACAACTAAGGGGGAGCTTCGGCTCCCCTTTTTATTTGTTGACTTGTTATAGTGTGCAGTGTTAAAACATGAGTATCGGGATTAATGGTGTTACTGACAGTGCCCGACTGACGACAAGCAGACAGTGACACCGAACTCGCTTGTGAGGACAATCTAATGGCATCTACAACCTTTTCAGGTCCGGTCACTTCAACAAATGGTTTTGTTGGTGACATCAAAGTTCCTACTTATACCGTAGCTTCTGCTCCATCAGCTTCTGACGCCGGTGCTGGTACGCTTATCTATGTTTCTAACGGTGCGGCAGGTTCAGCAATTCTTGCTTTTTCTGACGGTACTAACTGGAAGCGTTCGGATACTGGCGGAACTATTGCGGCGGCATAATTGGAGGTGACTTATGAGTCGTTTTAAACCAGCTTCAGCAGAGGAATTAGCCGCACGCGGACTAAACCCAGATGGCACTCCTATGAAAGTAGAAGCTCCTAAAGCGCCAGCTAAAAAACCAGCGGCTAAGAAATCCAAGGAGAAATAGGTATGTCGTCTGATGTACTAACGAAACGTGTAACCGGAACTGGTTCGTTGGCTGTAGGGCCAGCGCGGGTTCGACAGGTGCAGGTTTTGACAAACAGCGGCGGTGCAGGACGGCTCACAGTTACCAATGGTAATGGTGGGTCAACGGTGCTTGATCTCGATTTTCTGGCATCTGATTCGCACTCAGTTAACATCCCTGACGACGGTATTCGTTGTAGTTCAGACGTATATGTCTCTACAGCTACGAATATTGACGCCATAACTTTCTTCTACAGCTAAGGAAAGATTATGCGGGCTTACTATAAAAAGGGTGGATCTGTAAAAAAGAAAAGCCCTGCTTGGCAACGTAAAGAAGGTAAGAGCGAGTCTGGGGGCTTGAATGCTAAAGGAGTTGCTAGTTACCGCAAAGCAAATCCCGGCAGTAAACTCAAAACCGCTGTTACTACGAAGCCTAGTAAGCTCAAAAAAGGTTCTAAGGCCGCGAAACGTCGTAAGTCGTTTTGTGCTCGTATGGAAGGTATGAAGAAAAAGAACACAGGTTCAAAGGCGGCGAAAGATCCAAATAGCCGTATTAACAAGAGCCTGCGGAAGTGGAATTGCTAATGGCTATTAATAGGAGCAACCTAATGCAGGAAATGACAACACCCCCAATGCCTAAGAAAAAGAAGTCCAAAATGCGCCAACGTATTAGTGGACGTAATGGCGCGTCAGCAATGTTTGATACTGCTGAACAGACTAAAATGAACGAAATGATGAAGAAGCGTAAGCCTCGTCCTGCACCTCAAGAGCCTGTTGACGGCATGATGATGGGTGGCAAGGTCAAAGGCTATAAAAACGGCGGCAAACTGAAGATGGTCGAGAAGAACGGAGAACAAGTTCCGTTTTACGCGGCTGACGGTGAAGGTAAAATGAAAGCTGGCGGCAAAGTCAAAAAAATGAAGGCTGGTGGCAAGGTTCGCGGCGCAGGTTGCGCTCAACGTGGTGTACGCCCTGCTAAGATGGTGTGATGCGTAGGTATTACAAAAATTCAGACTGCGGATGCTCTTCCTGTAAAGGTTACAAGAAGGGCGGCACCGTGAAAGACGCGTGTTATAGCAAAGTTAAGGCTCGCTATAAAGTTTTTCCGAGTGCTTATGCTTCTGGAGCAATAGCAAAATGCCGGAAGGTAGGCGCTAAAAACTGGGGCAATAAGAGTGGCCGTTCGTAAAACCGCTAAAGGAGCCGCGTTAAAACGTTGGTTTAAAGAAGATTGGAAGGACGTACGTACGGGGAAGTCATGCGGTCGAAAGGAAGGGGAAAAAAGAGGCACGCCATATTGCCGCCCTACGAAAAAGGTGTCGAGCAAAACTCCGAAAACTGCATCAGAGATGACAGCGGCGGAGAAAAAGAAACGCGTAGCCCAGAAGAAACGTCTGGGGCAACCAGCGGGCAAACCCAAACGGGTAGCACCACTTAAAAGGAAGAAATGATGGCAACATCAGGTACTACAGACTTCAACATGGACTTCACGGAAATCGCTGAAGAAGCGTGGGAACGTGCTGGTCGTGAGATGCGTTCTGGGTACGACTTACGTACTGCGCGTCGGTCTATGAATCTGATGACTATCGAATGGCAAAATCGCGGCATTAACCTGTGGACAATTGACGAAGGCGTAATCAGTTTGGCGCAAGGTACGGGGCAATACGATTTGCCAGCGGATACCATTGATTTGTTAGAACAGGTAATTCGCACCAACGCAGGTAACGCCGCAACACAATCAGACCTTACCATAAGTCGTATTAGTGTGAGTACGTACGCGTCAATCCCTAACAAGTTAACACAAGGTCGTCCGATTCAAGTGTGGATTGAAAGACTGCGGGATAACCCACGGATTAACGTGTGGCCTGTGCCCGATAGTGATAATTACGTATTTAAGTATTACAGAATGCGCCGTATCCAAGATGCTGGCGCGGGCGCAGAAACAGCGGATATGAATTTTCGTTTTCTCCCATGTCTGGTTGCTGGATTGGCGTACCATATTGCTATGAAAGTGCCCGAGTTGGCGCCTCGTATTGATATGTTGAAGCAGGAATATGAAGCACAGTTTATTTTAGCGGCAGGAGAAGACCGAGAGAAAACACCATTCCGTTTTGTCCCCATGCAGATGAGGATTTAGGGTGAGTAATCGGTTTGCTTCTGCTCGGAAAGCTATCGCAGAGTGCGATGTATGTGGGTTCCGATACAGATTACGTGAGCTACGTAATCTGATTGTTAAAGGACGTGACACGAACTTAAAAGCGTGTCCAGAGTGTTGGGATAGCGATCATCCGCAGTTGAAATTGGGTATGTATCCTGTGAATGATCCTCAAGCAATACGTGACCCACGCCCAGATTTTGCGGGGTACGCACAGAGCAGGGCACAAATTATTCCTGTAACTCAATTGGTGAGCACAGGGTTTGTAGGACGAGTAACCGTTACAACGGAGTAAATTATGAAAGAGCCAAAAGTAGTTAAAGACAAAGGTGTGTATCCTTGTAAACATGCACCAAAGCCTGATATGTCTGGGGTTAAGACCACAGGTATTAAGGTTCGTGGCACTGGCGCGGCAACTAAGGGCACTATGGCCCGTGGACCAATGGCGTAAGTTATGAACTACACCGAGTTGAAAACAAACATCGAAGACATTTGTGAAAACTCGTTTACAGATGACCAACTCGCTATGTTCACGCAACAGGCTGAGCAGAAAATTTACAACACTGTTCAGATTCCTGCTCTGCGTAGGAATCAAACGGGTGTATTAACTGCGGATAACAAGTATCTATCGACGCCTTCTGACTTCTTGTGGAGTTATAGCCTTGCGGTCATTGACGGTGCAGGCGCATATCATTACCTGTTGAACAAAGACGTTAACTTTATGCGTGAAGCCTATCCAACACCCACAGTTACTGCTTTACCTAAGCATTACGCTTATTTTGATGATAATACGTTTATTGTTGGGCCAACCCCTGACGCTAGTTATTCTGTCGAAATACACTACGGGTATTATCCAGAATCTATCGTGACGGCGGGAACTACATGGCTTGGAGATGAATTTGATTCCGCGTTACTTAATGGCGCGTTAATAGAAGCAGTTCGTTTTATGAAGGGTGAAGCGGACATTGTGCAGGTGTATGAGAAGCTGTATTTGCAATCTATTACGCTTCTTAAAACTCTTGGCGATGGTAAACTTAGAGAAGATGCCTATCGTTCTGGGCAATTTAAAACTACGGTAGGTTAAGGAGATTAACTATGGCTATTTCTGACTCAACGCTAACCACATCTTTCAAGCAAGCGTTGCTTGATGGTGAGATGGATTTTAGTTCGGACACAACACAAGTGTTTAAGATTGCACTGTACACTTCAAGTGCGACATTGGATGCAGACACCGCCGCGTATACCGCGACTAACGAAGTCGCTAACGGTGATGGGTACACCACAACGGGTAATACGCTGACTATCTCTACAAACCCGACAAATGGTGGGTCAGGTACAGTTGTGTATTTAAGTTTTGCTAACACTACTTGGTCTGCGGCATCTATTACGGCGCGTGGGGCGTTGATTTACCAGTCTGGTGGGTCTAATCCTTCTGTTGCGGTAATTAACTTTGGGGCGGATAAAACGTCTACTTCTGGTGACTTTACTATCCAGTTTCCAACGGCTGACGCAACCAACGCGATTATTCGGATTGCGTAAGTAGTAACGTATGGCATCGTCAACACTTTATGAAGGTTGGGGTCGCGCAAGCTGGGGGCAAGGCTCTTGGGGTGATCCGATTCTCATCATTAGTATTGATGGTGTTGAGGCGACTACAAGTTTAGGGACAGTCACTGTAACAGGTGCCGCTACTATAGTCCCAAGCGGGATAGAATCAGGTACTAGTGTTGGTACTGTTACTGTTGTCGCTGAAGCGAACGTATCACCTGACGGCCTTGAAGCAACTGCGAGCACAAATGATGTAAGTGTTGTTGCTGAAGCAAATGTATCGCCTACCGGTATTGAAGTAACTGCGAGCACGAATGATGTAACCGTCGTTGCTGAAGCGAATGTATCGCCTGATGGTATTGAAGTAACTGCGAGCACGAATGATGTAACAGTTGTTGCTGAAGCAAACGTATCACCTGATGGTATTGAATCTTCTGCTTTACTAGGAGATGTCGCAGTTTCTGGCGCATCAAACGTCACACCTAGTGGCATAGAAGTTGGAACTACCGTTGGAGACGTTACTGTCGCATTGGGCGCCACAGTATTCCCAACAAGTATTACTGCTACCGCAGAACTTGGCGTTGCCGAAGTTTTAGCAAACGCAGATGTTTCTGTTGCAGGGTTACAAATTGGAAGTTCTGTTGGTGTTGTACTCGTTTGGAGCGACATTGATGACGAACAGACTCCAAACTGGCAAAATATTAATGGTTCACAAACG
>Ga0222718_10002178_pt1 | contig 17855 bp, 15 predicted proteins | sample C33_27DmetaG_FD_165045 | JGI IMG/M metagenome (GOLD analysis project Ga0222718, IMG submission 165045) | Estuarine water microbial communities from San Francisco Bay, California, United States - C33_27D | ecosystem: Environmental > Aquatic > Marine > Unclassified | place: USA: California... | reverse complement strand
ACTCGTTGCGGGATCTTGTGGGCATGGTTATGCCTCCTTTCGGAGGAGACATTAATGCAAGTCTCAGGCCAAACCGTTCACTAAAATAGATGTTTCAGGACAGGCTCTAAGAGCCCCGCAGAGAGTGCCGTTTGCTTACTCCGGTACATCATATACTTCAACCCGAAGGCTAAGTTTCCTAGTTCCGTTTCTTCATCGGGATTCGTGGCGGCGACAACAAGCGGTGATGTTGTATGTTGCCAAGGAAGAATGAACTCTGTCGAGAGACGGCCATCGTAGTGAGTTTTCTCGATGCGAAGCGTAAACTCGTTAATGTCTCGTTTCTGATCGGGGGCAATGATCCCCCCATCAAATGTGACCACTTTGTTCAGAACCTTATGACTGAATGCAATTCGATCTCGGGGAATGGCACTGTTGTTTTCAGAAACACGAGTGAAATGTTGCTGAACCAAACCGAATCCATCTGTCAGTAATCCTGCCGGCAGGGGACGCAACAAAGTATTACTGCCACCAATCATATTTGGGGCGTGCAAACAAGCAGCGGGATAGCAGGTTGAGGCTTCTTCACAAAACAGGGGGCTACAATCCACATCGGTGCAAGTGTCGCCACAACCACCGTGATGATCGAGATGCAAGAAATCCAGACCGCCCTCGGCAATCCAGGCATCAAGAGGCTTGAGATCTTGAAAGATCTCGGCATGAGCGAATGTCGGGACAAAAAAGAGAGCCGACATGATCAAGAACAGAATTTTCATCGAAGACCTCCTGTGTGGGCCTCCCGAATCCAATGTTCTCTGCCTCCGATTGAAACGGCAATTGCATTTGATTGAGTGAGACATTCGATAATACAAGGTGGGCAGACTCCAGATACACACCCAACAATCCTTCATGAAAGGTCTGATCCGCAAGTGAAAGAATCACTCGACCATTCATCGATAGTTCCAGGTAGCTACCAAAAACAATCAGTTGAATCTCTGCTTGCCCCGGTTTCTCGCTATGCCAGTATCCGCTCTGCAACGATGAAAACTGCATCATATTCTCACCGCTTCCCGCCGGACCAGTTTTCCAGCTTCGTAACTGCGCAACACCTTTGAGCAAATCCAGCGAGAGGTAATATCCATCGTGAGATTCAGGATCGACTCGAAAAACCAGGCCGCATTTGCCTTTTCCCTGTAATTTCAAAGAGGCGCGAAAACGAAAAGATTCGCAGGCCTCATCAAACACAAATGCTTGAAATCCCGCTTCACTTTTGAGCTCCAGGTGTTGTCCATCGACGCTACAGAACTCTTTGCCGATACCTTCTTTCAGCGGGTGCAGACAGCGTGTATCAAGTTCTTCATTGATCCAGTCTTCGAATCCTTCAAAGCTCGTCAGTCGTAACAGACCATCTTTTGTCCGTGTTAACCGTTTCGGGGGAGGCATCAGGTTGTTGGCAGTTCGATCAACCATATCGATACTGTAAAAGTTCCATAACAGCCAACCTTTGTCGTCTTTGCACAAACGGCCTGCGTAATTTCCTTGCGCCATGAGTACGTTATCGTGATAGCTGCGCCAAGGATTTCCGATCCAGTCGGTATGCCAATAGCGAATTTTTGCATCTTCTCGCAAACTTCCAATCAGATAATATTCGTTTTCGACACGGATCAGATTGGGAACTTCGATGTCGTCATAGAGGCCGGGATGATGCAGAGCTTTGAGAGCTTCAAAATGACCGGGACTTGTTTCCTTGTATAAAGCCACACAACCTCGGCGAACAATCGGCCCATCTTTCACTCGTCCAGCGACCAACAACCACCCTTGGCCATTCTCCGTGTAATAAAATGGATCGCGAAAGCTGACCCATTCCCGGCCTTCATCAAGAGACGATTCGTAAAATCGATCATCGGCCTCGAGCGGGAAACAGCTCGATTCATCGATCATTGCATGACGATGGTCGGCACCATTGTTTCTTCCTACGTTTCTTGCAGCCTTCACTAACTCGGGATCATTTTCTCCTCGCAAATCTTGCCAATTGACGGGGGCTTTCTCCCAATGAAAAAGATCATCGCTATAAGCCAATCCGATCCGTTGCACTTTTCCTTGATCGCGTCGTGAAAGTCCCGTGTAGAACATGCGCCAGCGACCCGATTGATGAGGGTCGGGAGAGACGGCCATCGTCCACAGCATCAAGTCATCCCAACTTCCAGGATCGCCAATGAACAAAGCGTTCTTTACCCGACGCCAATTGATGCCATTGGTGCTGACGGCATGTGCGATAAAATCATGGTTGGGAAGCACCAAATGAAAGAGGTGGTAGAGGCCATCGTGATAAAGAATATCGACATCACCGATGGTTTTCCGACTGCCGTCAGTTTCAGAGAACATATTATTGGCCAGCGAGAATTATCGTTTTTGGAATGAGGATTTGCCTATTGTTTCTCGTAAGCACGACAACGTCCAGTCAGTCGGCTGGTAGGCAAAGATTTCCTCAGTAATGCACCTGAAACAAACCCGGAACTTCGATCTCGGGAGAATTGTGAAGCGAACTTCAGGATTATTCCTATTGAAAAGCACGGCCCCATCCCATACAAAACCGAAAGCGATTTGCCGCGATCATGACTATCGAGGTCACTCCTCTCAGACTTACATTGATACTTGTCCTTCTTTTCCAAATCAGACTCAGCTCCGCTCCTCTCGGTATTGATTCCGACTTGGAACAATCTGGAAATGCTCAAGCTTTGTTTGCACAGTTTGAAGCAAAACTCTACCTTGCCAATACAAGTTGTGGTGCATGTGAATGAGGGACAAGACGGGACAACGGAATGGTTGACAGAGCAAAAGATCGCATTCACGAAAACGCCTACCAACGTCGGAATCAGCATTGGTCTCAATCAGGCGTATACGAAAGCAGAAGCGGAATACATTGTCTATCTGAATGACGACATGTATGTTGTGCCGGGTTGGGATACATCACTCTATCAGTCACAGTTAGCAGCCGAACCCGAACAAATTGTCTATTCTTCCGGGACGATGATTCAACCATTCTCAATGTCGCCTATCGATGTTGTTCGCAACTACGGCAACAATCCAAAATCGTTTAATGAGCGGCAGCTTTTATTAGATCATGAGAACGGTCTCTTGGAAATTGAGGACTGGAACGGTGCCACTTGGCCTCCGAGTTGCCTTCATCGCAAATGGTGGGATGCGATCGGTGGTTACAGTGATGATATGGGGATGGGGCTTTATTCCGACATCGATTTTTCGATGAAGTTATGGAATCTCGGTTGCCGTCGATTTATCGGATGTGGATCGTCTTTGGTCTATCATTTCCCCGAGACAAGCACACGCAAGCTCAAACTGTCTTTGCCTCATGAATCGAGACAAACCCGCCGCCGTTTTCTCAACAAATGGGGAGTACTCCCTTCCAGTGTTTCAAAATACGTTCTTCGTTCAGGTAACAAGTTTCTCGGTGATACACCGGAGTCAGCCATGTTTTGGGAACGACTTCGTGTCAAAGGCTTAAATAGTTATTACGGCCTACGAGAGTATCTGACCCAGCGTTCTGTTTGATCAAATTCTGGCCATCGCTCCAATCACGAATTGTTGAGTAACATTCCGAGACTCTCATGGATCGTCTGAGAGAATTTCTGAACGGAATAGTCTCGTTTGATCGCATTGAGAGCATTCGTTTGTAACCTCTCCCAAAGCTCCTGCTCGTTGTGCAATCGAATGCAAGCCGCCGCAAACTCTGTCGCGGATTCAGCAACAAGCAATTCCGATTCATTGGTCCAACTTAATTGCTTGGCAAGAATCGGTGTGGCAACAATAGGGACACCGTGCGACGCAGCTTCCAAAATCTTCAAAGCGATTCCAGCCGCATACCGAGTCGGCGCAATAAAAACTTTCGCTTGCCAATAATGGGGCGATAAGTCTTCAACAAACCCAAGCAGGTCACAAGGAAACTTGTGACACTCGTCCAACATCTTCTCGACCATGTTCCCAGCAATTCGAATCGGAGGGATTGCCGCACTCTGTTCTATGAGACAGGGATAAACATCGTTGAAGAACCATTCGAGAGAATCCGAGTTCGGAGAAGGGATTGATCGTACCGCGCCCACAAACAAGTACCCCTCTCGTGTTTCAAAACCATCAGGATCAGGGGTTGTTTCTTCTGCGTGGGAAAGGACAAGAGCATTTTTTCCAGAAACCGATAAGTGCTCTGCTTCATTCGGCGAAACGGCCCAAATGAGATCTGCCGATTTTACAAGTTCCAACTCCTGATCGACCAACTGTTGCCGCTGCTCTTCAGAAATAGACTCTCCTTCCAAGCGACGGCGTTCAATTTCGCGAAACGACACCACTGCTTCCGCATCATAAATCAGCTTGGTCCCATGAAGAAAATCTGGATGGTCCTTTAAAAAGCTGGCCACCTCTTCCATGTTGTGCGGTCGACTCACGATCATCAAATCGAAATAACCGACCCTCTGCTCCAAAAATTCAGAAAGTCTGAGAACGCCTTGATTCTGAACGCATTCAACCGAAGTGCCGTATGTTTGATAGATCTCAGACCAGGGATAGAACACAAGCCGCATTGAATAAAACGACAGTTCGTACTCGCTTTCACTAAGGACTTTAAGAACCCGAGAGGCTCGTGGAAGCCCCGCTCCTAAATGAGGAAAAGGAACTTCATCATCAATATAAAGAACTCGCTTTTTTCCTGACATTCTTGATCGATGAGGGATAATTTCGTCTGTTCGAGCGGAAGGCTGATGTTGTATCCATTCACGATGTTTTTCCAGATAGAGGAGACGATCATCCAACATCAATTGCTCAGCATCACTCCGCAATGCCGAGGAAGCGAATTCAAAGTGACGAACCACCACGCGAGGGTCATAAACGACTTTCAAACCTTGTTGAATCATTCTCGTGCAGAAATCGACTTCTTCGTAATAGCCGGGAGAAAATTGCTCGTCAAAACCATTCAGAGAATGAAATTCCTCAGTCCGCAATAACAGAAATGCCGCTGAACAGTAATCGACACAGCGACGAAACATACACTGAACATCTTCGAGGTTTCGTCCCCGTCTAAATCCTGCTGTTGTGCCATCAGAAAACACGGTCGCCCCGGCCTCTTGAAGTGTGCCATCTGATAACACTAAACGGCCGCCAACGGCACCAACCTGTGCGTCTTCTTGCAATGTCTCTCGTGCAAACGCAATTGCATTTGGTGTCAGTTCAGTATCATTGTTAAGCAACAGAAGATACCGGCCCGTCGCCAACTTGGCCCCTTGATTAACGGCTTTCACATACCCGACATTCTCTGAGTTACGAACGACTTTAACGCCGTCCACGCATTCCAAAAACGAACTTGTACTGTCTGTCGATTGATTATCAACGATGATCACTTCAAGTTGAACATCAGAGCAAGTCAATAACGATTGCAAGCAGAGTAATGTTAATTCACATCGGTTATATAAGACCAGAACGACACTCACTTCGGGAACATCTTGTGCAGGAAAGCGCAAGCGAGAGTTTGAAGACAGGAACGTCTGGAGTGAAAGCAATGCAAAGTGCTCCAGAGATCGTTTTGCAGCGTCTTGTGTCGAACCGAATATTTTCCACAACGCGAACTTCTGCCCCTGATAACTTTGATTGCTTTTCTTTGCTTGTCGCAGTTTTCGTTTCCTGCGAAGGTTCTGCTCGATACGGCGAAACCATTGAATTACAGGGTTAGCACGAAGCGCGTTACGCTGCCTGTTCCAGAATTGCCGAAACTGAGAGTCCGTCACAGTGAGTCGTCCTTGCCACCACCTCGAAGCGTGAGTCCCATGCACCGGGAATGAAATTCTCTCAAATAGATCTCGGGGACAAAACCGATTTTATCGTAATCTCTTGGGAACGGATAGTGAGATTGAAATCAGTCGATTAAGAAACTAGTCTGATTTTTTGCCGATCACGACCACTTTGCATGATTTAATGACCCGACGTTAAACAAGCATTTTATCGAAAGTCATGTACTGGGAGAAACCTATTTGATTTGGTCACTCCCGAAGATGCTACAACACGACTCTTGGTCATGTGTATTTCTCGATGCAGAAATCTATCTCGACCGGATGGAGATCGTGCAATGGATCAACGAATGGAATCAAAAGTCCAACAGGCCAAACATCTCTGCTCTTTTTTGTCGCATATCGATCAGGAACACCGCCATCGGGATTTTGTTTGCAGCGATGACTACTCAAAGTTTTTGATCGAAGAATTGATGCCGGAGTTACGGGGGCAGAACCTGCTTGGTGAAGAACCGCCAATTCTCGTGGGATTGAGTCTGAGCGGTTTGGCGGCTTTGCATGCCGGTTGTTATAACCCCGACGTCTTTTCGGGAATTTTAGCTCAATCCCCCTCGGCATGGTGGAATGACGAATGGTTGGTCCGCGAACTTGAAACTCATCCCGCACGATTCCCAAGAACATGGTTGAGTGTGGGGTTGCAGGAGACCGACGAAGATGTCATTCACCCTCCGTCCGGCATGCATCAAAAAACATCTCAATGGGCGAGCTGTCATCGATTGGTACATGCATTACAAGCGACGCAAACAGTCAGTCATTTGCATGAATACCAAGGCGGCCACGATCCTGCTTGCTGGCGAGAAGAACTCAATGAGGCACTCCAGTGGCTATTAAGGTGAATTGGCGATTGATGTCCAAATCCCTCTCGACTTTTATGTGACTGGTCGGATAATATATGCAGAAGCACTGATGCATGTTTTATTCCTCATCGAGTCTCAGTTCCATGCTCCACTTTCCGATCAATTCTGCGACCTCACGGCGATCTTTTTTGGTCGCATCGGCTACCGGTCTGGCGGGAGTTACGGGAGGTCTCGGCGCGCAAGTTGCCAGATCCACAGCGGGACCGGCAAGTGGTGGAAAAGCAAAATCGACAATTCTGTTTTTTCTGTGTGGGGGTGCATCCCACATGGATACCTGGGATATGAAGCCGAACGCTCCTCTCGAATATCGGGGTCCGTTCCAACCGGTTGCGACATCGGCTCCCGGCATGAGTCTGAGCGAGCATTTGCCGCTATTGTCGCAACAGGCCCATCACTTGGCGTTGATCAACTCAATTGATGGCAAGGTTAACACAAACGATCATCATGCTGGTTATTACCATAATTTGACCGGTCACCGCCCCGATATCACGTTCCGCACTCTCGCTAATAATCGGACTCCGATGCCCGATGACTGGCCATACATGGGATGTGTGGCGGCGTCACGTCGTCCGAAACATCCCTTTCTGCCAAACGCAGTCTCGCTGCCACATAGTCCTAGTCGAAAACCTTACACACGCCCCGGTCAATTTGCGGCGAAGTTGGGGATCGAACATGATCCGCTCTATCTTCAAGGGGATCGGGAGAATCCACTTTCCTTCAAAGCCCCGTCACTCGTGTTGGAGAAAGACATCTCACAAACGCGATTGGCTGATCGTCGTTCTTTACTGACTGCCGTTGATGGAGTGCGTCGAGAGTTCGACAAGCATGCGTCCCCCGAAACATGGACTCGACAACAGGAACGCGCATTTTCATTGCTGCTCTCTTCCAAAACATCAGAAGCGTTCGATGTGGCTTCCGAGCCTGAAGCCATCCGCAAAAAATATGGAGAAACCGTCAACGGCATGAGCTTATTGATGGCACGTCGACTTGTTGAAGCGGAAGTGCCGTTTGTCACAGTTTTCTGGTTGGGGGACGGCATTGGTTCGAAGACAGCCAAAAAATGCCGAAGTGCGGGAAGTTGGGATACGCATGGCAGTAACTTCGAATGTTTGAAGGAAGACCTGCTGCCAGAATTCGATCAATGTTATTCGGCACTGATTGGTGATCTCGCCGAACGAAATCTACTCGATGAGACGTTACTCCTCGTGACAAGCGAAATGGGCCGGACACCAAAAATCGGCGATCCTCGTTCGGGAGGAGTCAAAGGAGCCGGACGCGATCACTGGACACATTGCCTCACCGATTTAATGGCGGGTGGAGGTATCCAAGGCGGACAGGTTTATGGTTCCAGTGATACGTTAGGAGAATACCCAGCTCATAACCCGGTCACCCCTGCAGATGTGGCCCATACGGTCTATCACGCAATGGGCATTCACGATCTGGAAGAGACCGATTCTCAAGGTCGGCCTTATCAATTACTGGCGGAAGGCCGACCAATTTTAGATCTGTTTTGAAAATTCTGGTCAAACGGATTTCGGATAAGCTCTGGCAGCAAGACTGAAAAAAGCACGAAAAACTCGCTGTCATCGCAAGCGATTTGGGAGTGAAATTCGTAGGATAGTTGACCCACTATCGGTGATCACTATTCGCTGCGGAGTGCTTTCATGCTGCAAAATAAATTCGTGATAATGTTCTTCTTGCTTCTGCCGACTTTGGTGCTTCCTCTCGGCTGTGACTCCGAAGTGGATGACGAAAGTCAGTCTCAAGAGGTAGTTGTTTCATTTGCCGACGAAGTGGTCACAATTCTCGCCCCTAAAGATCTGGAAGAAGTCACCAGTTGGGATGCCGTTCTTGAGGAATGGACGGCTCAGACGATGGGAACTGTCGAGGTTGTTCGCTACGAAGGAATCGATGAACTATTAACGAAATACGATCAAAAGTCACCAGCGGGAAATACGATCCTGTTTTTCCCACGAACAAGTTTTGCCGAGTTGGGAATCAGAGATTTGTTTCAGGAGATTCCAGAAACTTTTTTGGGGCCAGATGATTTTAATTGGCAGGATATGTACGACTCTCTTCGAGGCTCGGTGACGGAATGGAACGATGATCCGTGCGTGATTCCGATTCGTGAACCTATGTTGCTTTTGTACTATCGTTCTGACTTGTTGGAGGCCGCCGGGAAAACGCCTCCCCAATCCTGGGATGAGTATCAAGAGTTGTTAAAAACATTAGAGGATTGGGCTCCCGGAATGTCAGCCGTCGAGCCTTGGGGGAAAGGATCTAGATCCACAACCTTCTTGGCACATGCCTTGCCTTATGTCAAAACCCGCGGAAACTATTCTGCGTTCTTCGATTACAAGAGTGGCGAGCCAATGATTGGTTCCCCCGGATTCGTACGGGGACTCCAGGAATGCCGGGATATTGTCTCTTTGCTCGATCCTGAATCAGCAAACATGAACTCTGCTCAGACTCTCGACGAAATTCGTGAAGGACGAGCGGCCATCGCGATTGGAGACGCGTTTCCGCACCCCGCCTCACTTACTCAAGAGGGTTCTTCCGAACCAGAGGCGATTCCCATTTCTGTTGTCCCAATTCCGGGGGCATCGAGTATCTTTGATCCCGGACGTTCCGCCTGGCAAGATTTGGATGGGAAAATGAACTCGGTGACGTTAACCGGTTGGGAGGGACTTTCGGTCGGGATTCTCGATGCGGGACGTGCCGAAAAAAATCGAGCCGCCTGGAATCTTTTGCGTTCGATGATGATGTATTATCCCGAGAGTTGTTTTGTTCCGGGCTACCGGACTTCGACAAGGCTATCGACATCCACCAAAATCTGGTCACCGCCATTCCCGCACCTCGATGAACGGTCACACGTAGAAGCGACGCGCTTTAGCCTTCGCGAGGCGGAGGTTGTTCCAGCAGTGATCATCGCTCACCGGGATCAGTTCATGACCCAACTCTCGCAGACGGTGACTGAGGTGCTGTTTGAGAAATCGGCAGAGCCTAACGAGGCATTACAACAGCTCGCACAAAGTTGGGCAGACTTGATGGAACAACTGGGGAAAGAGAAAGTCAGGCTTTCTTATGCCACCGGATTGGGAGTTCGCGCTCAAAAAAGTCAACTGGTTCCGAAGGCTCCTTAAGAGTCTGTTGAAAAACCGGTTCGTTCTCAGCGCACAAAAAAACCGTCTGAAATTCCAGGCGGTTCTTAATTCAATCACTCTGCGAAATCAGGAAGCAAAGGTCTTCTTGATTTGTCGCGAGAGTCGTGATTTGGTGCGGGCAGCCGCATTTTTGTGAATCAGATTATCGCTGGCCGCTTGATCGATTTTCTTGACGACCAGGCGAAAGACTTCAGTCACTTTTTCTTGATCGCCGGCTTCAATCGTTTCGCGAAGTCGTTTGATCTGGGTACGCAGAGCGGATCGCTTCATTCGGTTACGATCTCGTCGTTTGAAGCTTTTGCGGAGGGCTTTTTTCGCGTTGGCTGTATTCGGCATAGCGTCGTTTTACTCTAAATTAAAAGTTTAAGAAGCAAGATGTTGACGGACGGGTGATCCACCATCAAGTGGACTAAAGTAGAAAAATAGCCTGCAATTGTCCAGTCAACGGGCTCTCAGGAGACAGAAAATGCTGTTTTTCTCTTCGTTTGAAGCGAAAACGCCTATTCTTCCCCTTCAGCTCCCTGAATTTTCTCCAGGCGCTGAAGAGCATCACGATACTCGTAATCCAGGCCAATCACTTCGTTGTAGTGCTCTTCGGCCTTGGCAAGGTCTTTTTTCGCCTCAAAAAGTTGCCCCAACAAGTAATGGGTATCGCAAAAAATCTCGGGCTGATCGTGCGTATCGATAGAAGGTAATGCTTTGGTCAAACTGGAAATGGCCAAGTTGGCTTTCTTCACAGCGATAAAGCATTTTCCCAGCAAGACACCCACTTCCGCCGAGATTCGATTATCGGCAGAGGCTTTTTGAAGCAGAGGTATTGCTTTTTCGTATTGTTTGATCTGATAGAGTCGTTTCGCCAGTTCAAACTTCAACTTATTGTCGCGAGGGTAAGTTTCCACACGACTGCTCAAAACCGAAATCTCTTGCTTCATCAATTCGATTTTAAGAGCTTTAACATTGTCTTTGGTAATTTCATCATCCGGGTCCGCCGCTGCCTCCGCTCTCGCCAATTCATAATTATGGCGGTTCAAATCGAGGCTGACATCCTCATAGAGTTCCCGAACCTTGGGATCTCCACTCACTTGCATACCCTCTTTCAGCGTCTCTGCGGCCTGTTCCAATTGTTTGTTGCTGCGATAATACGAGGCAAGTTTCAGATAAGGCTCCACCGTTTCAGGATTTTTACGAATGGCCCGTTTCAGATCGGCCTCCGCTGACATACCGGGGCCGACCTCTGGTTGACCTGACTTGGAAGCTCCCGGATCGAAATCGTCGTAGGCAGATTTCTGTTCTTGTTTGACCGATTTGGTGTCTTCCGCGTCTTCATAGCCGCCGCGATCCATGACGGTCTCTGCGTGTAACTGTGTCACTTTTGAGCGAGCGTTCGAATCCATCGGGTCCAACTTATGAATTCGCTCCCAGATGGTGATGGCCTCTTTGTACTTTGCCTGAATTTCGAGGCTCTCCGCCAGTTTCTTCATCAGGTCAATATTTTCCTTATCCTGCTCGACCGCCCAGTTGTAATTGATGGCGGCCATATTGTGGAACCCGCGCTCAAAACAGGAGCGTGCCACTTCTGCCAACAGGCCGGCATCCCACGGATTCAGGTTGAGGCCTTGTTCGGCGATGATGTCCGTCTCGGCCCATTCTTCTTTCGACGAGGCTTTCTTGGCTTTACTGCGCAGGCTGCGCACCGTCATTGATTTCGTGCCCTTACCACTATTGCCGTGCTTTTGACGTTGAGCCAGTCGGAGGTGGAGCCGGAATTCCTGGTTGTCGGGAACGAGTTTGACCGCATTTTGCCACATCTCAACAGCGTAATCCCAGTTCTGCTTAGATTCAGCCTGGGTTGCGCGTGTGAAAAACTGACGAGCGATCTTGCGTTTTTCTTCTTCAGAGGCCAATCGACTTCCCTTACATTTCTGGTACCAGCGGAGTGAACGTCTCTCTCGAATTCGAGCAGGAATTCGAGGTCTGTACGACAGTAAATCCTATCAGACTCACCCCTTCAGGAAAAGACGCAGTCTTGAGTTCTACAAATTCGGTTCTTGCATTTTGACACTGTCCAGCCCACTATTTTAACTCCAAACTTCGTCATCCGAACTGACAAGCCACTGATTCTCCGCGTGAAAGAGAGTTCCATGAGATATTCCCTGATTTTCTGCTGCCAAGTCATTACTTTAGTCGTCTTGTCAGTCGGTTCACATTCGGTGGTTGCGCAATCCCTCATAGACACCTTGGACCAGAAAGCGGCGGGAGAAGACTTTGCGTTTCAGGGAGAATATACCGGTAACATTGCAACGGATGATGGCCCGTTGAAGCTCGGGTTACAAGTCATTGCTCAAGGCAAAGGAAGTTTTGAGCTCAAAGCATATCCGGGTGGTCTCCCCGGTGATGGCTGGGGAGATGAAGAGATCGTCACGGCATCGGGTGTGTTAAAGGATGGAGAGGTTGTGATCGTTGCCGATGAAGGAACGGCTGTTCTTTCGAACGGCAAGGCAACGATCTCTAACAATGATGGAGTGCAGGTCGGGATTTTGACACGAGTGGTCCGAAAATCGTCAACCTTGGGAAAGAAACCGCCTCAAGAGGCGACTGTGTTATTTGACGGCAGCTCTGCCGATCATTTTCAAAATGGAAAAATCTCTGAAGAAGGATGGTTGATTCAGGGAACCAAAACAAAGCTTCTGATGGGCAGTTTTCAACTGCACCTCGAATTTCTGCTCCCCTTCAAGCCAGAGGCGCGCGGTCAGGGACGCGGCAACAGTGGTTGTTACATGCAATCTCGCTACGAAGTTCAGGTACTCGACTCGTTTGGTTTAGAGGGCAAGAATAATGAATGCGGTGGGATTTATTCGATTAAAGCTCCCGATGTTAATATGTGCTTTCCACCACTTTCGTGGCAAACTTATGACATCAACTTTACCGCGGCCAAATTTGATGACGCGGGCAAGAAAAGTTCAAACGCTCGAATGACTGTTCGCCATAATGGTGTGCTCATTCACGATGACATCGAACTCCCCAAATCAACGACCGCCAGTCCGCTGAAAGAAGGCCCGGAAAACGGTCCTCTTTATCTTCAAGATCATGGCAATCAGATTCGCTATCGCAATATCTGGGTCGTTCCTCAAGCCAATTAAGCTTCGAGAGCTTGCTTGAGGTCGGCAATCAAATCGTCGGGATTTTCAATGCCGATAGAGAGGCGGATCGTTTGAGTCGTAATGCCGGCTGCCCGACGCGCACTCTCTTCCATGGAGAGGTGTGTCATGCAATCAGGGGCGCAGATTAACGATTCGACTCCACCCAGTGATTCTGCCAGCAGAAACAGGTTGGTTTGAGTGCAGACCCGTTCGGTGTCGGATTTCTCGCCTTTCACCTCGAAGCTCAGCATGGCTCCAAAACCGGATTGTTGCTGTTTTGCCAGTTCGTGCTGCGGATGCGATTCCAAACCAGGATAATAAACGTGATCAACTTGTGGATGACTCTCCAGAAACCGTGCGACCGCCATGGCACCTTTCTGATGAGCTTCCATTCGTGGTCCCAATGTTTTAACCCCGCGAAGAACCAGCCAGGCATCAAAGGGAGAATTCCCCAAGCCTAACGCATTCACAAGGTAGTCAACTTTTTCGGCATGTTCTTCCGAGTTGGTGACGATGCAACCACCGACCACATCACTGTGTCCGTTGAGATACTTGGTCGTCGAGTGCATCACTATATCGACACCGAGCTCCAGCGGGCGTTGCAGATACGGAGAGAGAAACGTGTTATCGGCGATGGTCAGCAAATCATGTGAGTTCGCGATCTTCACAACGGCTGCGATATCGACCAGTCGCATTAACGGATTGGACGGCGTCTCTATCCAGATTGCCTTCGTCGCGTCTGTCACTGCGGCTTGTACATTGGCAGGATCAGACATATCGACGAAGCTGAACTTCAAACCAATTTTCGTGAAGATGTCATCAAACAAACGATATGTTCCACCATAGATATCGTGCCCCGTGATGATGTGGTCACCCGGCTGGAACATATGCATAATGGTCGTCACGGCAGACATGCCGGTCGATGTTGCTCGGCAGGACAGCCCTCCTTCGAGCGAAGCGATGTTGTCTTCCATCGCACGCCGTGTGGGATTGCCACTGCGTGTATAGTCGAACCCTTTGTTGGTTTTGAGATCTTCCCAGTAAAACGTGGAGGAGGGGTAAATCGGTGTGGTGCAGCTATTGAATGTGGAGTCGATATCTACCCCAGCGTGAACAGATCGAGTTTCAAAGCCCATCTGTTCAAATTTGTGATCTGATGAGTCAGACATCAAAAGTTATCCTCAGCGGTTCTGGAAATGGTGTTGAACCCGTTATATTACGGCATGGATTCCTTGTAGACAATGAATCCAGAGCCTTCCGTACCAACGAATTGACAAGCAAAATCGCGATGTGTTCACGAAAAAGACGGTAAGGTTCTAATTTCTGGTTGGCGAAGGGCTCTGAAACGACGATGATGGAAAAGATGAAAGTCATAGATAGATTCTTACGCAGATATTGAGATTGACCACATGCAGACCGTTGGATACCCCAGAGATCCCTCTCAAGAACAAAATATTCCTGCTGAGGCTTTAGAGGCATTTGTGAAAAGCCTCCTCGTGAAAAATCGTATGTTTGCGGCAGATGCGGAGATTGCCGCCAAACGCATGATCGAAGCCGACCTGCGGGGGATCGTCTCGCATGGATCGAGGGCATTGATGAGATACTTGCCCGCGATGGAGATGGCTGATATCGATCCGCGCGCTCAAATGCTCACCGAGGTCGAAACTCCGGCAGTCGCCGTTCTCAATGGCAGCCAGGGAATCGGGCACGTTGCCGCCACAAAAGCGATGCAGCTCGCGATTGAAAAAGCCAAAGCCGTTGGGACAGGGACTGTGGTTGTGAAGAACTCTCACCATTATGGAGCCTGTGGTGTTTATGCGATGTTGGCCGCTCAGGAAGGAATGATTGGCTATACCGTGACCTCTTCGGGGCAGCCCAATCTGATCGCTCCCGGTTCTTTGGCCGGCGGCGAAACGAATCACGGTATGGCGTGGGCTTGTCCGAATCCAGCGGGAGCACCCCTCGTCCTGGACATGGCGGTCGCGGAAAGCTCTTGGGGAAAAATTCATACCTTGGCCGAGTACGGAATACCAATCCCCGATCATTGGGCCTTGGATGAATCGGGGAATCCAACGACAGATGGTCATCAAGCCTCATTGCTTCATCCCATTGGTGGATTCAAAGGCTTTGGTCTCGCCTTCTTTTCGTCAATTCTCACGGGAGGACTCGGAGGGCGTAAACTGGCCATCGAAAAAACGCGAGCTTCCGAAGGGGGAGAGCATTTTTTCTATGTGATCGATCTTCAGCAATTTGTCGGACGGGAAAAGTTCGAAGAACGACTCTCGTCTGCGATTGAAAAAATTCACGAACTTCCGCCAGCACAGGGGGATGATCGCGTCACATTGCCCGGTGAACTCGAGTGGGAATCGGCAATGACCGCTCAAAAAGAGGGGCTGGCTTTGCACAAGCAGCATGTGGCCGATCTCGAAATGCTCGGACAAAAGCACAAAGTCGAGATTACGTGGGGGTAATATGATGAATGGATACGGAGATGTGATCAACAAAGTGACAGATCTCTCTCGCAGAGAATTTTTGCGAGGTTCGGCATCCGCTTTATGCTCAACATCTCTGATCACTCAGCTATCGGCGAACGACGATGCTACTCAATCGGTACAAGCTCTGGAGCGTGTGAAGTTTCAAACCGAAAATAGTGAACGGATTGAAGAAGGCCGCGTTCTGATTGAAGCGCAGGATGGGGGAATTATCTTTGAAGGACGAGACAGTCGATTATGGACCGTTCTTCCAGAGAACATCGTCGAACGCCAATCTGTTGAAGGCATGAAATTCGTTCCTTATTCAGCGCGTCAATTGGGAGACCGAATGAAGTTGGAATTCGGGACAGGATATGCGTGCTGGGAATATGGTCCGTTAGTGATTTGCACAAATGCTGGCAAGAACTATGCGGATTGGTGTGGGCAGTTGTTTTCCCGTTTGCAGTCCAGTTTTGAAAAGTTCTGGCGGCGTGACAACTTGCCGATCATCGAACCAGAATTTCCGTTACCGGTTTGTCTGTTCGCAAATCGTCGAAAATATGCGGAATACGCACTCGCGGATGCCGATGCCTCGACTGCCGCTTCGTACGGTTATTATTCTGTCAAAACAAATCGCACCGCCATGTTTGATATCACCGCGGATGAGCAAGGTGCTGCACGCAGCATTGCCGATGTGAATCGAAGAATGGCAAAGTCACTGAGCAATGTGGCCACGATGGTCCACGAAGCCACACACCAATTTGCTTTCAATGGCGGGCTTCATCAGCGCTACGCCGACAATCCGTTGTGGTTAATGGAAGGGATGGCCATGTTCTTTGAAGTTCCCGATCTGAAGAACAAATCGGGATGGGCGTCCGTGGGGCAACCCAATAAAATGCGCGTGGCGGTTTTTGCGAATTGGTTCAAAAGCGGACAACGGGCGAAAGATTCACTCAAAACCTTGATTCGTGATGACACCAGGTTCCTTGATGCTGATACCGCAGGAGTGGCTTACGCAGAAGCCTGGTCGCTCACCTATTATCTCATCAAACGACGCAGAGAAGAATACACGGCCTATCTCAAGCATGTCGCCGAAAAGCCAATTCTCAAGTATTTGACGCCCGAAGAACGGATCCTGGAGTTCGAAAAGTTCTTTGGCGAAGATTGGGCACAACTTGAAGATGAGATGGTCACATTGCTCAAACGCATACGTCGTTGATTAAGAGCGTTTCACTCGAAGGGGCCGCGTGACTGTTCCTCGTATTGGATCGAGTTTGGTAACGAGGGAGCCGTTCGTCTTTGAGGGGCTGCTTGATATCCAATGAGTTGGGTTGGCTGCCAGTAACCTGGGTCGGTGTGGCTTGCATGACGACTTCGAATTTCGGCTCGCAAGGTGTCCAAAAGTTGGCTGGCTTCCGAATATTTGGGATTCAGATTCAATGCCTGCGAGGCGAAATGGTCAGCCGATTGTAAGTCACCTTTTCGTTTTAAGACAACCGCCAAATTGTAGCATGCTTCCGAATCACCAAGCACCTGGCGGAAGTCATTCAACGCTTCAGGGACTTTCCCGAATTCTGCCAACGCGACCGCGCGATGATACCGATACATATCATTTTGTGGGTCAAGAGTGACGGCTTGATCGAGTAATGCCAAAGCTCGCGGCCACTCATTTTTTTCAGCATAAAGCTGTGCCACAGAGTCGAGAACTTCGGGATCGTTAGGTGATGTTCTGAGAAGTTGCTTAAAACTGGTTTCGGCAGCATCCAGATTTCCCTGATGCATATTCACTCTGGCAAGCCCCAATTGAGCCTGTTTGTTGTTTGGATTTTCAGACAGCGCGAGATTGTAAGAATCGGCCGCTTCGTTGAGTTGCCCCTGCCGTTCTTGCCAGCGTGCATAAGAGAGCGCAAATTTCTCGGGATTGTTTAATTTTCCGAGCTGCTTGCTTTGCGATTTGTCTTTGCTGCTTAATTTGAATGCCTCCGGCAGTGAGCAGCCCGACGACAAGGTAATGGACAACATCAACAGTGCGATTTTGATTGTTGGGGCATTCATGTTCGCACCTCCGTGTGCGTGAATTATAAGACAAGAGCAAATCGAAACTTCAGAGCACTTGGTTGAGAGGAAAACATGAGCGCACCGGAGCCATATTTCTAACATCGTCGGATGAGCAGTCCCGGCTGTAGGACATTTTTCGGGTTGGACAAACTTTGTCAGCAGAAACAAAGGTTGTTGGAGAAAAATCGAGAAACAAGCAGTATCGGCTCAAGTTGAGCGGTGACTAGAGCCTGTCCTGAAACATCTATTTTAGTGAACGGTTTGGCCTGAGACTTGCATTAATGTCTCCTCCGAAAGGAGGCATAACCATGCCCACAAGATCCCGCCACGAGTCAGG
>Ga0222718_10002177_pt1 | contig 17863 bp, 22 predicted proteins | sample C33_27DmetaG_FD_165045 | JGI IMG/M metagenome (GOLD analysis project Ga0222718, IMG submission 165045) | Estuarine water microbial communities from San Francisco Bay, California, United States - C33_27D | ecosystem: Environmental > Aquatic > Marine > Unclassified | place: USA: California... | reverse complement strand
AAGCCCTTGCTCCTAGCCTTCGTTGTGCTGATGGTTTGAGCGTTAGGACTTTTCACGTCTGGACGGATGCCGTCCTTACTCATATAAGTCTGGCGTATCCATTTGTGCTTACATCTTGCTCCACCTTTGTATAGCCAGATAGAGTAGGTGCTTGAGCCGTTCACACCGAACCCTGCATTCACCGCCTTATTATCCATAGCGATGATGTCCTCCTTGCGGTAGACCTTGTCTGCGCTCATCATCTTACGGCAGAATGAACGCTGTGGGAAAAGGCTACCAGAATATTTATAGCGCACTAGGAAGAGTTCCCCTGCGGCATTTTCTCCGTCTTGTTCGCTCTTAGCGTTTGGTCTTGCTGTACCAGTAGAGGCAAACTTGAGCGTAGCATCTAGTGCCTCCTCTTGTTCATAGTCCACATCTCGCTCGTCTACTAAGTCCCAAACATCCGTATCTACGTCCTCTCCCATAGCAATAAGCTCGTCTATAGCCTCATCGTATTCTTTAGGCATCTCCATTGAGCAGGTATGCTTCTCGTGTGACTTCATCTCTGTGAGTACCTTAGAGCTGTCTCCGCTAAACAATGCGTTCGCCACCTTAGGCTCAAACTGAAGCATTTGTACAAGGAAGGTAATAGCTTGGTCTTCGGTAAGGATACCCTCTGTCACTTTAGCGATAATGTCGATAGCTCCTGCAATCTGCGCCCCATTGTAGGAGGCTTCCTTCTGTACTAGTTCTTCTGCCACCTCTGGGTCTTTTTCGATTGCTACTGCTTCCGCATCTTGTGCTGGTTGGTCTTCAACCTTCACGCCAGTCTCTTCTTCAATACCCTCTTCTGTCACTACATTCTCCAAGTCCATAAACTCGATAGGAGTAAGAGTCTTGAAGTATAGGTCTAGAGCGATATTGTTGTAGGCTAGTATCTCGTCAAGTGCTGCTATTACTTGGTCTTGCTTTGGCTTGATAACCGTATTGTCAAACAACTGGAATGCTGTCTTGATTTCGTCAGCGTTGTTACCTAGTCCTGTCTGGTCTTTAACACCGAACAGCATAGGGCTAGTGATACGGTGACCTACTAGTACCTTCTGCTGTGCTTCTCTAGATAAGAACTCGTATTGATTGTGTGCATCGCTCAACTGTACTGGCTCGATAGTAGCTGCGCTATCTGCGCTCTCATTGAACGACAGAATGAATCTACCAGCGTTAGACGTACCACCCCACTTATGACGAATCTGTGATTCTATAATATCACGCTCCTCCTCTGGGGGTACACCGTTGTTCATATTCACAATCATAGAAGGAGCTAGTCCGTTCTTGATGTTGTTGATATGGTAGTTGGCTACCTCACCTTCTAGCTCTGCGTATGGTAGCGCACCTTGATAGTCTACAGGAGAGTAGTAGTACGAGCCGCTACGATAAGGACGGAAGTATAGTATCTCTATCTTATCGGCTGCTGAACCATAGCCGAAGGCTGGTATACGGTCTGCACCCTTCTTAGACTTCACCTCGCTCCAATCGTATGCATAGTAGTAGCCCTCAATCTCGCCTTCCTCGTTGCACTTCTCAGCTCGTAGACATTCTACAGGCATATGGTGTACCTCTGCAATCCTACTCTTATCTTGATTGTAGATGACTTGGAATGCTCCGTTACCTAGTAGGTAGTAGTCATTGATGACCTTCTTGAGTTCCTCGTCCTTGATGAGGCTACGGCATTGTAGGTAGCCCTCTGTGTTTTTGCCAGAGTCTAAGGCATCTAAGCCCTGCCCAAATATCATATCTATAACACCAGATACTACTGCATTGTTAGTAGGTGAGCCGTTGTAGCGGTCAATCAAATACTGGAAGTAGTCGTTGTCATCACCATACTCGACCCATCCTAGTCGGCTGTTCTCCGAAATAACAGGAGATGTGTAGCTTGATAGCTGGATGAAGTTTACGTTATTCGCCATAAATCTTAAACTCGTTGTTCATTGTTTTCTCTGTGGTCGCTAGTTTCGGTTGATACGTTGCAACACTAGAACCAGAAGGTATTATATACATCCTGTCCTGTGATAGCAGTTTCACCTTAGAGGCTTCCCATATCTTGACCACATAGAAGCTCTCACTAGATAGCGCAGAGACATCATAGGTAAAGGTAAGCACCTTAGCAAAGTCATCCCAAGTACCAGAGATAGTAGTGTCTACTACTTCCTTTCTTTGGTCTTCGGATATTATCTCTATCTCAAAGCTCTCCGTAGTAAAGTCACGGAGGTACATCTTGATAGTAGCCGTTGTATTTTCTTCTACAATAATCATCTAATTATAAAACCCAAAAGGAATAGAATGGTTATATTTGCACCACTCATCTCTCTAGGTAGCGATGCTACCAAAAAGAAAAGCCCTTCCATATAGGAGGGGCTTTCTTGATTCTAGACTATTCAGATATTAGATATCGTCAATCTCTGAAGCATCTGCTGTGATAGTTGCATCTACGAAGTTCGCAGGGATTTTCTCTTGTGCGCCGAACGTCAAAGAGTATCCGCTCATATCACCCATAGCAGCACCAGTAGCGATAGAACCGCCTGTTACCTCAGCACCGTACTCTAAGCCCATCATAAACTTGTTGCCGTTGTTATCCTCTACGATAACGTGAGGACGAGCGTAAGCCAACAACTTAACCTCGTTGTGTGTTTGCTTAGATAGCTTCTTAAAGTTCAATGTCAATGTCTGCTCGTAGAATGTAGTACCATTGTCACGAGAAGAGGTTACAGCTTGTTCAAAGCTAGACGTACCTCTTACATCAAACTTGAACCAAGTAGGTGTTCCACCGAATGAGTCGATAACATCCGTATCAGTAGCATCGTAAGTAATTGCTCCCAATGTGTCGAAGTCTGCAAAGTACACAGCGGTGATACCACCTACTACGTCCTTACAGGGTTCGTTTCTTCCTTTTGTTAATGTACAAGCCATTTGTTTATTGTATTAAAAAAGGGTAGGCAGATTGACCCACCTACCCCTCTATGGTTATTATCTACCTAGTGTTTAGGTGTAGTAAACGATGTCTGCACCGATACCAAACTGTACACCAGCTGCGAAGCGCATAATCACACGGACGTTCTTAGAACCGTCTAAGTCAGCCATATCTAGCAACTTCACTTCTTGCCAGTCAGCTAACAAAGAAGTACCGAAGAACAAGTTAGACTTCTGAGCCGCTACCATATCGTTGTCTGGCATACCAGAACATACGAACAATTTAACGCCATCAAAAGCTAAGTCACCTCCGTTGTACCAAGTAGTACCAGCGTTGTTCACACCATTAGCACCCAAGCCAGAAGCTCCGAAGCCACCCAAAGCACGAACGTAAGCACGAGCGATGTTTTGAGAAACGTAGATGTACAAGTCTTCCTTACCGTATACTGAGCTAGGGATAGCATCTACTACCTTGCCTAATTCGTCAATAACATTAGCAGCAGTAACTGTTGTTCCTACTACGTCTACTACGTCAGCATCAGCAGCCAACAAAGCTGTAAAGCCATCGTACTCACCTTCAGATGCATCAGCACCTTGCCAGATGTTTTGTTCGTTCTTCTCCGCAACCTTACCAGCAACGTAGCCAATGAGGTATTCTTGGAAACTAGCAGGAAGCGTATCGAAGGCTGAGTAGCCCATCTCAATCGCAGACCAGTCCGATTCGAAGTCGGACTTGCACAATTCCAGATTTACTTGTAACTGCTTGGGAGTCAGTACTTTCTCTGCTAGGGTTAGTGTAGAAGTATCAGAGAAGTCACAAGTAGCATCCTTAGTGATTGCATCAAGGTTTACAGTCTTGAGTACTTCTTTGTACTTTACGTTTGGTTTGATAGTGATACCACCGCCTTCGATGGTGTCTGCGCTCAAAAGAGCTGCGCTTACATACTTACCTGCAAACTCTCCAGCGTAAGTAGTTGTAATTGAAGTGGTTGTAGCCATTTTTCTTCTTTATTAAAATTATGATAATTTACTAAATACACGCCCCATAGTATTCTGAGGTGCTTTCTTTCCGTAGCGGTTTAACGCTACTTGCTTCTCTTTAGGTGCAGCTGTGAGCTTCTTAGCAGCGGCAGACATATCTACCTTCTCCTCTTCATTCTCTTTGTTCTGGTACTCCTCGAACTTACGCTTCATTTCTTCCACTTGTTCTTTGACCTCTTGGATAGCAGGAGCAACTGCTTCAACAACAGCTTCTACAATCTGCTCTAGTTCTGGAGCTACCTCTTCTGGAGCTTCTACTACGATTTCCTCTTCAGCCATCTCTTGCTTTTCTTCTTCTTGCTCTTCAGCCTCTACAGCTGCTGCTTCACGAATCTCAGCAATGATACCTTCCTCTGTGATGATTAGCATACGACCATCTTCTAGCTCGTGTTCACCTACAGGAGCAGGAACTTTCTCGCCATCTTCACCTAATAGGAATACGTTCTGTCCAGCTTCAAAGGCTTCAGCCTCTAGCATTACACCGTTAGCAAGGCGCATACTAGCACCTTGTACTTCTTGAATCTCCTCCTCTTTAGGAGAGAGAGCCATCTCGATTCTTTTGAATACTTCGTTTAGATTCATCTTCTTAAACTTTGTTAATTAAACAACTATATATTTGATTTTTGGGTTACTTTCTACAGCTTGTCCAGCTCCTTGAGTTTGCTCTCAGCCCAGCTCTTGGCACTCTTACCACCCCATAGTAGGTAGGAGATGTACCCACACGAGGTCGTGTCCCCCTCGTCATAGTACTCCTCTGCTCTACTTAGGTAGCTGTGCATACGCTTTATGGTGTCTACAGATAGAGGCTGTCTCTTGGCTAACTGTTGCGCTCGTATCTTACCCACCTCAGTAGCGCACTTGTTGCCTTGCTTCTCGTTGAGTTCGATGCCTCTCTTGGCATTGTTAGAAACTGACTGAGGGTAGTCTGTATATGATTCCATTTGCAGCTTCTTACCGCTCTTGTATCTCTTGTCATTCTTGAGTACTCCTTTAGCAACTCCTAGTAGGTATAATGCTAGTAGGTGTTCACCTTCTTCTGCTTCGATTGCTGACAGCGAAGTCTCTACCTCCATAGTGGTCTCACGTTGCATAAACCAGCCCTCGATAGAGAAGCCCTTGACTACGCCCTCCTTGACATAGTTATCCCAGATGTCATCGTTGTTGACCTTCATAGATACCATCCAAGTACCTACAGGATAGTCCAAGCCGTAGGCTCTAGACTTGTCATTCTTTGAGTCCTCTATAATCCAAGACTCGACTACAGAGAGACCGTCTATGCGGTCTTCGTGTTCATAGGTAGCGTTGTTCTGTTTGCCGTTCATAAGGTACAGCTCACTCGCTCTGCGGATGGTTTCCTTTGTGAAGAAGACGTAGTACTCCTCCTCACCATCTACTCGGTAGATAGGTTTGTCTGGTATCATAGCTGCACCCATCAAGATACGTTTCTCGTTGCTCACTTCCTTGAACTCGAACTTATGCTCCTTGCTCATAGTGATGAAGTCCTCCTCTATAGCAGGATGCTCTACGATGCTAATCGCATCGATACCGTGTAGGTACTTCTCCTCGTCTAGTACTAGTTCGTAAAATTTCATTATCCTATTGTTGCTGTTTCTCTTATCTTTCTGTTCATCTTAGCCTGTGTCTGTACCTCTTGGCTAACTACATAGGCTTTGATAGGGTTGCCTGTTAAGCTCTCTGCAATCTGGTTACCTAAGTTTGGTGACTGGTCTAGACCGATACTACTGTTTATTCCTTGAGCATCAAATCTCAACGCTGGTCTTGTAGCTGATGGTCTAGGTACTGAGGCTGCTCCTCCTCCAGCTGCTCCGCCACTAGGGTTGAACTGCTGTCTAGTGATAGCAATGATTTGCGCTAACCCTTGCGCCCCTGCTAGGGCTGCGTTAGCAAAGCGGAGACTCTGTGTAGGTGAAGGGTCGGTAGTCTGAGCAAGTGCTGCGGTGACTGCTTGACTCGTAGACATTATGGCTTGACTGAGGCTGAGTGCCTTATTGATACGGAAGGCTAGTCTAGCTCTCTTGTCGTTTCCTTCTAGTGCAGCCTGTGCGATAGCATTCAACGCACCTATACCATCAAGGGCTAGTTGCTGCTTTGCTTTTTCTAGCTTCTTGTTGTTTGCTATTTCCTTGTCTATTTCCGCATCGTTTTTCTTTTCCCTATCTTCTCTGTATTTATCCTGTATGTCCTGTATGTCTTTCTGCTTCTGCTCCTCTAGGAACTTCATAGTCTCAGCATCGTCTACATAGTACTGCTGTAGCTGGTAGTACTTGTCTGCTACTGCATTCAACTCTTTCTCTTCTGCTGTGAGTTGCTCTTGGTATAGGGCATCCAATGCTTGAGACATTGATATCATTTCAGATTGCTCAGCGGATATTCTATCTTTCAATGCTTGGGTTACAGCTTCTTCTGTATTTGCTCTACGCTCTAGCTTCTCTACTACTTTCTCTTGTTCTTCTGCGTTCTCACCTTCTAGCGGTATCAATGTTTCTAGAGCTTCCTTGTAGATTGCTTTTGCACGGTTAATGTTATCCATTTGTCCAGATTCAGCTGCGCCTCCAAAAAAGTCTGCAAGGTAGCCTGTATTATCACCGAATGTCTCTTGAAGGTCTTGTCTCAGTTGAGCTGTTTCGGCTTGTACCTCGTATAGCCTTATCATTTCCTTCTCAAGGTATTGAGCGGCTGCGTTGGCTTGCGCCCTCGCATAAGTAAGTTCAATATTTTTTTCTACTCTTTCATTGAGTAGTCCTAGCGACTCAGCGTTTGCTAGGTCTACATCTTCGGTAATAATACCCGCCTCTTTGAGTTTGTCAAGGGCAAATAGTCTATCTTCTTCGGCTGCTGTTACGTCTTTTACTGCCTTTAAATAAACACCTAAACTAGTAGCATTTGCCTTTGCTGCGCCTTTAGCTTCTCTTAACGCCTTGTTATAATCCTCTTGTGCTTGTTTTACCTTCTCAGTTTCTTCTTTTAGATTACTAGTTTCGTCTGTTAATTCCTCAGTTTGGTCTGTTGCTTCTTCAGCTTTTTCAGTGCTATACCCAAACCACGCTGCTATTTCTTCCCAATACGCAATGAGTGTACCTACGGCAGCCACGATAATACCAATACCAGTAGCAAATAGTGCCTTCTTCAATCCACTAGCACCAGTGATAGCTGCCCTAAACGCTGTAAAAAAAGACCTACCCATAGCACGAACGCCTTTTACTACGTTCGTAACACGAGTGGCTAAACCGCCTGTTGCTTCATCAAGTACAGTTTTAGCACCCTCTGCACCCATCGAAAGGTTCTCAAACTTGTCAGCAGCATTATCTACAGAATCGCTAACCTTGTCTATACCTTTCGTAGCATCTTTGGTTTCTACCCCTATTACGACTTTCGTCTCGACAACATTACCCATCTAATATGCGTTTTGGCTTCCTGCCAGTTAGTAATCATTTTGTGCTTACCCTTTGCCACTAGCACGTCTTCGGTCAAGTGGTCAGCATATGGTAGCTGCTCTATGATGAATTTTAAATCCATTACTCTACAATTAAATAATCCCCATCCTCAGCCGTGAGATAGTTTCCTTGTTGGTCTAGTAGCTCTGCAAAGGCTGTAGGGTTTGAATATGCACTCACGTCATTCAGTAGTTCTAGGTTCGCCTCCCTAGTGCGTAGGTTCACTTCAATCTGGTTAATGATGAAGCGGTAGCCGTTCCATACTAGCCTGTCGTTCATCTTCAACTTGCATATCACTTCTAGGGGCAGGATAGCTCTGAAGCTATATACCCTCCTGCTCACCGAGTATAGGTTGGTAATGTAGTTCTCCCAGTAGCCGCTATAGAGTGTCTCGTTGAATGCTTGGTTATGGTATGGCTCTATGTTGAGTCCGAAGGTCAGCATCCTAGTCACGCTTGTGATAGTGTCACTATTGACGTTGGCTATGAAGTTAATCTGCTCGACAGGGTCGGCAGGACTAGGTGTCTGTCCAGACTCATCGAGAAAGCCTATAGGATAGGTACTGATGTCCTTAGTATTGGGCGAGTAGAATATCATCGGTGCGCCTATGTAGGGCTTCAGCTCCTTATCTATAGACGAGCCTATGAGGAAGTCTACATTGGTAGAGGTATCAACATCTACTAGCTTCTCGAACTTGAGCAGCTCGAAGTTGGTCTGATTGACTAGCTCCCCTCCATCAAAGGAGAAGTCTGCTCGTAGGTCACCATATCCTACACCTCCATTGGTTAGTCTGAAGTTGTTCATCTGTTGGCTGTCTGCCAGTTGATGCTCTAGCTTTATCCTTCTGTACAGCTCTGGCTTCGATACCTTGCGTCTAGTGATATCTGTATGCTTGGTGATGTCGTACTGATTACCCTCAGCATACCAATCGTCTAGAGTCTCTACGGTGAAGGCTGTCAGACTTGTAGGCTCTAGGGCTAGGTTGAAGGTCTTGAAAAGCCCTACCATAAAGTCACTCACCTTCTGCTCTGGCATCTGGTCTGATATAACCACCTCCTGCGTGATAGTCTGCCCAGAGGCTGTAGCAGTCCAGTAAACATTGGTAGGGTCTAAGAACTCCCTACCCGATGCACTTACCGAAGTGATAGATGTATTGGTTGTAGCTGGTAGGAAGCGCATCTGTATACGGTCTCCTGTGTTTAGGCTGTTGAAGTATATCTCCTCGTCTGTGACGTTACCGCTATGACTTACTGCCGTGAAGAATACGTCATTGATGTAGAAGTGGAACTGGTAGTCATCGGCACACGTTGCGCTGTATCGCCATATGAACCTATCGTAAGTAGCAGGGATGGTTAGCTCGTCTGTAGTGATATCAAAGCCAGACCCTGTAGCAGAGGTGAAGTCTACTGCCTCTGCTTGTTCAAAGCCTGTAGGCTGACCTTCAAACATAAAGCCCTCCCTGCGATGACACCACATATAGAGGTCTGTAAACTCAGCACTAGCGAAGAACTCGCTGTTGAAGGTGATGCTGTACTTAGCCTCTATAGCATCTATGATTCGGGCTAGACGGATGGCTGGTTTTAGTTCGTAATAGTGTAGACCGTGTGTATCGTTGGTCGTATGGTAGGCTAGGTTATAATCTGAGTGTGATGAGCTATTACCATCGTAGAACCACTTCTTAGGCGTTACACCATCCACCTCGTGTATCTTTGGTGAGATAAGAGGGTAGATAATGTTGCGGCTGCTCAAGCCGCTCTCTAGCCCTGTCCTTACGTTTGCCCCTGTGTAGTTGTGGTTGTATGTTGATAGGTCTAGGTCAGTCAGCTCATCGTCACCGAACAAGTCAATCAGACTCACCCCAGCTGAGTAGAACACTATCTCATAGCTACTCGGTAGGTTGCCCTGCATATTGACCGCAGCAAGTTCGATGCTACCCTCTCTGAATGTTTCCTTATTCAATAGGATAGTAGCAGACTGCCGTAGGGCAGCTGAGAAGCCACCAGTCACGTCAGCGTTGTAGTAGTGCTTGAAGAGGTCATTGTTCACCCTAGAGGCTGGTACGCTAAAGTTCTGCGTGTAGTCAGCATACACCTTGCTGATGTCCTGTATGTTCTGAACATTGAGCGTGATGTTTACGTCCTCATCCTTGAAGGTGTCTACCCTGTCTGTACCTATGTATATCTCTATCATAGTCTAGCGTTCTCTGGTGTAGCAAAGCTAACATCCAGCGTATAGTTGATAGTCTTGTCGTTGATGTGTTTCTGTATTGCCACAGACTGCGTGTCTATAGTGACAGCTCTGAAGTACTGGCGTATGTTGTAAGTGTCAGCCACTCGAACCGTAGTACGGTCTATAGTCATTAGAACGTAGTCACTCATTAGCATATCCTCTATGGTGTCGCTCATACTTTCATCTACGAATCCTGTGTTCAACGTAGTGCGTTTAGCGAGGCTGTGGTTGTACGTTCTCGCTCCTCGTGAGTATGTTTCCCAATCGTATCCCGATGAGTCAGCAGAGCCTACCACTTGACGGTAGCTCTCTTTGGTTACGTTCACAGATTGACGTGATGCTTTGAAGAAGGTTAGTGTGTCCCACATACCATAGCGATTGATGAACTGCAACTGTACAGGTGTGTACTTGGGTTCACATTGTACATAGAACCTCCTGCTATCTACGACAGTATCTACGCTGTCTAGTATCTGCACATCATAGTAGGGTAGTGTGCGTGGCTCGGTGAGTGATGTCAGCCCCTCATTGTATAGGTAGTTCTGTAGGTTAGGTATACCAACAGGAAAGAGTAGCACTCTATCCTCTGCATCCTCTCCTGTGCCTATGGTGATAGTCACCTCGTCACTAGTGCCGTCTGACCCAAGTATCTTAACCTTGACAGCATTGGTCTGGTAGCTACTGCCTACATCGCCTAAGTAGATAGGCATATTGAAGGTGTCAAACTCATAGAGGTACTTCTCACTTGCCTCCATTAGGATAGCTTGACCAATATCCTTATTGGCTAGGTCTGTGAAATCACTATAGCCATCTGTTGCTAGGAAGCGTGTAGTAGTGCCTGTGTCATTTACTACGAATGGGTCATCCAAGTACTCGATGTCATAGTCCACCTCTACCCAGAGTAGGCTGTCGCTGCTCAAGGTAGTGAAGGTATCTGTGTCTAGGTTGGTAGTCTTTTGGTCGAATAGGTTCTCTAAGAAGGGAGCTATGTCAGCTGTGGGGTATGAGTTCACGAAGCCTGTAGTCCTGTCTATGGTGTACACAGGGTCAGCAGGGCGCACATCCTTATCGCCTGTCCAAGCGTAGATTTCTAGCTTGAAGTAGTAGATGTCACTTGCTGCTGTACCTGTACCGTCCCAAGTGATGAAGATAGGACTGCGTACTCCTAGTAGTCCTGTTGGGCTATTTACTGCCATCTTTATACTTTGTATTTAATTCGTTCAATGTGTAGTCTAGAAACTCTGTAACATCTAGAGCATATGCTTCTGTTAATTCTCTAGGTAGTTTAGCAAAGCCTAGATTAAAGGGTCTAGTATAGAAGTTAGTAGCTGGTATGCCTCGCTTCTTGATGCTTCGGGCAATGAGAAAAGCTGTAGTTCTATAGGTTTCAAATCTACCCTTGTTATCACGGAACTGAATCTTGCGTTGCTCGACCCACTTCTCTATTGCAGATACAGGAGGCATCTTACCAGCCCTACGTCCTTTGTCTACCCACTCCCCATACTCCTCCATAACGAAGTCGAAGGTGAGGCTGTTAGGCATTACGTTTACCTCGTAGTCTAGAGAGTTATATAGTGCTTTAGTATTGTTCTTCTTCTTGCGTGTGAGGTTCTTCCTAGCCTCTTTGACTAGGTACTTACCAAACTTATCTAGGGCTGCTTCTGTGTTTTTTGTTTTAATATCCCCATCCATTAGCAGATGTTGTTAGGGTTGATTGCCTCAATAGATAGCGTAGCCATCCAGCCACACACATTAGCCTCGTAGTCCTCATCAAAGGGCTGGGCTATTGGGTCGTTAGTCAAACGGAAGTAAGCCTCGTACTCCGTACCTCTACGGAATGTAGCGAGGATTTCAGATAGGGTAGCGAGTGTTCTATGGTAGATGTCTTGCTTCATCATACCACCCTCATATAAGTCCTTAGCATCCTTGTTGTAGTCCACGATATCCATAATGAGTATGTCGAAGTCGTAGGTGATGGTACGCTCGTTTAGTGTAGCGTTCCCTGTGATGATATGCGCCAGAGGGTACATATCCATCTTACGAAAGTCTAGGTCGAATATATTACCCCAGCTCACTTGGTTGATGTGGTCGTTAGATTCGGCTGCTGTTTTAAGTGCCTCAGTTATTTGGTAGTATCCTTTCTTCATACAATTAAAAAACCCCATCCGTAAAAGATGGGATAAAAAAAGAGGGAGCTACTGCCCCCTCTCAACCAAACCTATATAGCGAACCACCACTATATACCCAAATGTATCTCTTCTTCCTCGCATTCGCACGAGGTTTTATTGCAATCGTGACAGCATTCGCAACGCCAGTCATCATCATTGTACTCCCCACAAATGTCGCACATACGACCTTCGTAGTCTTGGTACACCGCTAGTTCCCAGTCTAAGTAGTCCATCACACTAGGCTAAATAGGTTAGACAATGAGAACGGCTCAAAAGGGAAGAGGATGGTGTGTATGTCCATCGCTTCCTTGACAGTCAACCCCATCATTGAGCTGTTATGCTCTAGGGCGTGTTTCAATAGTTTCCCTGTGGTAGGGTACTTGTCTGCCTCCTCTTGGAGCTTGTCTCTGTGAGGCTGTGTAAGTTGTTCGTACAAGTTCATCTCTCTTGTGTATTGATTAGTATAGAGCAATAATACACAAAAGATTCTTAATATCCTACCTCCTTTTTGAATTGGCTAGGGACTTTTCAACATCGCCCTTGTCCATCACGAACTCTAGAAAGGTGAGACAGGTACGCATAGGTAGCTCTGTTACTTGGTCAAACTTTGTGATATCGCCTCCAGCAATTTGATGGATTGCGCTATACCAGCCCCACTTTTTAGAGAACTGGGTCTGTCTGTCGAAGGCTGGTTCGTCATCTGCTCCTTCTGTAAATATCGAAGGAAAGTTATCTGCAAGGCGATTTCTAAACGATAAAAAAAAAGCAGACACCCTAGTAATATGTTCGTGCCTAGTTCGTCAAAGCCTTCGCCTGTGTGCTTGTCTGGGTCGTAGTTTTCGATGAGGTACTTACCGAACTTCTTAGAAGTGATAGGACGGTAGAGGATGCCTAGCACCTTCTCTGCGTTCTTGTACGGCTCTTTCAGTAGCTCGTCAAGGTCTACATACTCACCCATACTGATGTCCTCTATCTTGGGATGTAAGCCATACTTGACTCCTTTGAACTCGAAGGTCTGTACTAGAGCTGGTTTCTCTTGTAGTGCAGTAGATAGTATAAGACGGAGGCGGTTCTTGTCTGATACCCTCATACGCTCCTGCTGGTCTGGTGTAAGACCACAGAAGTGATAGAGTGCCTGTTCGTCACCATTGTCCTCATTCGCCATAGCGATGAACTTCTTGTACTTCGATATAGGTATACCAGCTAGATTCTTTGGTACTTGTAGCTTAACGGATTGCGTATCTTCCATAGTTCGGTTTGCTTAATTTATTGTATACACCGTATCTCGCTGCATCAATAAGGTGATTCCATTTGTCCTCTGGCTTATTAAGGAGGTTGCCATTCTTGTCCTCCATCCATCTATAGTTCTCCATCTCCTTCATCAAGTTAGCCCCTACGATGTGGAGCTTGTAACGCTTGAGCATATCTATACCAGCGTTCACACTATCTGTACCCTTTGTGGTAGGCTTGATGTTCCAGCCCATCCTGTGTAGCTCCTCAATACTTTTAGGCTCTGCCGAGTCTGCGAATATCTCCTCGTACCTACCTACCCCTATGTCATTGAAGCGTACTGCTAGGTCGTGGTTGGTGAGGTTGGTACTGTATAGCATCTCCTCGAAGTATAGGTTGTTCCCATCTTGGTAACACCTCACCAGAGCAGAGGGGTCATTCGTGAACCCGAAGTCCAAGCCATAGGATAGGAACTTTGCTGATGTAGGTACTTGCTGTAGGGTTGTGAATTGGAATACTTGCGCTCGGTTAGTGCCTCGCTCTCCTAGTCCATAGACACGCCAGTAGTGTTCGTCCGTCTCCTTCAGTCTCTCTATCTCCTCCTTGATTGTCTCGTCAAGGAAGGGATTGTCTAGGTAGGTAGTCTGGTAGAAGTCCACATCCTCACGAGGGATGACTCTGTCGTATATCCAGTGATAGGTGTCAGAGGGATTGTAGTCTAGTATGATTCTGCCGTTGGTACGGAATACTATCTGTTGCCAATCCTCAAAGCTCAACTCGTTTGCCTCGTTCAGAAAGGCTAGGTCTCTCTTCCGCCCTCGTATCTTCTGAGGTTGGTCGAGGGATACGAACTCTACTAGGTTTCCATTGAGGACGTACTCGCTGTTGGACTTGTTATGCTTGTCCTCTATGTACAAGTTATGCTGCTTTAGGATTCCGAAGAAGTCACGCATCACAGAGCTGCGGACAGCTGGAAAGGTCTTTCTTGCTATGGTCACGGTCTTGCCTGTGTTCTTGGTGCAGTAGTAGAAGATGAGCCAGAGGAGGATATTGTAGGTCTTACCGCTACGAGTACCACCCTGCTCGACTACTATCTTCTTGTCTGACCTCTTGAGATGTGTGTATACTTTATTGACTGGAATCTTCGCCATCTAGTTCTTCAATGGTGAATGTCTGAATACCCTCGTGTGATATCTCCTGTCGCTCTACATAGCCACGCTTCTTGCCCTTAGTCTTTAGGTAGAAGATAATGGCTGTAGGGTTCTCCTTTGTGATTTGGTTGTGTAGTTTGCTCTCTGCGTAGTCTAGTGCTACGTTCTCTAGTTCATCGACTGCTGCTTTATACTCGGCATCATCCTTGAGCCAATTGTAGTGTGTCTGCCTAGATATGCCTACCGACTTACAGGCAGAGGTTACTACCCCTAGATTCTTCTCTAAGGACTTGAGCATTGCCTTCTTGTGTTCCTGTGTGCTGTCCATTTTTAATGTGTCAAATTTAGTCAATCACTTGTCCGTTAATCTTAACCTCAAGTGAAGGGTCTAGTTTCTTCATTCGGTCTACAATCACTTGGCAGTACTTAGGGTCAAGTTCCATACCATAGCACTTGCGCTTGAGTTGGTGTGCTGCTACCATAGTAGAGCCTGAGCCTAAGAATATATCAAGTATTGGTTTATTGTCAAGCATATTGATACACCACTCTATAACCTTAACAGGTTTCATTGTTGGGTGCAGTTTTGATTCCTTACCCCAATGATGTGATATATGTCTGCAATTATTACCAAGATTAGTCCAAGCCAACTCAAACTCAGAGAACGATAGATTGTCATTCTTTTTATGCCAACACAGCCAATCGTTAGATACCTCAAGATTCTCTGTGAAATAATTACCACCCCATATAATAGCCTTATCAACTAATGCAAGTATGTAGTAGAAGTCAGGTACTTCAGAATCCCAAGAATCACCTCTATGAAATTGTTTCTTACCTGAACCAAGTGTCTGCTTGTTTGCATTGATACCATAGGGAGGGTCAGTTAGTAGGTTGCATTGCTCTCCATTCATCAGCCTAGCGACTTGGTCGCTGTCGGTAGAGTCTCCACATAGCAATCTATGCTCTCCTATCTCTATTAGGTCTCCTAGTACGATGTCGGTTTGTATATCGTCTCCTGCTTCGTAGTTATCCTCCTCCGCTTCTAGTACTTCATCTACTGCCCAATCATCGGGGATGTCCATACCCCAATCTATGAGCTGCTCCGTGTCCCATTCATTGGCTAGTATATCCCAGTCCCATTCACCGAAGCTAGAGTTGTCCTTTATGATGAACTCGTTCTGCTGTTCTTCCGTTAGGTTGTCAGCATAGATGATAGGCACTTCCGTTAGCCCTGCCTCTCTACAAGCTCGTAGTCTCATATTGCCTCCTAAGACAATCATATCCTGATTGACTACGATAGGTCGTAGGTCTAGCATCTGAGGGAACTCCTTGATGCTCTTTACTAGTTTCTCGAACTTGTGGTCTTTGATGTATCGTGGGTTGGTATCGTTTAGCCTAACCTCTTGAATATTGACTCTTTGCATAATTATAAAACCCTATTTTTTCATATTGCGTTTGCGCTCCTCTCTGATGATATCATTTATCACCTTCTGGTTCAGCCTACGCTGTGACCTGTTAGGCTGTTGAGGTGCAGGAGGTAGGTCTACAAACTTGGCTAGGAAGGCAGACTCATCTGCTGATAGTTGACCTCGTAGGTGTACTTGTGTTAGGATGCTGATAAACATCTCTAGGTTTTTCCTGTTGACTAGGATTTGTTGGCTCTTGCTCATTTCTTTGGCTTTACTTTTTTAAGTAGTTCTGTGGTGATTTCAATACGAGAGAAGTACACCTCAGCATTTGCGCCATAGGCATACTTCTTTCTGTCCTTGCTTGTCATATTGGCTAGAGCCAGTATCTCAGTTGCTCGTCCCATTACATTCGTATCAGTCTCAGTCTCCTCTGGTACTTGCGTATAAGTAGAGCTGAGTTGGTTAGCTGGTGTTGTATCTCGTCTGTCCATCCGAACCTACTTGCCTGTATGGATAGGTTGATGTTGTCTAGCATTAGCATATCTAAGTATGCCTCTGTTGTTTTTATATGCCGCTTCTTGCGAAGGTAGGCTTTAATCTCTCTCAATACCATAAGTCGCTAAGTCTTGTATGCACCTCTCTAGTATGCTAGTGTATGTGGTGCGTTTCTCTTTTGTTCTCTTGGAGTTCTTCTGGGCATAGCTGCCGATTATTTGGATAATCTTTCTAGACTCCTCACTTCGTTTTGATTCGTAGTTTGTCTTCATTTCTCTTTGGTGTTATCTGTGTACTGATTTGGTACACGTCTCTCTCTTTGTCTTACTATCTCCATATGATTACGCAGCTTCTCTACTATGTCCTGCATATCCCTCCTGTCATAGAGCAGGGCATACAGTCTCATAAGCTGGTCAGTATCTAGGTCTATATAGTGTCTCATTCTTTTCTTGTTAGGTATATTAGAACTACACTAATAACGGACACCACTATCACTACAAGCCATCTAAGGTCTATCATAATCTTCTATTGTGTATCTGCTTCAACCAGTCTATCTTCTCTGGTACGTCTCCGTGTTCTAGGTGACACGGTCTACATACCGCCATTAGGTTCTCTATGGTGTCTTTGTTTTTATCACCTCCTGCTCCCCTGTTCTCTATGTGGTGTATGTCTACGGCTCTTGCTCCACATACCTCGCAGGGTATGAAGTCATCGAGGACGTAGTCAAAGTACTGCATATAGATTTTGGTGTGCTTCTTCACTACAGCGTATCTCTAATGATATAGGAGTCTAGGTCGTTACCAGTCACAAAGAAGTCCTTGTAGATGGCTATGGCTCTGTTGAACTTCGCCTCGCCTCTCTTGTAGAACTCCTCGCTCACATCGTAGATACCTATGTCGCAGGATGCTTTGTCTAGGACTATGAAGTACCAATCCTTGTACGACCTCTGGAAGAGGTTACAGTAGAGGTAGCATTGCATATCATATCCGTACTTATCTGCTGAGTATCGGAATGCCTTGAGGTCTGTCGTGGTCTTGATGTCAGCTAGGAAGCTGTCGTTCCAGATATCCGCCTTCGCTCTGAAGGGGAAGCCCCCTAGCATATCAACCATAGGCTTCTCCGTTTGGCTCTGCTTCAGGAAGTACTTAGCGTGTTCGTTGCGTTGAAATGCATCTACTATACGCTCTCCGCTGTTTAGGTCTTTTCTAGTGATACAAGTCTTGCTTGTTGATGCTTGGGTCTCCTTAAACTTCTTCGTGTTCTTAGAAGCCACGTCTACGACTTCGAATATGTCATCGAATCTATGAGGCTCTAGTATCATAGTATGAATGATACGCCCCTGCAACAAGGCAGGGCTAGACTCATTAGAGCCATAGGTCTGCACGTTGTAGAATGTCTTGGGACTATCCAGTAGCATCTTGAGGCTACTAGAAGACAAGGCTATCTTATTCAATGCTCCGTAGTAGAAGTCATCGTCTCTTGCTTTGTCAATGAGCCATTGCTGGTCATAGTCTGCTCCGTCTAGCATTATCATATTTAGGACATTATGTATTCAACAAGTGCAAAGGCTACCATCATAGTAGTGATACCTACCCCTACGAGTACGGAGGTTACTGCCCAGTAGAAGGCGTTCTGTCGTTTAGTGTACTTTTTCATCTCTCTATTTTTTTTAGATTACAGATGCAATGTAAACAAAAAATGTTAACAACTACTCCTCCTCGTCAATTTTTTTTAACGCATCGACT
>Ga0222718_10002176_pt1 | contig 17868 bp, 18 predicted proteins | sample C33_27DmetaG_FD_165045 | JGI IMG/M metagenome (GOLD analysis project Ga0222718, IMG submission 165045) | Estuarine water microbial communities from San Francisco Bay, California, United States - C33_27D | ecosystem: Environmental > Aquatic > Marine > Unclassified | place: USA: California... | reverse complement strand
CCCGCCGAGACCACGACCGCCACCGAGATGACCAACTGCATCGGTTCGGGATCGATCGCTAGCAGCGCCGCCACGCCAATCGGCATCCCGATCACCGCACCTGCGATCAACAATCGCACCGGCTGCCACATCACCTCGCGGCGACACTCCCGGATCAGGAGTGCAGAGGCGATCACCTCGAGGCAGAAAATCACAGGGACCGCTTCGGCGGGGTCCATCAGTAACGCAAGCCCGCTCACCCAGATCAACGACGCACCAAACCCCGTGAATCCTCGGATCACTGCGCCGGCGAAGATCACCAGCAGGGCGAGGCTGAAAACCTCACCCGAAAGCTCCACGTCAGCCTGCTGCCTGAAGTGATGCGATCACCGCCACATTCACGATGTCGTCCGCCCGGCAGCCTCGGCTGAGGTCGTGCAACACGCCGTCGAGACCCTGCAGCAGCGGCCCGAACGCCTGGGCGCCGCCGAGGCGCTCGGTGATCTTGTAGGCGATGTTGCCACTATCGAGATCGGGAAACACGAAGACGTTTGCGCGGCCGGCGACCGGCGATCCCGGTGCCTTTGCCTCAGCGATCGACGGTACCCAGGCCGCATCGAACTGCAGCTCACCGTCGACTGCCAGGCTGGGAGCCTCTCTACGCACGAGTTCGGTGGCTTCGACGACCTTGTCGACACGACGGTGTTGTGCGCTGCCCTTGGTGGAGAACGACAGCAGAGCGACGCGAGGTTCTTCACCCGTCAGCTGGGCGAACGACGCTGCGCTGGACAAGGCCACCGATGCCAGCTGTTCAACGTTCGGATCGGGCAGTACACCGCAGTCGCCGTAGACGACCGGTCGACCGTCGGGCAGCACGAGGAAGAAGCAGCTGCTGACAGCTTTGACGGTGGGTGCGACCTCGAGGATGCGCAAGCCGGCCCGGATGACGTCACCCGTCGGCCGCGTCGCCCCAGCAACGGCGCCAGCAGCCCATCCGGTTTTCACCAGTGCAGCAGCGATCGTCAGTGGATCATTGACGTCAAGTCGCCGCCCGAACCACGGATCGTCCTTGCCGACCGATGCTCGTTGTGCAACCAGCTCGAGGGCCGGTGCATGATCGACATCAGCCAACGAGCCCAGATCGCGTCCGATCACGAGCGCCTCCGCCAGACCTTCGGCGTTGAGTCGGTCGGCCGCCTCATACGCTCGCGGATCGTCGTCAGCGAGCAGGATCCGGTGCGGTAACGCAGCAGCGCGCCGGTACCAATCGTCGAAGATGCTCACGATGTCGGCTGCGTCGACGATGGGTGCGCCATGGCTCAGCTTCGGTTCGAGCCACCGACCGACGAGCCGTGCTCTACCAGCCACTCCGTGGCCCGGGTGACGACCTGATCTGCCTTGTCGTGCATGTCGTCGATGACGGTCTCGTCGGCAATCAACGGAGGCGAGAACACGAGCAGTGTGGCACCTCGATCGTCGGGCCGAATCAGCAGTCCTGCTTCGCGACATGCCCGCGCGAGGACGCCCTGCTGGAGGGCCAAGGCGTCCTCGTGGGCCAGGTCTCGATCGGCGGATCGGCTCGCCATGAACTCGAGAGCGTAGAAGTAACCCGTACCGCGAACCTCGCGCAGAACGTCGTGTTTGTCGACGAGCTCCTCGAAACCGTCTGCCATGTAGCTCTCGTTGGCCCGCACGTGTTCCATGATCTGTTCGTCTCGCATCGCAGCGATGTTGGCTGCTGCCACCGCGGTGGCAACCGGATGTCCTCCAAAGGTTGAGCCGTGGTTGTACAGCCCGACCTCGGAGTCCCAGATCGTCTCGAGCAGCGGGCGACGCACGATCACGCCGCCGAGGGGCAGATACGCACTCGTCACGCCCTTGGCGAACGTGATCAGATCGGGGACAACACCGAACCGCTCGCTACCGAAGAAGTGACCGAGCCGGCCGAACGAGCAAATCACCTCGTCTGCACACAGCAGCACACCGTACTTGTCGCAGATACGACGCAGTTCCTGCCAGTAACCAACCGGAGGTACCAAGCAGCCGCGACCGTTCTGGACCGGCTCAGCGATAACCATGGCGACCGTCTCGGGCCCCTCGGCGAGGATCATCTCCTCAATCGCCTTCGCTGACTCCAGCGCCTCCGCGGTGTCGCCGAGCGTGTTACGGACGTGACGGACGCCGTCCCACATCATCGGCAGGAACGTCGTCCGGAACTTTGGCACACCGGTGACCGTCAACGTGGCGAGTGTGGTGCCGTGGTAGCTCCACTCGCGGCTGATGACCTTGTAGCGGGAGTCGTCACCGTTCGCCACGTGGTAGTTCCGCGCAAACTTGAGCGCCGACTCGACCGCTTCGGAGCCGGAACTCACGAAGAAAGTGTCTTCGAGATCACCGGGGGCAACTTCGGCGATCAGGGCCGCTGCCTTCGACACGGGCTCGTGCGTCGTACCCCAGTTCGGATAGAACGCCAGGCGCTCCATCTGCTTGCTCGCTTCGGCCGCAAGGTCCGCGCGGCCATGACCGAGATTTGTGCAGAAGAGACCAGCGAGACCGTCGAGATACCTGTTGCCATCCCCATCCCAGACGTAACAACCCTCGCCGCGATCCATGACCAGCATGTCATCGGCCTTCCACGCCGCGCCCTTGGTGAAGTGCGGGATGACGTGGGCTTGTGATGCGGCGCGGAAATCCATTCGCGACCCCCTCTCTTCACTCAACTCTACTGATGCGGAGTTAGAGGGTCTAGCACGAATGCGAAGTTTCCTAACCTGCCTTTGCACCGTTGCGAGCAAGCGCCCGCAGCCAAAACACGGGCGGGCCCAATACCAACCTCGGGAGTGGCCCGGCGAAACCATTTGGGGCGCGAGAACACCCCTCAAACGTCCGGAATGCTGGCTTGCCGTGGCCTCTAGGCGCGAAGGGTGGCGCCGGTCTTCGCAGCCACCTGATCGATGCAGGATTGCCGCACGTTTCCGACCTCGTCGTCGGTGAGGGTGCGATCTTTGGCCTGGAAGCGGAGGCGGTACGTGAGGGAGCGTGAACCCTCAGCGATCCCCGGGCCGCGATAGACGTCGAAAAGTTCGAAACCCACAAGGAGCTCACCACCACCCTTGCGTAAGGACGCCTCGACCTGTGACGCAGCGACGTCGCCAGCGAGCACGAAAGCGAGGTCGACGTCGCTTGACGGGAACTTGCTGACCGGCGTGTACTTCCGATTGCCGTGCGGACCCTCGAGTAAGGCGCCGAGGTCGAGTTCGAGCCAGGCAACACGGCCATGGACCCCATAGGACTCGAGAACAGCCGGGTCGACTTCACCGACATAGCCGCGGGAACGGCCGGCGACGACCACTTCGGCAGTGCGGGTCGGGTGCAGGCCGGCGGTTCGGTCAGTCTTGAGCTGGAGGTTCGGGAGCGCAAGCGCTCGGGCGAGCGAGTCAAGGATCGCCACCGCCGCCGGGGCCTCCTCCCCCGCCAGTGCCACCGCCAAATATTCACGCTCGTCGGGAAGTGGGCCGCCTTCCTCGGAGCACAAGAAGACGTGATCGATCTCGAAGAATCGAACGTCGGGGTTGCGATACGACTGGTTGTAAGCGATCGCCTTGAGTTGGCCGGGCAGCAGCGACGTGCGCAGCACCGATTCCTCGGCATGTAACGGATTGGTAAGGGTTACCCCGTCTTCAGGGAGCCCAGCCTTGGCTAGGTCGCCCGGTGCAAGAAACGGCATCGGCAGCGTCTCGTCACATCCGGCCCCGGTGAGCACCTCGCGAACGAGGCGACGATCCTTCTGATATTGGCTGAGCCCGCCTGCGGTCTCACCCCGGGGGACGGTTCGCTCGATGTTCATGTAGCCGAACATGCGGCCGACTTCCTCAGCGATGTCGGTCTCGGTCGTGGTGTCCCAACGCCACGTGGGAATGACGACGTCAATCGTCTCGTCTGAAACCTCGCCGCACTCGAACCCGATCGGCTCAAGGAGAGCCACCATCTCAACAGACGACAATGAGGTGCCGAGCAGACCATTGATCCTCTCGACGCGCACAGCGACGGGCGAGCGGTCCGGGGTCTTCCCTGCAACGTCAACCATGCCCGTGACCGCAACGACGCCGCCCTCGGCGGCGAGTTGAATGAAGCGCTTCATGGCTCGCGGGATGTTCTCGCCGTAGTCGGCTCCTCGTCGGAAGCGGGTGGAGGCCTCCGACGGCAGGTTGAGCCGCTTGACGGTTCGTGAGATCGACGGCGGGTCCCACCACGCCATCTCGAGCAAGACGTCGGTGGTCGAATCAGAGATCTCGGTGGTGGCACCGCCCATGACGCCAGCGAGCGAGACGATGTCGCCGGACTCGTCACAGATCACGCCGTCGTTGCTGACAAGCGACCGTTCAACACCATCGAGAGTCACCAGCGTTTCGCCGTCGCGAGCCCTTCGCACGGTGAGCTTGCCGTTTGGAATCGTGCCGAGATCGAAGGTGTGATTCGGTTGACCGAGTTCGAGCATCACGTAATTGGAGATGTCGACGATCGAGTTGATCGGGCGCATACCGAGTTGGGTGAGCCGTTCCTGCATCCACGGAGGCGATGCTGAAACGGTGACGTTCCGGAGAACAGTGGCAACGAACCGACCGCACAGCGTCGGGTCGTCGATCGTGATCTCAAGGAGATCCTCCACATGCTCCTCGTCGGTGGAGATCTCGAACTCAGGGAAGCGAAACTCGACACCGAGCGCCGCTGCAAGGTCGCGAGCCACGCCGGAAACCGACATCGCGTCGGGGCGGTTCGCATTGACTTCAAGGTCCCACAAGATGTCGGGTTCCACTCCGATCGCAGTGGCGAGCGGCTGACCCAATTCTGCGCCGTCGACGACACGGTCGTTGAGAATCAAGATGCCGTCAGCATCGCTGTTGAGACCGATCTCGGCACCCGAACAGCACATCCCGTTTGAGGTCTGACCGCGCAGCTCGCGCTGGGCGATCTCCATTCCGTTGGGCATGACGGTGCCGATCGTGGCGAACGGGATGAGGTCACCGACGCTCATGTTGAAGGCGCCGCAACAGACCTGCAACGGCTGTCCGTCGCCCCGGTCGACGTCGACCAGTTGGATCTTGTCGGCGTCAGGGTGAGGCCGCAGGTCGAGGACCTTCGCAAGCACGACGCCATCCACGATCTCGCCGACAACTTCCATCTCCTCGACCGCGAGGCCGAGTGCGGACAACGTCTCGCTGAGAGCGACGGGATCACCGTCAATGCCCGGCGCGAACTCGCGCAGCCAGGACAGGGTTACCTTCATCAGAACTGCCTCAGGAAGCGAACGTCGTTGTTGACAAGCTCACGGATGTCGTCGAGCTCGTAGCGCATCACGGCGAGCCGATCGATCCCAAAGCCGAACGCGAAGCCCTGCCACTCTTCGGGATCGATACCGCAGTTCCGCAACACGTTGGGATGCACCATTCCGCAACCGCCAAGTTCGAGCCACGACCCATCCTCGCGGCTGATGTCGAACTCGGCCGATGGTTCGGTAAACGGGAAGTAGGACGGGCGGAGACGGGTCTTGACCTCACCACCAAAGAAGGCGTGGACGAACGCTTCGATCGTGCCGTGCAGATCTCCGAGGGTGATACCGCGATCGATGACCAGCCCTTCGATCTGATTGAACGCCGGCAGGTGGGTGGCGTCGGCGGTGTCGGTCCGAAACGTCCGACCTGGTGCGACGATGTAGATCGGCGGTTCGGTGTTCTCCATCGTTCGGATCTGGACGGGCGACGTGTGCGACCGCAACATCACCTGTTCGGGCTCGCCCAGATTTACGAAGATGGTGTCGAAGCTGCCCCGGGCCGGGTGCCACTCGGGAATGTTGAGGGCTTCGAAGTTGTACCAGGCCGTCTCGACCTCGGGACCCTCGGCGACGGTGAACCCCATCGCAACGAATACGTCCTCAAGCCGGTCGCGTGCCTGGGTGTTGAGGTGCAGCGAACCGCGCCTGAGCGGGTGGAGTCGCTCGGTGAGGTCAAGCCGCTCGGCCTCGTACTGGTCCTGGCGGGCACCTGCAGCGAGGCGATCCCGGGCGCTTGCGACCGCTGCTTCGAGCGTGGAGCGCGCCATGTTGATCGCCTGGCCGGCTTCCTTGCGGTCGGAAGGATCGAGCTGACCGAGCTGTTTCTTGGCGACGGTGACCACCGACTTCTTGCCGAGGAACTCGGCGTCGAGCGCGGCGACCGTGTCGAGATCCGGCGCCGCAGCCAACCGGGCGCTGGCTTCGCCAACAATGGCGTCAAGTTCGGCGGTGACAGAAGCACTGCTCATTGCAACGACAGGTTACGGGATCATCGCCACACCCGGTGCGAGTTTCGGTGGCACACTGCAGATGTGGAGCACACCGTTCGAGACAATTCTGAGCGTCAGCGCTACGAACTGCTCGTCGACGACCGCATCGTGTCAATCGCGGACTACCGCCTCCGGCACGAGGTGGTCGTGGTGCCGCACGTCGAAACCGACCCACGCTTTCGCGGCCAAGGCATGGCCGACCGTTTGATGGCCGGAATGCTCGCCGATCTTCGTGACAGAGGCCGCACGCTCGATCCGCTGTGTCCGTTCGCCGCCGACTACATCCGCCAGCACCCTGGCGAGGCAGACCTGCTGGCCTAGTTCAGCCTCGTCGGGCCTCGTAAAGCAACAGCGTCCCGGCCATCGCGACGTTGAGCGATTCGGTTCGACCTGGCATTGCGATGTGGCACCACGCATCGACTTCGACCTCTCCATCGAGTCCGTGTGGTTCTGAACCCATGACGATCGCAACCGGGCTTGTGAGCACTCCTCTGTCGTGGGGTTCCCCACCGGTGACATCGGTACCGACAACCCGGATGCCCGCCTCGCGGAGAGCGTCGATTGCGTCGGTGATGTCGGGGAACTGAACGATCGGCACCCGAAGCACGGATCCGGCCGATGACCGCACCGCCTTAGGCCCCCAGGGATCGGCTCCGCCAGCGACCACCACAGCATCGGCAGCCACCGCATCGGCAGCCCGGATAAGCGTGCCGACATTGCCGGGATCGCCGACGTCGGCCAGTACAAGCACCACAGCACGGGGACCGAGATGCGGGAGAGCCGAAGACGGCCTGGGCACGAAGGCGAGCATCGGCTGCGGAGACGAAGACGGTGCGAGTTTTTCGAAAACGTGATCGCGCACCACCAGCCACTCGCACAATCCGGCCAACCGATCGTCGATGGCGGCGACCGCCACATCGCCCGCCGCCGTTTCCGGCACGACCACGGTGGTCGGCATATGACCGGAGTCGAGCGCCTCGCCCACCGTACGCGGTCCTTCGAGCACGATCGTTTCGGAACGCGAACTGCGCCGCCCGATCAGGCGACGCAGTTCAACGATTCTGGGATGCTGAGCCCCGAAGACCTGACGCATCGGCGCAGGACCGACCTCGTGTCAGGAGGCAGCAGCCTCGGCGCTGGCCGAGTTCGCTGCCTCAACGAGCGCGGCGAACGCCTCGGGTTCATGCACAGCGAGGTCGGCGAGGTTCTTGCGGTCGACTTCGATACCTGCCGCCTTGAGCCCAGCAATGAAGCGACTGTAGGAGGTGCCGTTGGCACGACATGCAGCGTTGATCCGCTGGATCCACAGCTTGCGCATCTCGCCCTTGCGAGCTCGACGGTCGCGGAAGGCGTAGTTGCCGGCGTGCATCACCGACTCGTTGGCGGCCTTCCAGACCCGGCTGCGGTTGCCATAGTGGCCCTTGGCCCGCTCCAACACTACGCGGCGGCGCTTTTTTGAATGAACAGAACGCTTGACGCGTGCCATCAGTCTCTCCTTTTCGTTCGTTGTCGGCGGGCTCAGACGCCCAGGTCGCGGAGATTGCGTTCGTCGGCTTTGGCGACAGCAGCGTCACCGCGAAGCTGACGGGTCCGCTTCGGCGACTTCTTCTCCATGATGTGGTTCTTGTTGGCCTGGCGGCGCATGAGTTTGCCGCTGCCGGTGCGCTTAAAACGCTTCTGAGCGCCCTTGTGGGTCTTCATCTTCGGCATGTTGTGATCTCTACTCTTCCTCGTCCGAAACCATCGGTTCGGCTTCAGCGACCGCTGCGGCCGCCTGTTTCTTCAGTTCCTTCTCATAGCGGGCCTGGGCCTGCTTATCGGGGGCAAGCACCATCACCATGTTGCGGCCATCTTGGCGGGGGTGGAACTCCACCTTGCCGACGTGGTCGACCTTCTCGGCGACATTGTCGAGGATCCTGCGCCCCAACTCGGGATGCTGCATCTCTCGGCCCCGGAACATGATCGTGACCTTGACCTTGTGCCCTTCACCGAGGAATTTCTCGACCTTCTTGGTTTTGGTGGAGAAGTCGCCCGGCCCGATCTTGGGTCGGTACTTCATCTCCTTGACCGTCAGATTCGAGGCCTTCTTCTTCGACTCTTTCGCTCGCTGATCGGCTTCGTACTTGTACTTGCCGTAGTCCATGATCCGACAAACCGGTGGGTTTGCCTGATCAGCGACCTCGACGAGGTCGAGGTCGGCGGCTCTGGCAATGTTGAGCGCCTCGGGTAGTGGCTTGATGCCGATCTGCTCGCCATCCTGGCCAACGAGGCGGACCTCGCGTGCTCGGATGCGATCATTGATCCTTGGCTCGTTGCTTGGCGGTGCTATCGCCCTCGACTCCTCGTGAGCACGGAACCTCCGTTGGTGGATGAATGGGTACACATCGTCAACACCGGCGTTCACCGGCTGAAAAACGACAATGCGGACGTCGGGTTGTCGACGTCCGCGTAAACATCGTGCATCGCACGGTGCTGCCGTATCGGCCGACCCGGCGCACCTCAATCGGTGGCCAGGTGGGAACGGATCCGAGGATCTGCCCCACTTCCCTCTGAATTGTCCCGGTTAGGGTACCACCATGAGTTCTTTGTGGACACCCGGAGGCGAACACGAGATTCCTCGTGATCAGCCCACCACCCCTGCCGAGACACCTTCGCAAGGGGCTCCGACCGGACTCGACCCCGAGATGGAAGACGCAATCGCCGCATCACTTCCCGAAGGCGTCACGCTCGACGACCTCTCCCCTGAGCAATTGGCGCAAGCCGAGGAAATGATTCAAGAGATGGCAGCAGCTCGTGAGCGGCTGCTGCAAGCTCCGGCCGCCGCCGTCGTGGCAAACCATGCCATGGGCCTGTTCGAGCTCGCAGCGCTTCACCTCTCACAGCAGACCCCCGACTTCACCGAAGCCGGGCTCGCGATTGATGCGATGGCGGCAGTGGTCGATGGACTCGGTGATCGACTCGACGACGCCGTGCCCACCCTGCGAGAGGGGCTGCAGCAACTGCGGATGACCTACGTCCAGCTCAAGCAGCAGTCTGCGGAGTAGCTCGACCTGACCCTCCGGGCCCAACGCGGGCATCTGGCCACAGGCGCAGGAAATTCTCGCTGAAGAACTTCGTCTGCGCGTCAAGGGATGTCGACGCCATATGCCCCTCAAACTTCCCGATCGGGTCACGACCACCCTCGATGTGGGGGTAATCGCTCGAGAACAGGTAAAGATCCTCGTTCGATTCCCCGATCAAGCGAGCTACGTCTTCGTGCGGGAAGGGGGTGAATCCCATCTGCTCGGTTAGTTGCTCCGACGGCTTTCGATCGAATCGCATGTTTTCGTCGACACGACCGAAGATTCGAGCCACGGAGTCGAGCCGACGAAGCATCTCCGGTACCCATCCCGCACCGAGTTCGACGGCGGCGCCTCGCAGGCCGGGATGCCGATGGAACACGCCGTCAGCGATCAACATGCTGATGAACGCCTCCGGGTTCTGGTGCATGAGCATCGCGTCCTTCGTCCGGACGTTCTCCCCACCACCCATCCAGTCACGAGTCTTCGCTCGCCCATTATTGCTCCACGCCTTGCTGGCGTGCAGCGGTGCCCCACCGACATGGATGACGAAGGGAACGCCAGCCTCGGCCAAACGAGCCCAAAACGGTTCGAGATCGACGTGTCCTGGTGAGCTATCAATCGGTGCACGATGCGGCACCCAGATCGCTTCGAGGCCGGCATCGATCGCCCACTCGAGCTCATCGACAGCGCTCCCGGGATCGTCGAGAGAGACGACCCCGACTCCCATCAGACGGTCATCATCGGCGCAGAACGCAGCCATATGACGGTTGTGGGCTCGTGCGCCGCCGTACTTCAGCCGGAGCGGATAGTTCGAGCTGGGATGGAAGGGCGTGACGACCGAGTGGGTGGCGAACACCAACTGTTTCTGAAAACCGAGTAGATCCATCGCAGTCGTCCGATCGCCCGAGTCGAAGGCGCCGAGACCCTGGATCTCCTTGGACTCGGCGATCAAGTCGTCGCCCAGTGCGATCTGCGCTTCGCGATGCTCGTCGCTGTGGCGGTTTCCCTGGCTAACGATCTCGGCGACTTCCTCGTCGGTCACGATGGATGCCGTGTAGTCCACCAGCGGGATCTCGTCCCGGATGTCAGGGTCGGCGTAAGCCCGAAGAAAGTCCGGGAGCTCCATGATGTGACTGTCGGCGTCGTAATAGTGGCGATGATCGGGGGCGTAGACCATGGCAGAAACTTCTCCTTCAGCAGGCGTTTCGCTGTTCGTCATAGCGCCCGACGACGGCAGCCTTGCGCAACGACTCCACGGTACCCTCGTCGAAGCCCAGCTCTCGAAGAACCTCATCGGTGTGTGCACCCATGGCCGGTGACGGCCCGTGATGGCGGAGTGGCGTTGCGTCCATCTTCAGCGGTGACGACACGGTCTGGTAGGCGCCGTGGATCGGGTGAACGAGGTCTTCGATGTAGCCGTTCGCTCGGGCCTGTGGGTCGTCGAAGATCTCGTGCGGAAAGTTGACGATTGCGCACGGCACACCGACTGCTCGCAATGTCGCAAGCCAGTCGTCGGTCGTGCGTCCAGCGACGATCCGTTCCGCTTCGGCCATAAACGCGTCGAGCGCCGCTCGGGCTTGGGGCGTCCCGGCCTCGAAGCCCTCAGCGCGACGCGGATCTTCGACCCCGAGCGAATCACGGAGCTTCTGGTTGAGGACAGGAGTGAGGCACCCCACCGACAGGAAACCGTCGCGAGTGCGGTAATGACGGAAATAGATGTTGCCGGGCGGGTCGACAGCGAACTCCTCGCGCATCGCTCGCTTCTGTTCCTCGAACCCTGCACCGGCTTGTCGGAGGTCTGCGAGCTTCTCGGCAAACGCTGCCATCGGCTCGCGGTCGTACGCCTCGTATCGATAGAACATGTTTGAGAGCAGGGCGAGCGAAGTGTGAAACAACGACGTCTCGACCCGTTGTCCCTCACCGGTTCGGTCACGGTGCCGGATCGCCGTGACCACTGCCAGGCAAGACAGCATCCCCGTCACCATGTCGGCGAGCGCGGGACGCACCATCACCGGCGCGTCGCCGGCGATATCAGCATCCGCGAGGAGCGACGACATGCCCGAAAGGCCCATTGCCACGACGTCGTAGCCGCCCATCTGGGCGAGGTCACCTTCACTGCCGTACGGCGAGTTGTGCAAAAACACGATCTCGTTGTTGTAAGCGCGGATCGTGTCGTAGTCGAGGCCGTATCGGGGCAGGTCGGACCCCTTCATCGAGACGAGAACGACATCGGCCTGCTGCGCAAGCGCCTCAATGACTGCGACGGCATCGGGTTTGGAGAAATCGAGACAGAGACTGCGCTTTCCCCGATTTGCGATTGCGAAGTCCTTCCCCTCGTGCTTCACCGGACTCCGGCTCTGGAGGCGGTACGTGTCGCCCCGCGGAGGCTCGACCTTGACGACATCGGCGCCCATGTCACCCAGAAGCTTGCCGCAGTACGGGACTGCCAGGGCCTGGGCAAACTCGACGACGCGAATGTCGGAAAGTGCGCCACGGGTAACTGCTGACTGGTCGGACATGCATCGACGGTAGCGGCCGCGATCGCCGAGCTCAGAAAAACGATGAGGCCAGACGCCTCGGCTCTTCCCTGGTCACCACGATACGAGAATCGAACCGGCGACCACGAGCACAGCGCCTACCCCCAGTCGGCGGGTCACCGTCCGCCGGACCAGGGCGAGACCGAACAAGATCGAGGTGGCGCGCAGCGTCGCAACGTTCGCCGCATCACCGCGGGTGTACGCCAGCAAGACCAACCCATAGGCGCTGTTGGCAAAGAGGCCGACGACGATCGCTTCTCGCGCCGACGCCAGCAGCCGTCGGGGCGACACCCGACCGAGCATGACGACCACGATCGCGCCGACGACCGCCACCGCGGCGAAGAAGCCGAGCCCACCGACTTCCTCGGCCCCTCTCGCATCGACCACGGTGTAGCCGGCGATGAAGCAACCCGTCATCAAGGCGAGCAGGAGTCCACGTCGATCCCCACGACCAAGTGCGACATTTCCAATCAACAGCAGACCGACCGCAACACCGACGGCCCCGCCGATGGTTCGAGCACCGGGGGTCTGATCGAGCACCCAGATCCCGAACAGAGCCACGAGCAGCGGGGCCGATCCGCGAGCCACAGGGTACGTGCTCGTCAAGGTTCCCGACTGGTACGCCCCCGACAGGCCCCACAGGTACAGGCCGTGGATCACGCCGGCGATGAGGATGATCGGCCATACCGACCAAGGTGGATCCATCACCACCCACGGGAAAAACATCACCCCTGCTCCGACGTAGGCTCCTGCCAACACCGCTCTGGGATCGTCGCCTGCGTGCGTTCGAGCGTTCCAAAGAGCATGGAGCAACGACGCCGCTAAGACGAGGACGATCGCCGAGACGGTCACCTCAGATCGCTCGCAGCCCGGCGGTGGTCAGGGCTGCCGCCAGCACCACGGCAAGAAACGGCGCTCGACGCCACACGAGCAGACCTGCGACCGCCATCCCCACGAGCCGCTCGTCGACCACAAGGGTGCGGCCATCCGCCACCGACAACTGGATGATTACCGCCATCACCACCGCCGCCGGAACGAGCCCCATCACCTGCGCCAACGCAGGGCGACGAGCGAGGGCCGGACCGACCACGAAACCGCCGAGCAGACGCTGTCCCCAGACAGCGGCAACGAGTGCGACGATCGCAAACGTCGTCACGAGGCCGCACCGGTGCATCGACGGGCATAGACCGCGCCGACGACGACGCCGAACACACTCAAGACGATCGGCACGCCGGCCGGGGCGATCGGAATCAGTGCCACGCAGATGACGGCACCAGAAACACCGGCAGCAAACCCCTCGCCGGTGCGGAGGAGGCCAGCGATGATCGAGAGCAGTGCAGCGGGAAACACCGCGTCGAGCCCGAGCCGATCGACATCACCGATGACATTGCCGACGAACGTGCCGACGACGATCCCGGGGAACCAACCACCCATCATCGCAGCCGTCACCCGCCAGAACTCTCGTTCGACGCTTCGTTCGTCGCGTTGCTGAACCGCGATTGCGACATTGGGGTCGAAGGCGTTGACCGATGCAAGCATCCGTCGAATCGTTCCAGCGGGCAATCGTGGCACCAGCGACGTGGCGAGGATCCCGAACCGGGTCGCAACGACCGTGCCAGCGACAATCGCAGCCCAGTCGCCACCTCCGGCGTCTCGCACCGCGAGGTACGCGAACTGAGAGGTCGCCGACCAGATGAACGTCGATGCCGCAAGGGCGTTCCAAAGTGACGCACCGCGGTCGATCAGCAGAACCTGGAGCGTGACACCGAGGCTAAAGAACGTGAGCGCGAGCGCAGCAGAATCAGCCCGACCAAGGCGTGGCTGATCGTCGGTCACCGCCGGATACTCACGATCAGCTGCTCACGGGATGATCTTCGAGATCGGCATCTCGACGATGCCCGATGCACCCTTTTCTCGCAGCAGCGGTATGAGGATGTTGATCTCATCCTTGGGCACAACGGTTTCAACTGCGTACCCGGCGCCGCGGAATAACTCGTTGACGGTCGGCGACTTCATTGACGGCAAGACGTCGATGACCTCGTCGAGCACGTCGGTCGGGACGTTCATCTTCACCAGCACCTTGCCCCGAGCATCGAGCACACCCTGCAAAAGGGTGTGGATCTGGTGCATCGCATGTGCCTTTTCGGAATCACCGAACGCGGCCGGATTGGCGATCAGCTCGGTGTAACTCGTGACCATCGTCTCGATGATGCGAAGGCCAGCAGCCCGCAACGCGCGACCGGTCTCGGTGATGTCGACGACCACATCGACGATGTCAGGTACCTTTGCCTCGGTGGCACCGTACGAAAGCCGCACGTCGGCGTCGACCCCTGCACCCTCAAGGAACCGCTTGGTGATCTCCGGGTACTCCGTCGAGACCCGAACTCCGGGCGGCAGGTCGGTGACAGACTGCCACTCAGAGTCCTGAGGAACCGCCATCACGATGCGGACCGGCTTGGCGGTCGCCTTCGAGTACCGAAGTTCTCCGAGGGACTCGACGTCGCTCGCCGTCTCCTCGATCCAGTCCCGCCCGGTAATCCCCAGGTCGAAGAGGCCATCGGCGACATAGGTCGGGATCTCCTGAGGCCGCAGAATCCGGACCGACTCGATTCTGGGATCGTCGATTGAGGCCTTGTACGCCACCGAAGACGATCGGTCGATCGGGAGGTCAGCCGCTTCGAAGAGTTCGAGGGTGGCCTTCTCGAGCGAGCCTTTGGGGAGGACGAGGTTGAGCACGGTAGGTCCTAGCGGGGGATTCGACGGCGATCGTCGGCGCTAAGGCTAGCGGCGAGCCTTCACGACGGCCCGGGTTTGAATTCGATCCGGAGGTCTGGACCGACCCGGTCAACGGCCACGAACTCACCGCGGTCGACCGCCCCGATCGACGGAGCTCCTGGTCCGGTAAAAAGTCCCTTCGCGTCGTCGCCACCAAACAGCAGCGGCGCCTGATAGACCACGAATCGGTCGATGAGGCCAGCCCGATGGAAGTCACCGATGACACCGGCTCCACCTTCGATCAGTAGTTGGACGACACCTTCGTCACCCAGCCGCTCGAGGAGACGGTCGAGCGGGCCGTCCCAGGCGAGGCAGGGCTGCACCTTTGCGGTTGGCGTTACCGATCCGAGCACGATTCGGCGGGGATCGATTGCAGCAGGGGTGCCCTCCGGGGGTTCCCAATCACGCACCGTGAGCGACGGATCATCGGCTCGCACCGTGCCCGCACCGACGAGAATCGCATCACTCTCCGCCCGGAGCCGATGGGCATCGGCACGCGCTTCTGCACTCGTAATCCACTTCGAGGAGCCGTCAGGGGCCGCTGTGCGCCCGTCGAGTGACGCGCCGAATTTGGCCACCACGAACGGTCGGCCGGTGCGACGGTGGTGCAGGTACGGCCCGAGTGAATCTCTTGCCAAGTCGGCACCTACCCCGACGGTGACGTCGATACCCGCCGCCTCGAGCCGTGCAATGCCGGCGCCGGCAACCTGCGGGTCGGGGTCCCCGGTCGCGACGACGACTCGAGCGACGGAAGCCTCGATCAACGCTTCGGTACACGGCCCGGTCCGACCAGTGTGATTACACGGTTCCAGTGTGGTGTAGACGGTGCTGCCCGATGCAGCGGCGCCGGCAGCGTCAAGCGCCACTCGCTCAGCATGCCGGCCACCTGGCGGCTCGGTGGCGCCGTCATACGTCGAGCCATCGGCACCGACCACGACCGCACCCACCCACGGGTTGGGCGACGTCGAGTGTCGGACGCGGGCGGCGTTTGCGACCGCTCGCTCCATCCACCGTTGGTCGGCCGTCATCCGGGCCCGTGATCGGCGCCGTGACGACCACGGCCCGATCCCTCGTTGGAAGGGTGCGGGTCGTAGTTGTCGACGAGCAGAGTGACTGCGTGAGGTAAGACGTCGATCACGGCATCGATCGTTTCAACACACCCCTTCGAAGAACCCGGCGTGTTCACGATCAGGGCGGTCTCGAGGGTCCCGGCAACACCTCGGCTGAGTCGGCCCAGCGGATTGACGAGGCGCATCGCCTCGGCGAGGCCCGGTGCCGCACGGTCGATCACGACACTCGTTCCCTCGGGCGTCCGATCACGCGGCCCGAAGCCGGTGCCTCCTGTGGTGACGATGAGACCATGGAAGTCGGCGGCGAGTCGTCGCAACGTGGTTGCCACCGGTTCGGCTCCATCTTCGGTGACCACACGCTCCACCACGTTCCACCCGGCCTTGTCGAAGTAGTCCTCGAGTACTTGGCCCGACGCGTCCTGGCGCGTTCCAGCAATGACGCCATCAGACACCGTCACGATCTTCACCGACAACCGGGTTTCGGACATGTCCGCACCCTAGCCACCCAGGTCAAGTTCGAGCCCAGCGTGCGAGCGCCATACCGTCGGCATCGGGCCCCGGGATGAGCACATTCGTGTCAGGACCGAACTGCTCCCAGTCACCGACCGGCATGCCGGTGGCAACGAAGCCGAGCGCGCGAAGGGTCGGTGCCGTCTCGGCGACCACCCCCGCCGACTCAGCGCGCGTGAGTGTGCAGACGCTGTAGACGAGCGTTCCGCCAGGCTTCACCAGAGGGGCGGCAGCGGCGAGCATCGCCACCTGAAGCGATGACAACTCGGCAACGTCGCCCGGCGTGGTCCGCCACCGAGCATCGGGGCGGCGCCGAAGCGCGCCCAGGCCCGAGCACGGGGCGTCGACGAGAACCGCGTCGAAGGTCGCCGGTGCAAATGGTGGTGAGCAGGCATCACCCTGGAACACATGCAGATCGTCGAGTTCAAGACGTTGACGATTGGCAGCGACAAGGCCAACGCGGGCGAGTCGCTGGTCGCCTGCGATCACACGAGCGCCGCGCGATGCGAGTGCCGTGGCCTTTCCACCGGGCGCAGCGCAGACGTCAAGTACGAGATCGCCGGCCTGCGCAGGCACGGCCGCAGCAACAAGTTGCGAACTCGCGTCCTGCACGTAGCCGTCGCTGCGAGTGTGCACCGTGGCGGCCTGGTTCATCACCATCATGGACGCCGCAGCGCGTTCTGGACCCAGGTCTGCTCCCAATCGGTCGACGATCCAGTCCGGATAGCTGAGTTCGATACCGATCGACGGGAAGGTGACCCCCTCCTTCACGGCGGTAGACACCTTCCGAAGGACTGCGTTGACAAGGCTGCGGAACCGTTTCGGTGAGGCGGCAACCGTCGCCGAGACAGCCGCATGCGGTGGCGTATCGAGGTGGAGCAATTGATGGGCACCGATGCGCAAAGCGGCTCGGGCCGACGGCGGTGGAGGTTCGAGCAAAAACCGGTCCACGAGATGATCGAGCTTTCGGCGCATCCGGGTCGAGCCATAGACAAGCTCGGTGACAAACCCCCTGTCTCGGCGATCAAGCGACGTGGCCGCCAGTATTTTTGGCAACAGGACGTTGGCGAAGGCGCCGTCCTCGTCTATGCGAACGATGGCTGCAATCGCAATCCGGCGGGGGTCGTCGAGTACCTCGCTCATGAACCGAACCGTTGCTCGCGACTCCAACGTGCCCCGTTGGCCCATGCGGAAGCATCCATACGGGGTTTCCCCTCTGGCTGGACCTCAAGCAGTTCGAGATCGCCATCACCGGTCGGAACGACGAGCGCGCCGTCTCCAACTGCGAGGCGGGTTCGGTGAATCTTGAATCGCTTGCCCTCCCACGTCGTGTACGCCCCACCAACGCGGACCCGTCGGTGAATTGCCGACGCCGATTGCGCCCAATCGATCTCCCGCTCGCCGGCGGAGATCTTGTGCGCATACACAGGATCGCCCTCTTGGGGTGTCGCTTTCCCGAAGCCGTCTTCGAGCGCGCCGACGAGTTGTCTCGTGCCGATCTCGACAAGCCGGGTTCGGAGCGCATCGAGCGTTTCGTCGGGATCGATCGGCGTTTCGGTCCGGCGGTACACAGCACCTGTGTCGAGTTCGACGTCGAGATCCATCAGACAGACA
>Ga0222718_10002172_pt1 | contig 17883 bp, 18 predicted proteins | sample C33_27DmetaG_FD_165045 | JGI IMG/M metagenome (GOLD analysis project Ga0222718, IMG submission 165045) | Estuarine water microbial communities from San Francisco Bay, California, United States - C33_27D | ecosystem: Environmental > Aquatic > Marine > Unclassified | place: USA: California... | reverse complement strand
TCACGAATATCGTTGTCATCTTCAGTATGTTCTGAGAACGACATTGGTTCTGGTTTGTAACCAATCTTGTCAATCATTTTCTTATAGGTTTCATCTAAATGAGAAACCCACTCCTCTCCATATTTCTCTTGATACTTTGATCTAGTTGAATCTAGTCTGTACCACTCTTTAACCTGTTCAACCTTAACCATCTTGGCAAGGTCTCTCGCATCAACACCCTTGAACTGCTTTGCAATCTGTGATGCATAGTATTCAGTTGAGTGTGCAAGTTTACCCTCTTTCTTTTTCTTGTCAAGTACTTGTTGTAGGATTTGACTTGCAGTTTTATATGTGCGAGGTTTTAACAGATATTTATTCAGTAACTTAGTAAACCAGTCTTCCTGTAACTCAGTTTCTTCTGGTTGATACTCTGCTGTCTGGAACCACTTGAATGTCTTACCCTTTGGAGGTTCTACCTTCATTGGTTCAGGACGCTTCTTTGGTTCGTATTTTTTACGAGTCTCTGGATCCATCTTAGACAGATAGTAATCGTCATTTTTACCAACACCATGCTTCTTCAGTTTTCTTGCCATGCGAATCTGTGCGGTTGTTGGTTTCGTTGCTTCATCAATCCCTTCTTTCGCAAGAACGTGTGTAGGAAACAAGGAACTTCCCTGTGGTTCATCTAAATCACGAGATGAAACTTTGTACTTTGCAATCGCAGCTGATTTTTGCATACCTCTCGATATTGCACGTTTTGCATTTGCAACTCTTGTACTATGATCTCCAAATGAACCAAACTCATCAAGATCGGTTTCTTCACTCTTACCTTTATGTTTCTTCCACAAATCTGCATCTGCAGTAGTACGAGTCTTACCACCAGTGATGAATGAGTTCACTCTTGCGTGTCCCCACTGCTCTGGAGTAGTGCCTGGTCTGTGTCCAGTTCTCCATGCGGCAACACCACGTTTGTATACTTGTTTTAGAATACCTGCCGAGATACCAGACTTCTCTGCTTTCTTTGCGATAGACTTGTCTGCGTCTTCTTCAAGACTTTCGTTCTGAGGTTTTTGTTGTTGAGATTTTTCTACTTCTTTGCGTTTTGTTTCTGCTTCCTTCTCAACATCATCTTCACGTTTTGCACGATCCATCATATCCTTAAACTTTTCAAGATCACGTTGTTTTTCTTTTTCGATACGTTCTTTTGCAGCGTCTGTTGCTTCACCCTCATACAATTCAGGATATTTCTTCTTCATTGCTTGAGTGTACTTGGATGGTTTAGTCTTTGCAGACTTGTCGCCTGGAGCAGGTTTATATGCAGATGGATCATCGTCATCTTTCTTTGCACCCTTCTCAAAATGTCTCGCACGAGATGCTTTGGTTGACTTTGACATGTCGTCACCCTCTGCGTCTTTTGCATAATACTTTGCTGGTTGTGTTCCTTCACGATCATTAACATCTTTGTCTTGCTTGACTTCTAGAATATCGTGAATCCATGCCTTCTTGACAAGTCCATCATCCTCTGATATAAAGGAAACATAATTAGTACCACGTCTAACCACTTCACCATACTCACCAGATTCTTCAAGTCGAATGATATCACCGACTCTGTAGATGTGTCCTTCAATATAGAGATCACGAATTACATCATCTTCAGACATCACTGTCTCAGTGATACCCATGTGTTTCTTTACGTCTTGGAATAGTTTCTCACCACTCCTGAATCCTCTTGGAAGTCCCTTTTCGAATTCTGCATAGTCATCTGCAGAAACTGCAGCACGCATCTTAGATGCAGACATACCTTCCACACCTTTCGCTTTTGGATCTCTCTTACCGGCACTAACGATATCGATAGAGTCAAATTCATAGAACCCGTGTCTCTTACCTTTCACCCCATTGTATTTTGGAATCAATGCTTGGAATTCTGCAAAACGATCATCCCCAGCAACAATAACTAATTTACGATATCCCTCTTCATAGATCTTTACTACGATATCGATAATTTGGTTTGATGGAGGAGATACAATATTCTTACTATATTTTGGAAACATCTCCTTCATGTATTTGATCTTTAAATCATGTGGAAGTGGATCTTTCGTTCCGACCGACTTAGATGGGTAGATACGAAAATCATTGCGACCAGCAACGGATGCAACTTTCTTGATCAGTTTTTCGTGACCAGTGGTTGGGGGATTGAATCTACCAAATGCAAAAACAATCGTCTCACTTTGTTCCATTAAATCTCTAAATTTGATCATCAATCTTTCTCTTGTTGTGATTTTCTAACATCTTTCAGGCGTTGTGCTTCTTTCTTCTTATTAACCAGTACGAGTTTCTTTGCAATCTTATTGATCAATGGGCCTTTCTTTGCAACAACCTTCTGATCAATTTGTGCTCTTTTTTGAATCGGTAACTCATTATAGTCTATACCAGGCCCCAACATCTTTTTGATGACCATCATCTTTGCTTGTTTTCTCGCACGTTTTTCCAAACGTTCTGGTGATGCAAACTTAGTCTTTGCACGTTTTACCTTCATCTTGAATGCACCAGACTTTGCCATCTTCTTCATTCGTAATGCAAGTTTACGTCTCTGTTGAAAGTCTAGTGCCTTTCTTTCGATCAATTCTTTTTCTAAATCTTTATAGGTCTTCATCGATCCCATGCCTTAATTGCAGTAAAGTTATTAAAACTAAACTCCATTCTGTCTACCAGTTTGACTGCGTTACCCTTTACCTTGTCAATTGCAACGTAACCTTCAGCATCGGTTACTTTAAATCCATTTTCAGTACGAATAAAGGTACTAGTCATCTGTTTTACACTATTTAGTTTATTGACGATCAAACTCTTTGCGTCAATCATCAGTCCTTGAAACTCAGTTACATTTGATAACATACGTTCTAATTTTCTTACTTCACGAACCACTGAATCTCTTTTCTTTTCTAGTTCCTGTTTCTTAGCAGGAGTCTTGAGTTTCGCAATGTTCTTGTTAAATGCATCCTCAACCCATTTGGTGTAACCCTTTGCATGGAGAGAGTTGTTTGCTACTTTCTGTCCCTCACGCACCTTTGAGTTATTATACGTCTTAAACTTTGCACCTTCAAGGTTACCAGTCATCGACTGTTGGAGTTGGAGGAACTCCTTGAGTTGACGACTTTCAATCTTACGGAATGTACGTCCTACATCAGAGAGAACCTTAGTAATCTCTTTAGTCTCTGTAGCACTGAACGTTGCAGTACCAGATGCATCCTTATAAGACGCATCATCCATCCAAACGTTTTCAGAACGTGTTAGTTTAGAGATGTTTGCACCGAATGATGCTTTCATACCTTCCAGTGTGTCACCAGAATATGTGGTATGCCACACCACACCAATCTTTGCTTTCTTGATTGTCTTACCCATTTCACTAGTGACAGGAACTGCATAGACGATAGTGTTTGGTTGGAATGTGTAGTAACTAACTCCATCGATGTCATCTGTTTCGATATCGTCTGGAGTGAACATTAGATCACCCTGTAGAACACCTTCGATACCCAAGTCTTTGAAGTTCTCAAATGCAGCAGTGAACTTAGTCTTTAGTGCATCAGATAACTTTGCGTCATTCTTAATCTCATCGACTGACTTGTAGAGTAATGGTGTCTTGTTGAATACAGATTTCTTTGCAACAAAGAACTGTCCATCAGATGGATCTTTCCCTGCAAAGATTGCAGGAGCACCATCCCACTTCACAGTCATGTTGACAGATGACTTAGAACTTCCTGCAAGCATATCACGGAGTGAACGTAGGAAGTTGATCGCCGCACGTCCACCATCAACACCAAAGTTGAGAATCTCATCCTCGATATGTTCAAGGTGAAGGTTCTTACCCGCACCCTGTTGTTCTGTTAGGAAGTCTCGAAAGTTAAGCATTTAAAACCTTATTGTAAAATCAACATCTACATCAAATCCCAAATAGGACAGGAATGCTCTGAAGTTTTTCTTGATCAGTCGTTTTGCAGTAAGTACTACAACCTTGAATTTGTTCTTTGCCGCTTTAAGAGCATTTCTTACTACGGAACCGATACCCTCATTTAAAGGATCGAACTCTACAAGATATGCTTCCTCTTTGAGTGCGCTAGATAAATCCTTTGTAGTTAGTCCTAATGCAGACCACCACTTGCGATCACCCGGCTTTGAAGTTTTTGTGTTAATAGAACTACTCTTCATTTTCACTGAGATGGATGTTGAGTTTGCAACTTGTCGTACATATTCATCATCATCGATAGAATGAAACTCAACTTTAGTACCACCCTTATCTGCAACCAAAAACCAATCTGCAGATGCTCTAGATTCTTTACCAAATTTAATATGTCCAGTCATTGCTTCTTTAACAAATGCAAGTTTGAACTTTTCATTAGTCTCAAACAGAACTCTTAATTTTTCCATTGTCTGCTTATGCACCATATCTGCTTCAACAACTGCGTTATCTGTTTTGTTTTTAATATGGTCTTCAGTCTTACCGTTAGTAATACCTCTGGTGAACTGTTCGATGATTTGTACACATTCTTGTACCACAGGTTCATTAGATAGATCGGTTTGTTCTAGTGCATTGTAAAATGTGGCAAGTGCTTCTTCTCTTGCACCAGACATTAATTGTGCCGCACCAATCTTCAGAGAAATATTATATTTTCCAATATACAGATCGGTTTTGGGGGTTCTACTTGAAGCGTGTTTCCCTGCACCATACTTTGTCCATGCTTCGGTAACTTTAGGATTACCTCTACCATAATGGTATGCAAAATCTTGATTTGCGATGTCAGGGTTTTGTTTGATTAATTGTCTTGCAATATTCAGTCCAGAATCTTTAAGCATAGGAGTGTTCTGAACGTTTTCATAATCTTTAGCAGAAATACCAGTTTTACTCAAGTCGAGTTCTGTACCAGTTACCTCATACCAACCAAGAACAATTGCTGGTTCAAAATCTGCACCAGCAGTCTTCCCTTCTGCAAGATAGGATGTAAGGTTATGCATTTCAATTGCTCCATGTAATTTACAAGACTATTTATAATATAAATTAACCGAAACCCCCTTTGAGGAAGGATGGAATCCCTATATCCCCAAAGGGTTTAGTTTGGTTGAATGAACGAACCATTTCGTCCGCCTCATCCTCAAAATCGAATGTCCAAACAATCTCCTTATTTGGATATTCAATTACATTATACACAACTTTTTCGTCTTGTAAACCCACTTCTGAATAATAATACACACCTTTTTTCTTGGGGTTATTTGGTTTCTTATATTTCGTTTTACGTCTTGATGTCTGAGAATTTCTCATATCGGTTTCCTTGACCCCTGTCAAAGACCGGCACATCATCGTTATATTCTTGACCACTATCTATAATGTCATCTTGAGCATTCTGTTCACAATCATAGAGTTTCATCTTAGATCGATCAATACCCAGTACAAACCTCTTATTAGCGTTGGGATCTCCATAACGATTCTTTAACTGCTTCACTGCAATCTGATTCAGATCTTCTAGTTCTTCAGTTGATATCAATGCGAACATTAGATCTGCAGTAGCTGGTAAGCCAAACGACTCACTTGTATCTTCAAGTCCAACATCAGAGTTTGCAAAACCACCACGAGTGGTTTGTGTTGCAGACATAATCGGTACATTCATCTCAACCGCAAGTCCACGCAACTCTTCTGCAATCGCCTTCACATAGAAGTATGATCCCACAGTTGCGTTACCCTTGAATCGAGAGGATGAACAGATATTCAAATAGTCAATAAAAATAACGTCTGGTTTGAAAGACTTCTTCAGAGAGAGTTCTTTCAAGAGTGCCCGAAAGTGTCCAACGTGTGCTGATGCAGTTGGATATTCTTTAACAATCAGGGTTCCATTTGTTTTAGATTGGATCTTAGATACACGACTCTCAAACATAGTCTTTGGTAGTTCATGTAAATCATCCAATGTGATATTCATTAAGTTTGCATCGATACGTTCTGCAATTCGCTCCTCTGCCATCTCAAGCGTGATGTAGAGAACATTCTTTCCTTGCATTAACGTAGATGCTGCCATGTGACACATAAACAAAGATTTACCAACACCAGTCCCTGCGAGTGCAATATTCAAAGTCTTAGGTGGCAATCCACCCTTGGTGATCTTGTTCATAAAATCAAGATCAAACGGAATACGTTCCTCTACACGATGATAATACTCATATCGTCCTTCTGCATTCTCAATATAGTCGTGTCCGATGTTTGTATCGAAACATACAGAGAGTGCATCAGTAAGGATTGAAGGAATCGATTCGGGGGATCTTTCCTTATCTTTACCATCGATGATTTGAATACCTTCTAGCACTGCATTATAGATTGCTCTGTCCTTACAGAACTTTTCGGTTGTATCAACCAACCAACTCATATCTACTTCTTTTGGTTCTAGTGTAGAAATGATCTCGACAATCTTCTTATAATGTTCGTCAGTGATATCCTTACGCCCATCGATTTCGATAGACAAGGATTCTGGTGTGGGGAAATTATTATACTTATCAGAGAACTTAACGATCTCTTCAAAGACAATTCTTTCACTTAGATCAGAGTAATACTCTGGTTTGATAAATGGAAGTACACGTCTAGCATACTCCTCATTATAAATTAGATTTGATAGAGTTGTTCTTTCAATCGTTTGATTCATCAACAAGACCTTGTTCTTCGCTTAAATGATCTTCCAGTATATCAACCAATATGTCTCCAATCAAGGAAAAAAAGTCTTCACCTAACATTTCCCTTGGAAGTCCATTAGAGTCAACAACATCCCATTCGAACTGGAGTCTCGCTGTATCGTTTTCTTCATCTTCTAAAATATTCACTTTGCCGTACTTATATACGACCCCATCATATTTTCCACCTTTGACTCCAATACAAGTCCATTCAGAATCTTTATCGGTGACAAATGTATACTGTTCTTTAATATCAGACATAATGTAAGTAACTTCCTATAATATACTTAGGGTTATTGATTGGTTTTCTTCCGGCATGGAGATGAGTCCATAATGGAGGGAACATTAAAATTCTTCCTTGCTTTGGTTTAATAGAAATATCCCATTGTGGAAAATCTGTCTCACCACCTTCTGGATTAGTCAAGTACAAGAAGAATACCAGAAAGCGTCTTGCCGTGTCTAGGTTACCAACATCAACATGATCATCAAACCGATCAACTCCATTATGTAGGTAACGTTTCATTCTGAATTGTTCAAATGCGAATTGTTCTGGAAACATTGTATCAGTGACATTGCAGTCGTCACAATACCTCTGAATGCAATCCATAAATTTAGATTGCAAGATTTCAGAGAATGGATTCCAACTAGTGTGCTGTTGCAGATTTACTTGATAGAATTGTCTGTGACCATCTAGATGTACCAATTCGTGGTGTTGAGGGTTCTCCTCAAACATAGCAACTAGTTGATCACAGAGTTCTGGTGTTAGGATATCGTCATAAACTGCAATGAATTTATCATTCAGTTGTTTCTGATTCATCCTGCGCTACTTCTTCTTTTCCTGCTAATCCGTACTTGAACTCCTGATTTGCAGATTTATCTAGTTGTTGCATAATCTCTGGAGTGAAGAATTTCTCTGGATCGTTGTTGATGGTTTTACCGAATGTCTTTGTACCATCTGGCAACTCAATACGAGTAGATACAGATTTAAAGATTCCATACTTCAGTGCAAGTTCAAGTAAACCATAGTAACGATCAAGTCCACGTTCATACATCAGACGAACATCAACCATCTTGTTTTCAATAGTCAAGCGTGACTTTGCATTCTTGCAGTGAATGATGTTACCCACAACTTCAGTACCGTCCTTCTCCTTCTTCTTAGAAAGATAGACGATTGAAGATGCCGCATACTTGAGTCCAGATCCACCACCCATTTCTTTGGTAGGGAACATAGAACCAACAACATCATAAGTGTGATTGGTAACAACCATTGGAACCTTTGCCTTACCCAACTTCAGAGTGAGAACACGGAATGCTGCTTTGAGAACTTGAGCACGAGTCATATCACGAGTCTCCTTCCCATCTGCAGTATCCTCTACCTCTTTAGTGGTAGACAACATACCAAGAGAATCCAGACACATCATCAAGGGTTTGCGTTCACCTTCTGGAGTCTCAAGGTATTTGTCTAGAACACGGATTGCCTGTGTCCTAAACTCTTGTACAGTGGTAACAGGTAAGATCACCATTCGTGATGGATCGATTCCTCTATCCACTACCATCTGTTTTGTGATTGCAGATTCAGACTCAAAGTACAGAACTCCTGCATCTGGATTTTGTTCTAAGAACGACTTGACCATCCCCATCACAAAGAATGTTTTACCAGTCGCAGATTCTCCTGCAATGGCGGTGATCTTGTTTGCGGGCAGACCACCATAGATTGATCCTGAGATCAATGCGTTAAAGATGTAAGAACCAGTGTCAATAAACGAATCAACATCTCCTGCTTCTACACCATCTGATACCAATGCAGCATATTCATTCTCTGCAATCTTGGCAATATCTTTCAAAAAGTCCATAAATTCTCCTACAGATCGTTATCCTTTCGGTTTTCAGAACGGAATACTTCAAACCCATCTGGATAACGTGATTCTAACTTGGTGATATTCTCTTTAATAACATCTTCAAGTGATATATCTAGTGCGATACATGCCTGAGAAATATACCACATGATATCACCAAGTTCACGTTTCATATGAAATTGTGCGTCATCGTCTAGTGGTTTACCTTGAAAAACACCCTTCTTCACAATCTCTGTGAACTCACCACCCTCTGCACAAATACCCAATGCAGCAGTCAACAATCGTTCTGGTGATATGCCTTGGGCAGCAATTGCATCCATTGCATCTGAAAATTCTTCATCATCCTTAGATTGTGGTGATGTGACCTCATCTACAAAGTCAACGTAGTCTTGCAATTCAAAGTCCATGTCAATTCCTTCCTCAGTTATTTCAGCAATTATACCAAAGACTACTACCTTTGTCAAGAGGTAATTCCACTAGTTGAAAGAACCAACCCAGTAACTTGCTGTTTGTATCCCTTTGCAATCTCATCAACTGTTTCGATAACAAATATTACCCCAGTCTTGTTGATCTCCATATTTCCTTCTGGTTTTTCACCAGACATACATACTCCATCTACAAGCCCCACACCACTCTGTGATGCTTGTAGCATACGGGGGCGATTGACTGTATATGTGTCTGCACCAGCGTCAACAAACTCACCGATAATTTCTGCACCGTTTGTTAAAACTAGTGTTATAATGTCACCCTTTTTCATAGAAAGTCCTCTAATGTTTTAATTTGTTAAGACACAAGTTCAAGAATTTCGCTCTTGACTTCGTTTAATACTTCACCAGTATCTGTCTCTCTGATATTTAAATCATTCATAATCATAAAATTTGTTTGTAGATTACTAATCAAAGTTCGTCTAGTTTGCAACCATTTCTCTGATTGTTCATCTCCTCTAGCAATATGTCTTTCCTTTTCTGTTTCAGATGTTACTTTCAATATGAACACCTTTGTATCATGTTCTGATAACAACCATTCAATATCAGTTGCACGAAAGAATCTATCACCTTCAATTAGGATATGCTTATAGTTTGGTTTCTCTTGTTCAATAAAATCTCTGAACTTTGAGATTGCACCATAACTGATTCTATCTGTTCCACCAAATGTTTCACCGATAGGATACCTTCCAACCACCAATACATCACCGTGTTTTTGGCATGGAAATAGTTTCATGGGTTCAACATCTTCATGCGAACCCATTTCTGAAATCAGACTTCTCATCAATGTGGATTTACCAGAACATGGTATTCCACCTATCATTATAATCATTCTTTTATGACTGCTCCGTAGTAGTTTCTAGTAAACTCTTTTTTTGAATTGGATTGATTTCTCTATATTGAATATCATATCCTTTGTGTCCACCTTCTTTAAGAAAGGCGTTCATGTCACTCAGTTTCTTTTCAAACTCAACTTTGTTTGCAGCAAAAGAATTCCAATGCTCAATACCAGTGTGATAATATAGAACAAATAAGTTAGTCTTACCTCTGATAGATTTAGAAGATAATGACTTAGACCAATCATTAAAGAACCCTCTCATCATTCCACTAGAAACAATAATGCAGTGTGTAGTCTTATCCTTATACTCATTGTTTGCTTCTTCTAATGCATATTCCTTAGTACATTTAACAAACTTTTCGTTAGGGCCTAAACCTGTTGGTTTGAGAATTTGTTTCTTAATCTTACCTTTAAGAGATTTAATCTCTTGACTAGTAAATCCATGTCTCTCCAACTTAATTCTTACAACTGGGTCGTCTTGGTTCTTATTATTATCTTCACAATACTTCACCAATGTATTTACAATTGTAGTTGTGTCTTGTTCTTTAGGCTTAAAGTCCAATTGTCCATTATCTAATTGGCCAATCTCTTCTAATTCTGTTTCAGATAATTTCGTCCAAACCTTCTTAGGTATCATAATAACAGGCAGTGTTATCTTTGACTCTGAACCAAAGTACATTTTCCCTGCCGCACAAGTATGATTTTTGCCCAATCGTCTAGGTTTCCCCTTACCATCAAAATCTTCTAAAGCAATAAGAGGTTTCTCTGATAATTTTGTAGACCAGTAATTTGGGTTGTCAGTTATCTTACCTACCAACCATTTTACATGCTTACTATCAACACCATCTTCTTCTCTAACTTGGTATGTTTGCCAATCAAGTATCTCAGATAATTCAGTATTAACTACATCATAGATTCGACTTTCTAACGCTTCTAGACAACTAATGAATATTTTTGATTCTTCTTTGAAAGCACCAGAGTTAGATTCATTGTAGTATTCATTACTTAGTTTTGCATCATTATTGTGCAAATAATCTTGTTCATACTTTCGACATTCTGCTTCAGTTCCAGTGAATAAAACTTGATACTCAGATTCGTATGTTGCCAAATCTTTCTTGTAAGCTGAACGGTGAGTCACTACTGTTCCGTGATAAGTTCCATCGGGATACCCGATTTTACTTCCCATATATTTGTTTCTACCCTTCTTATTAATTTTTACAAGATAGCAATGATACTCGCACTCTGTCTCTAAAACAGTATCACATTTCCAATCAATATTCACTTCACATTCTCCATAATCAAATCATTTTACTATTACAGTATACACATGTTCCCACAACGTGTCAATACTTTATCCTAAAAATTCTTCTAAGTTTCCAGATTCTTTTGCTGCATACTTACCGATCAGTTTTTCTTGTTTACCAAAGACACCAATCGTTGCAAGTCGTCTATCGCAATATGCAACACAAGTGTGACGTGTACCATTACCAGTAATTGGTGTCACTCCATGTACCTCATTACTATCTGCAATGATTACACTATTGTCTGGAGCATCAATTGCGATACCGTAACGAGGGAACGTTAGATATGCACCATCATAGTCACCATCTCTGAATACACACATTGTAGTCATACCCGCATCAGCATCTCCACTATCAACGTGTGCTGCCATTTTAGTAGACTGTCCTACATGATAACGGTTCGCAGATAGTGTTGTGAAGATACCCCCACCAATTCTGTGTTCTGGTTTGATATTGGTGTGTGCAAACGATTTCAGTGCAGTGTACACTCCTTCATTTGCATCCATGAATGCTTTCTCATTCCAACAACTAATTTCCTGTAGTGCTTCCCACTTCTCAGGATTATCTTTACACCATCCACTGACATCAATACCCCCAGTGAATCTTCCCCTCTTGTAACCAATCATCACAGAGTGGATCTCATTAGAGTATGCAATCATACCCCACCCACCACTTTTAGTTTTGACGTAGTATGAGTTTGGTGTTCTGAGTTTGTAGTCCACACCCTCAACCAGTCCCTTCTTCAACATCTCATCTTTGTCGATAGGCCCTGCACAGTTTGCTCGCATCGTAGATGTATCTTCAATTGTTGTAAGAATATCTCTGATCTTGTTATCCTGTGGATACACATTAGTGACGACATATGCAAGAGGCACATCACTACCATCCAAAGAATTGATTGGTTTCATAATACCAACACTCTCATCGGTAACCTTTACGACTTGATCATATGCAGTTTCATCTAGAAACTTACCATTCCATTTACTAAAGGTTTCATCTTTACCATGATCTGTTGTAACAGTTATCTTTTTCATTGTGCCTCCTTATATGGTTTAAGGATGTTCTCATAGATATTATCTGCAAGATACTTCATCTGTAGAGGAGCAACCATCAAACCAATCCTTGCTAGTTTCTCATTTAAGGTTCCAGTAAATTTGTAATCTTCTGGTAATGTCATCAGTCTTGCTGCTTCTCTAGTTGAGTAAACTCGATCCTCTTCTGGATGCAAGTGTACTGCAAGACTTGTCTGTAGTCCCTGTTCAGAAAGTGTATGTGACGCTTGATTCCAAGGAACTCTGCGTGACTGATAAAAAGAACTCTTACGATCTGGAAGTTCCTTTCCCCACTTCTTTCTGTGTTCAATTACCTTATCGTACCAAGGCCCGACCACATCATCACCAACAGAGACAACCCGATCTGGATTCTTGGGAAGTCTCTTTAACCACTTATATTTAGCGCTCTTCTTCATCGCCTCACGGAGTACTTCTGCCTCTTCCATATTCTGAGGGTCAGACTGAAGATCTCTGATTGCTTCGTCAATAGTAGTAACATGATCTTCTGGATCTGGATAGATTGCACTACCCAATACCATAAAGGGCATATCAATTGCATCCAAAACATCATTACGAACTGAGACAATGAATACACGTTCTCTCTTCTGAGGAACCCCATAATGGTTTCCTTTCAGAACCTTCCACACAGTAGAATAACCACATTGTTCAAATTCATTAACCATTCGTGTCATATGCTCTCTTGCATAATCCATTGTAAGTCCTTTGACATTCTCACAGATAATAACCTTTGGTTGCATCTCGTTTGCAATCCGAATCTGTTCGAAAGTCAAGTCTTCAATGTTTTTCTGCTTTACGCCATATGCAGTCTTCTCTTTACCCCAACCTTCTTGTTTAGTACCAGACATAGAGAATGGTGGGCATGGAGGTGAACCATCTAAGATATCCAGTTCGCCAGGTTTGAGTCCTGTCATCTCCATGATTTGTGTTCCAGTAACATCTTTGATGTCACCACAAATATGGTGTGGTGTATCAGGCCAGTTTGCAAGATAGGTATCCACTGCAACCTGTTGGAACTCATTAACGAAAAGACAATCTCCACCTGCGAGTTTGTAACCAGACGATGAACCACCGCCACCCGCAAAGAAAGAAATGTAATTAAACAGTTTTCTGTCGGACGACTGTTTCAACTCATCTAGTGTATATCTAAAATATCTCATTATGTAAAGAAATCCTCAAGTGTATTTTGTGTGCCGTATGAACGGTCAATGTTCCAGTCGATCTTTTCAATGATGAACTGGAGCGGTTCAATAAATGACTTTTCGAACTGTATATCATAGTCTACTAGACGATGGATGTCAAGTTCTTTTGGAACCTTTGTGATGAATGTAATCACATTGGTTTGGTATTTGTTCTGTCTTCTCATGTTTAGAAACTTCACTTTATCTCCTTCTTGAATATAAGGATATTTAGCACCCAATTTATGTTTCTTTATGAGATAATTGTAAATCAATGCACCTTTGATATGCATCGGTGTTCCCTTCTTGTAGATGTTAGAACTGTCCATCCACTTACTCAATCCATTCACGGAGCGAGGATATGCAATCACCTCTGCATCGAGATTCATAAACTCATCACGGAAGTTCTGAATGAAATCGTTGAGTTCTTTCTCATCACCCCGCATGATGATCTTGAGTGCTTCCTTAATCTTTTCACGACAAGGAGCAGGAGTCGATGACTTCACCGCCTCGATACCCATGATCTTCAGAGAGGGTTCTTGATAACGTACACCCTCTACGTCCCATGCATTGAGGATGTACCGTTTCTTTGCAGTCCAAATACCTTTGTCTGCAATAACCTCACGTTTCATCTGCATCTTCTGATCATATGCATTCATGTATTCAGCAAGATCTTGATAACTCTGATCAATAAAAGGTTCGATTTTCTCTTGAGCAATTGTATCCAAGAAGTCAACAATTTTAAGTGTCGAGGTCTTACTATCACCCTCTGACTGATTAACTCTCTCTCCAAACACTTTATGTACCAAGTCACCAAAGTTGATATATACAGAGTCTGTATCCGAAGCAAGAACGTAGTCGGTAGAATCTGTTTTAAGGAGTCCATTAAGGTATTCATTAATTTTCCTTTCAATCCAACGTATTGATAATTGTCCACTTGTAGTAATTCCTTCTGCAATTCTCAGATCATAGTATCTGAACCATACATTACCAATCGCACCATAAGCAGAGTTGAGGGAAATCTTTCGTGCCATCTGGATGTTGTTGTAACGAGAGATGTCCTTCAAATACTTGGGGTCTTTGGTATTTTCATATTGTTGTTTTGCGTTAAGCATCAGTTTCTTGAACTTGACACGATCATCATACATTTCCTGCATCATCATAGGCAAGAAACCTAATCTTGATTTGTCAAACAATGCACCGTTTGGTGTGATACACAAGTTTTCATCCTTCAGAGAGGATAGATCATATTCTTGTGATAACAAGGTATCAACTGGATTATTGCCGAAACTAATTTGTTTGTCCTGCAACGTCTCAGGCGAGATATTGTATTGCATGATCAAGTGTGGATACAGGGAGTTCAAATCAAAAGAGAGAACCCAATCATGTTGTCCAACTTGTGGTTCTTTAACATATGCACCTTCATACTTCTCAGACTTCATGCCACCTGATTTTCTTGTAGGTATGACAACATTACGTTGACGTAAGAAGTTGTAGATCAATACGTCCCAGTATTTTACTGAACCAAATACGTCCTCATAGTTCACCTTTGCCTCATACGCCATCGTCAGTGCAAGTTCAATCAGTTTCATCTTGTCCTCAAGACGATCTACGATCTCCACGTCTTGGATGTTGTATTCGATGAAAGACTGATAGTCATTGGTGTACCACTCACGAAATGTTTCATATGGGTTGTCGTCTTTACTTTGTCCAAGTTCAACGTGGGCAATGTGATCAAGTCGATAGGATTCTTGGTTGGTGTATGTAAACTTTTTATACAGTTCAAGATAGTCCAAGTTTGCAACACCGGCGATGTCATAGATAACATTCTCTCGACTGAAGTTGCGAATAGTTTTGGAGGTGATGATTCCCCAAGGTGACAAACGTTTTGTTGCTTCTTCACCCATCACATTTTTGATGCGATTGACAATATAGGGAATATCAAAGAACTCAGTGTTCCATCCCGTGATGACATCTGGTTGAGTTGTTTCCCAAAAAGCAAGGAACTCTGCAATCAGTTCACGTTCAGTCTCACACTGGATGTAAGTGACATCTTCACGGTTTGTTTTGAAATCATCAATGCCCCAGACAATGATTTCCTTTGTCTGTTGGTTCTTGACTGTGATTGATAGGAATGGTTCAATAGCATCGTTCTGACTTGGAAAACCGTTCTCACATGCCACCTCGATATCGATAGTGACGATGCATAGTTTCTCCATATCCCAAGACATAGACTCTGGATATTCATCTGCGATGTATGTGTATGCATACTTGTCCATACCATAGACAAGATGCGGTTGATCCTTGTATTGCTCAAGGAACTCTTTGGTAGACTTAATGTCATCCAAAGGGTACGGCATAACATTCCGACCCTCTAGAGTTTTCCAACCAGTTTCTTTTGCAACAGGAACGTAGAGTGTGGGTTGATACTTGACCTTATAGTTCCTGCGTTCTCCGTTTTCGAATGAACGAACTAATAGATTGTTGCCCCACTGGGTAACACTTGTGTAAAATTTCATACTGTAAATATACCATCATCATAACAAAAAGTCAATATTAGTCTTCTTTCTTTTTACCGATATTGTATTTGGTTTCCAGATTCCATTCGTCCTTTTCTTTGAACGAGATCACCTTGATTTGACTCAATGGTGCTTTTGGATCTGACTCCCCCATAACCTCAACCAGTCCCCAATCTGCAAGGAGTCCGGCAATTGTGTTTCTGCGAGAGATATCGTTTTCTGAAAGATTCGTTTCCTTACCGTCTAGAGCGAATAACTCTTTGAAGTGTACGATAAAGTATCTACCCTGTTTGTGCAGGATATGGCAGGATTGATAAAGTTTACGTTCCTTCCTAGACGCAACCCCAATACGGGATAAAGTTTCTCTGACTTTTAGAAAGTCATCAGGTTCATTTAGACGCACCTCAAGCATTGCCTCCGGCGTCCATCCATTGTTATTCATTTTCTTCCACCTTTGTTCAAACTATCTCTGATAGTCTTTATCTGTTCATCATTTAGTATGTTTAGTGCAGACTTGGCTTTCGCATCACCGTATCCATAATACTCTTTTACATACTCAATGTCTTTTAACTTTTCAGAACGAACCCACGGTGAATACCGTTTATTTGTTCTGATACTATTTAGAAAAAAGTCGAACTGGAGTTTTGAATCAAGATGGTGTCTCTGGTTTAGTTCATTGACTAACATGATGGTATCATTAAATGGAGCGAGACATTTGTTGATGATAAAGGGAGCATACTTCTTCTCCCAATCCTCATCATCAGAATCCATTAATCGTTTCTTAGTCAGGTTAATTGCATTTAGATAATCCTTTAGTTCATAACTCATTTGAACTTCACCTGTGCCATGACTTCTGTCATAAACGCAAGTAGATTGATCTCATGATCTGCAACGAATGCTGCTTTGAATTGGTAGTCACCAATCAACATCACCAAGTGTGGAATGGTTGATGGATCAACATGATCATACATTGTATCGTACATCTTTCTGAAGATCCTATCTGGATCATTGTCAAGATTGTTTACGATCCACTTACGAACCTCTTTGAAATCCTTTGCTTTGAGATTAGTAACGAGTTCCTTCATACTTACTTCAGACAGATTCACTAGAATCCCTGCATCAATCTCTCCAGAAGCAGAGTATCGTTGCAGTTCATTTAATGCACGTCTCCAATCTGGAAAGAACTTCTCTACCAGAGATGCGACTGCCCTTGGTTCATACTTGACTTGTTCTTGCAACAAGATGTCTTGAATGCGTTTGAAGAATTGTCCTGCGAGTTTTGGTTTCTCACTTGATGGGATGTTGAACTCAACAACAGAGCATCGAGATTGCAGTGGTGCAATGATTCGATTCTTAAAGTTGCACGTCAGGATAAATCCACAGTTCTTGTGGAACTCTTCCATGAACCCACGGAGTGCGGGTTGAGTGGATTGTGCGTTTAGATAATCTGCCTCATCGAGGATGACAAACTTACGATTACCATCCATAGAGACAGTCGATGCAAAGTTCTTGATCTTGGTACGGAGTGTGTCAATACCAGACTCCTCTGAACCGTTAATCATTAGATACGTTGCACCGATCTCATCTAACATCGCTTTTGCGACAGTAGTTTTACCAACTCCTGGCCCACCCGTTAAGAGTAGGTTTGGAATATGACCATCATCTACAAATTGTTGAAATGTACCCTTCATAGAGTCTGGAAGAATACAATCACTAATAGTTGTGGGACGATACTTCTCGACCCACAAAAACACATCATTCATAATATATCACCTTTTGTATCGTATTGTTTACATTGTTTCAAATCTGAAACGATTTGCAAAATATACTTTACGATGTCTCAAGGGCGATGAAGTATTCCACAGATTTTGCTTCATTCACGAAACGAGAAATGTTGCGTGAAGAAACTTCAACTTTGTATGTGCCTGGAATCAGTTTCAGATTCTCTACTTTGA
>Ga0222718_10002170_pt1 | contig 17888 bp, 17 predicted proteins | sample C33_27DmetaG_FD_165045 | JGI IMG/M metagenome (GOLD analysis project Ga0222718, IMG submission 165045) | Estuarine water microbial communities from San Francisco Bay, California, United States - C33_27D | ecosystem: Environmental > Aquatic > Marine > Unclassified | place: USA: California... | reverse complement strand
CATCTTTCAATTCTATTTACGGTAATGCTGGAGCCACTACTAGTATAACTTATACACCTCAAAGCTTCCAAGTTTACGCAAGAATACAATATAATAACAGATATGATGAAAATCTTTTTGCAGATGGTATGTCCGACTCCCAACTAAAGATACAAATGCAAGATGGAAAAGTAAGATTAAAAATAAAAGCTGCAGACTATGCTAACGTAAAAGAGTCAAAACGTATAGAATTTGATAATCAACAATTTTACATAGATAGTGATTTTAGAGGTCATGGGCTGTTTGATTCTCAATTTTACACATTTCATGTTAAACCCGTAGGCTAATATGGCGAAGATTACAAAAAAAGATGTTCAGCCTGTAATTTCCAAACTTCATTTAACATTGCAGTGGAAAAAGGAAGTAAGACGGATAGTAGAAAAAGAAATGAAAGATATATCAAACTCTTTCATAAAATCTTTTATGGATCACCCTGTCACAAAAGAAATAAAAGAAGGGCCAAATGGATCAAATATTAGTGGCACATTAGGAGGTTATTCTAATTTATTTGGGTTTATAGGGTTTTATGAAGGCGATAATCCCATTCTGCCTTTAGAAAATTTGCTTAAAAAATATTCTATTAGAATTTATAGCAGAAGAGGTAACACTACTGTTAATATAGAAATACCAACGCTTCAAGATGCTTACGCTATAAGTCCTATGCCTTGGGCTTCAGGGAGGTCTTGGGCAAGAGGTATAGAAGTAGGCATATCTGGCTTAGGTCGATATTTAGCTATAGATGCCGCAAATTCAAGATCAGGAGAAGGAATACAAACATCAAAAAAAGTAAGAGGAGGCACGTACACAAGGAGAGGTTATTTGTCGCCGCTATTTAAAAAATACAAAAACAGTATTGAAAAATTAAAAAATCAATTTAAATGAAACCAACATTTCAACACCAATTACTTAGCAGTTTTTATTTATGGTTCGATTCTTACCTCATGAGAAAAGGTGAGGCTTACGAAACATTTACAACTAATTTCTATTATTACGCTGACGAAAGAATTACAGATAAAGTTGTGTTTGGTAGCCCGTATAAACAATTTATTGCTGACGAATCTGTTGATGGAGCTGTTGTTCTCGAATCTGTCAGCGGAGATGGTACGGCTATATCAAAAGGAACAAGCGGTATGATGGTTGATTATGAGAATGGAAGGCTACTTTTTGATAGTGGTTTTCCTACTGGCACAAATTTAAGCGGTAGATATAGTGTTAAAAATTTCAATACATACATCTCTAACCAAAATGAAGAACAACTTATTCTTGAAGGCAAATATGAGACTAACAGTAGGTACACAAGAGAACTAACATACATTAAGCCTTACGATCAAGTAACTCCCGCAGCTTTTCTTTCTATAGAAGGTGTCAATAACGTTCCTTTTGCTTTAGGAGGTGAAGATGATTCAGTGATAAATGCAAAAGCAGTTGTTTTCGCAGAAAACCTTTATGAATTAGATGGTATTTTATCTGTTTTTGCTGATTCTAATCATACTTGTTTTGCTAATATACCTTTTACAGGAGCGCCTCTAAACGAATACGGAGATGTAAAATCTGATCATTATCCCAACGGGTATAATTATACAGGTTTAGCTAACAATTATCAAAACGATACTTACATGATAGACAACACAACTGTATCAAAATTTTCAGATAGGGCAAGAAGAGTCTTGGAGCCCTCGTTATATGTGGGTTTTATAGATTTTGAAATCCATAAATATCGCTTCCCAAGGTCAACTTAAAAAAACTTCTCAAAACGAGATAAAAAATGTAAATTACTTTAAAATTTAACAATTAAATATTATGTCAAGAAATAGAATAATTTATCAAAGTCAGGCGCTTTTTATAGCGCCTAATTCAAACCAATTCCATTTGCAGAGTGGTGGTGCTAATTCCAAAGACGCTCATGCAATAACGCTGGGTTCAGGTGAAGGGTGGACAGGTGTAACAGGTGTTAATGTAGGATCTGCAAAATTGCGCTCATTAGTAACGCCTCTCGAAAGAATCCAATCCGCTAACTTTAACTTTTCAATAAATAGAACTGATATTAATGAATTCGGAAAATTAGCTAGAATTGATTCTATAGCTATGGAATCTCCAACTGTCGGTTTAGATTTTAATTATTATCTAACTGATGGTGGTAACGAAAGAAAATTAGGTTTTAATATACCTACTTCAAACTATGGTGGTGGAGCTAGAACAAATGATTACTCTACTGGAGATTTAGCTGTATCAGGTTACAGTGCTCTTTCTGGGTTAATCGATGATAACGAAGGCAATAATTACTTTATCGTTGTTTCTCCTGAAGGTCAAGACGTAGATCAGTCAGCGGTTACCACTAGCGATTTTGAAGTTATCGGTATCGGCAATGGGTTTATATCTGATTACTCTATAGAGGCTGCTGTAGGATCTATACCAACAGCATCTGTAACAGTCGAAGGTTTTAATATTAAAGTCGATAGTGCTATTTCGGGTTCAGCTGTTGGCGGAGTTACTCCTCAAGCACCATATGTTCCTGCTGTAAATATTACTAACGGAGAATATAACACAGGCGTATCAGCGGTTAATCAGTTTGTTATTCAAGGTGCTAACGCCCTTAGCGATAATGCTATCGACACAACTGGTGATAATGGTACACCTTCAGCTTTAAGACCGGGAGATATTACTTTCTCAATGAGTAATAGCGGTAATTATCAGGGTTTTGTAGATATGGATGGAGATGGAGAAGCTCATCTACAAAGCATGAGCATAAGCGTGCCTATGAGTAGAACCGTACTACAAAGATTAGGTAGCACTTTTGGTTATGCTAGAGTGATTGATCTTCCTCTAAATGTAGATGTAAGTTTATCTGTTGTTGTGTCGGAGTTAAAAGCTAACAATATATTTCATGCTTTATGCAACATTAAACACCATGATTTTACTCTTACTTTGTATGGCTGCGATCCAGCAACAGGAGGAAGAAGTACTGATAAGAAGATACAAATTCAGTGCAAAAACGCAAGGCTCGAAGGAGAGTCCTTCTCTAATACGATAGGAGACAACCAAACAGCTGACTTAACATTCTCATGTCAAATCGGAGGATCTAACGATAAAACAAGTGGAGTGATTATGGATGGCAGTTATCAGGCGTTCAGAACTCTCCCATTTTTCCCCTTAGGAAAGAAAAAGTCTGAAACAGCTTCTTATAGCGCAGGCTAAAATCAACAACAAAGAAAGCCCCCCATTTTTTGGGGGGCTTTTTTATTACAGTTAACTGGTTGCTCGAATCAGGCATCACCTTGTAGATAGACCTGATTCATTTCGAACCTTAGGTCCTGACTATAGAGTCAACCAGCGAAATTTAAAAACCTTCTATAATATTTTTTGCTTTTTGATGGTCAGGGTGATCAGGGTGCATGATATCTAATTCTTGTTGTAAGACTATAGTTCTAGAGCCTTTGGTGACTCTTACAAATTCTTTTTTTAAAGACTCTTTTAGCCTAGATTTTTCATGACTAGGAAAAATGCCTACTTTTTGACATAATCGCTGTAAGTCTGCTAAATTGCTATCATTAAGTTTCTCCTCGAAAATCTTAGGATCATTAGTGCCAAAAGGATTGACATGCTTAATACCAAGAGCCTCTTCAAGCTCTTTCGTTTTTCTAATATCTTCATCTTCGATTTTTCCGCTAGAAAAGTTGTTAAGGTCATCTACTGATGTAACTTTTTTCGCTTTCTTTTTCTTTCTTGTCATATCTTATATATATTAAAGGTCAAACGTGTTTATTCAAATAAAAAAAGCGCCACCCCCGAAAGGGTGACGCTACAAGCTTCTGAAAGATAGATTACATAATCAATCCAACAATGGCTCTGTTGTCAAGGACCATACGACCCTCTTCAAGAGATCCATAATAACCGATTCTCTGTTGACGAGAAGAAAATTGGTCATCTGCAACCAAGTTAAACTCTCCGCCAGATTCAGAATCAACAGCGACAGCACGAACTAATGCGTCACGACTACGATCTAAACCAAGAATAAGCTCTTCTGTTGCACCATTAAATACGCTAGATGCTGTTAAAGATCCATGGTCTAAGTACGTAGTAGATCCTGCCACGGTATCGAATACAGTGTTGAATCGCTTACCTACGCCCATTTCCAACACTTCCATGATAGAAACACCATAAAACTCAGTCAAGCCACTCTGAGAGAAAATCTCAGACCTAACATTGTCACTCAAAGCAATAGGCTGAGAGGTGGCCTGAACAGCGGCACCATTAGGTGCTGAAGTATTGATTGGGTTGTAAGCCATAGCACGAATGCTTTCCACAACCTCAGGAGAAACCAAAAGATCAGTTATGCCACGGCGAGCTCCGCTAGGAGTACCACCAACAAAAGAAGCGTTAATTCTTTTAGCTTTTGTGAATAGCTTGTTCAAGTCATCCAATAAGAATCTATTGGCTTGAGCAGTACGGAAAACATGCTTATTAGCAGCAGTAACACCGCTAGTACCAGTGCTAGCGTTAGCTGCAGCGGTAAACAAAAGGTTAGCAGATGTTCTCTCTTGCTTTAATAAAACTTCCTGAGCAACTCTTGTGAAAGTTTTGCCCACTACGTCTAAACGTGAACGAGAAGCATATTTACGATCAAAAGAAACAGCGGAATCTAAGCTGTAAGTGGTGAACTTTAACTCAGCAGCGGTAGGCTGCACGTAGTTAGTAGGTAAACCACCAGCGACAGACTGGCTATAAACTTTGATGTAATCTTCGTCGAAAATGTCGTGATAGAGGTCCAAGGGAATGGAGGGGTTGTCATCAGCGTTAAACTGAAGAGAAGTAAATAAATTACTAATCGTAGGAGCATTGTTGATAACTTCCGCCAAAACTGGACCAATAAATTCAGCTAAAGCGACTTGAGCGGCATATGCAACATCTCTGTTACGTGAAGCCATCGCTTTGACTAATTCCAATTGATCATCGGTTCTTTTTAATGTAATATTCATTGTTTTATAAGTCCTTTCTTTTTATTACGCAGTATAAGTGCTACTTAAAGAGCAATCTAACTGAACGAGTGCATATTGCGCTGTGCCAGTTCCTGCGAATTGATCAGCCACACCAAGCTGAGAAGTTCTGTTTCCAGTTCCCAAAATGGTACCAACAATGGTTTCTCCTGAGGTATTTGCCCAAGCAATACCAGAGAGTTTACCTGCGTTTGCGGAAATAATAGCAAGATTGCCGGGAGCAAAATTTGCATCTTTCTCGTAAGCTGCCTCATCAAATGTAAACATCCCTTTGGTTGCTACAGGTACAGCCTGTCCGCTAAGAACAGCTTGAAGCTCGTCTTTTTTGACAGGGTTATAGATGAGTTTTTCACCGTTTTCATCGGTTTCAACTGTTTGTCTCAAGGTCACACCGAGAACAGGAGCGTCTTCGGTGGCAGCGGTTGCTCTTAAAGCTACAGTAGGATACTTATCTGCGCCCAAGAATGGGTAGTCAGTTTTTCCGAGGTAGCTAGAATCGATCAAGTCGATAACGTCTTTATTAAGATTTCCGCTTAATACCTTGACCATCACTCCAGCACTACCGTTTCCGTTAGTGCTAGGCGTAGCGTCAACTGTTTGGTTTGCAAACAAATTGATCACATCATTGTCAGAATATTGTCTGAAGGGTAATAATCTAAGTGCCATAATTTTTAATATTTAATTTGAATGTTTTCTTTATTGAAAGCTTTGCTGAATTTTGTAAGAAGAGACTCTTCTTGAGCTGAAGCTCCATTATTGTTAACAGGAGCCTCTTCGGAAGCTTCTGCTCTATCTAAAACTTCTTCGACATCGGTCTCAGAGGCTTTAACTTCTTCCACTTCCTTTTCAGGAGTAGCCGTTGGCTCTGGGGCCTCAATAGAAGCGATACGTTTTTCGACTTCTTGCTCGACTCTCTTGGAAAGTTGCTCTTCCTGCTCCAACTTAAAAGCTTTGCTTTTATGATGTAGGAGTGAGTTTAACTTTTCTTGATAAGTCTCAAAAGATGCCTCTGAACTATCCAGAGCTTGAACTTCTTTTGCAATAATAGCACGATCACTATCAGAAAGATCAAATCCTTCATCGACAGTCTCCATTCTACTATTGAAAATTTCTTCTGCTTGTTGTGCAGCGATAGAACCCTCAAGATCAGAGATTCTGTCTTGAGCAGTTTTTAGGTTCTCTTCTAATTCAGAGATAGAAACTTTTGCTTTTTCAGCATCTTCAGCGGCTTGAATCTTCTGTTGCTCTAAGGCGTCACGCTCCTGTTGGAACTCGACATCTTTCTCTCTAATTTTGTCAGCGACAAAGGTAGAGATGCTAGCAACAGCCTCTTGCGAGAATTCAGCTTTTTCAGAAAGCTTGCTATCAAGAATTTTCCCGAACTCTTGTATGATTTCTTGGGTATCCATGATATCTGTATTATTATTTGTTTTTACATTATTTTCACTCTTTTGTGAAATTTTTCTACTATTTTCTATAGAAATTGTTTGCTTTTCTGATTTCTCAGAGCTTTCTTCGGAATCTTTAAGAGTAATGTCATCATTCTTTTCTATAAAAACTCCTTGAACGTCTGCGGCAGGATTAGAAGTAAAACCAATGCCCAGAGGAAAAACTTCTCCGGTTACCAATCTATAAACCGGATCTCCATTGCTTAATTTGCCAGATCCACCGAAACTTTTTAGATATTTTTTCATATCTTCTATTTCGTCAGGTTCTGTAATTATTTTCGCTTCTTCTAAATCTGTAGAGCCAACAGCGATATGATAATCATTAAAGCCTAGTTCCCAGCTTGCAGAAATTTTATTATAAGCTTCACTCTCGGGGTCGCTAGCTTGAATTAAGGCGTTAGCAAACTCTGTATTGACTGTTTTATAAACCACAGCCGCCAAAGAAATGTAATAAGGAGTTTTGCGAGAAATAGCTTCTTTAGAAGTTAAAATTTTATCATTGTTTAAATCTGTAAAACCTGCATTTACAATATGACCTACAACTTTTTCTTTCTTGTGTTCTATATTTGTAGGTTTGTATACGAAATATTTTAAAATTTCATCAGCAGTTTCAGAATTTATTCCGTCACCATTTTTATTAAACTTGTTGACGACAGCAGCATTAAAAGCTACACCGACTAAATCGATGTTTTTTTCAAGATCTACTGAGCTAGGAATCAAAGGACGCAAATTGTTCAACGATGCCAAACTAATAGACAAATCATTTTCTAAATCATTTGTCGCATAAATGCTAAAGTTAAAACTTGTTTTGTATTTGAATTTTGATTGATCCATCTATGGTTATTACACTTTTTTATTGCAATTTGGAATTTTTATTGCTATGATATAAAATAGCGGCAGCATAATCATCTAATAAGTGGTTAGCGCTGATCTCTGAAACCTCTTTCATGGTATCGAGTTTTAACATTAAACTATTATCATGTAAGCAAGCTTTTGCTCTTTGTTCCCACTCGTTTTGTTCTGTAGAAACAATAATACTTTCACATATACGAGCTAAAATTTCTTTTTGATCTTTATTGAGTCTTTTCTTTTTAAAGGAGGATCTAGCTTCGGAAGTCATAAAAGCATAAAGTTTATTAGTTTGGTCTACTATACTTTTTATGCCATCTACAGAATATTTTTCTTTAGCGAAAGATTTTGCACCATTCGGTCTGCCGGGAGACTTAGGAGTATTAGGAGTTTCTGTTTTAACGATTTCTTCTTCTCCTTCGTATAACGGAACGCCACCAACAATAGGATTATAAAATCCTTTTTTTCTGTCTTCTATAAATCTTTCTTGAGATTTTCTTAATTCAGCTTCTTTTGGGAAAACTCCGGTCTCAATAACTTTAATCCCTTCCTCTGGAGGAAGAATGCCAAGCTCCATCATACGAGTGATAACACGTTGAACCTGAGCAGAATCTTTAAGGTCTATAGTTTCAAACTTAGCTTGCGGTACATCTCTAAAACCAAAATCTTTGCATAATTTTTTTATTTCTGTTTGCAAGAAATCATTAAGAAAAGCCTCTCTGGCCTCGTTCAAACGCTGCAAAAACATTTGAGCTTTAATTTCTGTGCTGGCAAACTTCTCTTGATTTAAAATTATATTCTGTAAACCTTCTTTAATATCCTGATTAACAACTTCATATTTCTCAGGACCAATAACCTTTTTAAGGTCTGGAATAATAAATTCTGCGCTTGTAGTATAATCGCTGACCAAAACTCTTCCAACACTTTGGTTTTGAAATAAAGTTTGCATTGCAGTGATATTACGAGGATTAACTCCACCTTTATCAGGAGTTGTTCCCATAGTTATCAATAAGACAACGTTCTCAATGGTTCGACAAATAGACTGATCTATCTTCTTCATCTCCATTTTAAAATTAATATCATCTAAAACACCAAAACCAAAAGGTACAGCGAACGGTTCGTAATCTTGTTTTTTGTAAAAAGAATATCTTAATTTGGTAGGATCTAAGCCGACTTTCATACCATCGGTATAATATCCGCCTTGATCTATTTTCTTTTGCATCTCTGGCGTTAATGCCTTATAAAGCTCCTTATCTTCATCTGTTTTTGGGTTCTGAAGTCGCTCTAGTTCATATTCGCTCAATATTTTTTCATATAAACCGTTTTCAAAAGATGTGGATCTTTTTGCCGCCATATCAAAAGGATTTAAAATAATATATCTAATCGGCAGCTTATTGACCTGACCAATTAGCCCAATATTCCTAAGTTTTGTAAAATCTTCTAAATTAAACTTGCCATCAATAGTGTAAAGGAATACATTCCCACTACGATAATACTCTCTAAAAAACTGATCTTTTAAATTCCAAATTTTGATTTTCTTTAACCAAGCATTAATAAATGTTCTAGATCTTGCGCTACCACCTTCTAAGTATAAAGTGGAATTAGCAAAATCTGACATCATGTCAACAGAATTTCTAAAAATAGCTATATTGCAATAAGCTTTTTGACATAATTCTATAGCATCCCTAACATTAACGCCATCAATACCATAATTATAAGGCGACATACCATTTCTAATATTCGCATATGGAAAAATTTTAGGGCCTATAGCTGCGTTATTTCTTCTTGATGCCACTTCATTACCGTTAACAGATGTCCTACTGTAAGCTTTAGATTCGTAAGTATAAAAAGGCTCTCCTACCAATTGAGGCTCGTATTGGTTAGCCTGCTGGTTAGCGTTAGCCTCAAACATATCTGATAAAGGTTGACCTTTATGGGTGTTGAACTTTTCCCAATAATCAGACCGTTTTGTATATTTTCTTTTTGACATCTTATAATATTACACAAAGTTAAATAAAAGTTCCGTATAAAGTATAATAAAAGTTAAAATGTAACTTTCAACTAATTAATAAACATGGGAGTAAAAGTCTCGAAAGCATCTTCTACACTTTTATCATTAGAATCAAAATATATTTTTGCCATCCAGTTTCCTAACACAAGAGCAGAATACGAATCTTTTCTAGCTTTATCTGGGCCAGTTTGACGCCTTAAATTAGGAGGCAAATCAAATGTCTGGGTACCTTGAGCTGTTGTTGTTATTTGAACTAAAGCACATTCATTTTTTGTTAAATCTAACATATCCGCTTGGTGCTCAATAAAATCTATCATTTTTGCAGATGCTGACTGCTTGGTCTCATCAGATGTCCGTAAAAATTTTATTTTATCAATAGGTATACTTTTATTTCTTTGCTTATTGTAAGCTTCATCTATAGCTCTAGAAGCAAAAAATATACGCCTATGTTCAAAATTAGCCTGCAATAATTCGTTTGCCTGCCTGATCCATTTACTAGTGGGCTTTCTCAAATAAACAATTTTATCATCCGAATTATTATATTCTGTCTTGAATTTACGCAAATCTGACTGGTAATCTTCGGGATTATCGAATGGTACATCAATTGTTTTAAGTTTTTTATCTTTTGATTGAAAAGTTTCGCTTTCATTGCATGCTTGTATAAATTGTACTCCACCATTGTAATCACCAACAACTTGCACTATATTAAAATTATCTAAACAATATTTAAAATAAAATATATGATGCTTTAAAGATGTTCCTGATAATGCATAACTATGCACTATAGTCGCTTTTTTCTCTTCATCATGTATTTTTAAAATTTGTATAGCGAAATCATCAGAACCTTCTGTTTGAGACCATGAAGGATCAAATGCTAAAATATATTTAGCTCCTGCATCTCCTTTTACTTCCACAGATGGGTAATCTCCCTCAGGCACTGTACATAAGGCCATTTTGCTAGTCTTAAAATAGCCAGAGCTATCGTCAGTAAAAACAGCGCCAAACTCCCTATCAAACTGAGATTGACTCATTGTAGCTTTAGCCTGATTAACGAGGTTTTGATCGTATAGTTGAGTAGGAGCACAATCATAACCAAATTGCATAATGCACCGAGAAGCTTTGTCCCTTTTATTTTCCTGAGTTATTAAAAAATCAAACTGGTTATAAAGCTTGTACAAGTATTCAAACTTGTAAGATGCAGAAGATAAAGCTATCAATTTATTATTGGGCCATATAAAGCGATCCTCTTCTTTCATTTTTCCTTGCTCTATAAGCATACTCTCTAAGCCATGAACCTCTTGTCTTTGAGTAGGGTTTTCGACTACAGATAGAAATGGAACTATAACCTCATTGTAAATTCTTTCTGGCATTAATAAAAACTCATCAATAATAATCCTTTGAAAACGAAAACCACGGAGCTTTTCTCCATCACCTAAAGGTAAAGCTCGAATTCTACTTCTACCAATTTCCATCAACCACTCATCATTACCTTTTGAAACTTTAGTGATACATTGTTTAAAAAAAGCTGCTTCAGGTTTAGCGGCAATGTCCTCTATTTTTTTGAAAATCATTTTGGACTGCCTAAAAGATTTTGAAATTATACCTATTTCTACTCCTTGATTTAGTAGGGCATCTAACGCAGCATAAATTCCGGTAGAAAAAGATTTTGACATTCCACGGCTCCAAACTCCTAAAAAATAATCAGTTTCAAACATTGATTTTACAGCCATGTGCTGAAACGGGAATAGTTTAATACCAAATATTAAATCAGCAGCAAAAGAGATGTTGCCTCTTAAAAATTCATAAAGAGCAAGTTTTGATTCATGCTCTTCTAAAAAACCTTCTAAAGACAACAGTTCTTCGTTAGTCCTTATTTTTGACGGCGGTCTGTTTTGATTTCCTTCTTGCCAACTCATAATCTATAAAATACTGAAGGTCCGACCTCCATAAATCTTTTCCGTAATATAATATACGCGGAATCAAAAATTTTGAATTCTTTCTTCCTCCTGTGAAAATAAACTGACACCTTCTAGGAAAGTCATACATAATATCTCTCATATTTTTCAATATGTAATCTATACTAGCTTTACGTTTAAAGTATTTTTGCTCCGCTATAATCTTATCTAAAGAAGACTCTATTACTACAAACATATATGCATCCATATCTTGTGTTAGTTGAATTTCTCTTCTAAACCTATCTAAATTAGCTGTTGTCAGAGTGCCACAAAAATCATTTGAAGATTTTCTATCTACAAATGTATAACTATAATGATTACCTAATAAAGTATAATCACCAAAAGATAATTTATGCTTTTTTGTGTTAAACTTAAAGTCTAAAGGTTTTTGCTCTCTAGTATCTATTGCGACTTCTATATCTTTAGGCAAATCTTCATCAAAAAAACCTGAAGGAATATTTTTATCAAACATTAAATCTAAATCGCATAACTTGGCAAAATGAGAATAACTACCAAACATTTTTTTTATAATATCTAGTTTGGGTAAAAAGCAGTGCTCAAGCTCTAAATAAAAAGGTAAAAAATTCCTTTTTTTATCGTAAACCCTTTTCAATATTTTAGATTGAATGTATTCTTGAGCATCTAAAGGGTCTAGTTGCTCAAGCCATTTATTCATTTGAACCCTATTCGTAAAATCTTTATTAAAATAACTTTCAACATCTTTAAAAGGTAAAAGGTCTCCAGTTAACAAATTTTTACGCGCATAAAATTTAACATAATATTCTGCCAAATGCATATCATGCTGTTTTATATGTTTATGCAAAGATCCTAGTTTTGCAAATGGTTTATCGCAAACTTTGCAGCTTAATTCATATTGCGTCATTTTTACTTATACCTAAAACTCTAGCTTTCCAATCCGACATCTGTTCCAACCTGTCTGCTTCCTCATAAACGACTTTCTTTTGCATATCTGCCATTTGAATCATTAATTTTCTTTCTTGCTCATCTTGAAACAATTGAACTAAAGAAATAATTGATGCATTTCGTTGGTGTTGATTTTGGATTCTTTTAGAACGTTCTCCATTTAACTTAGCAAGCATTTTATCTATACGATTTGTGCATTGATTATATTCTTCGGCTTTAGTTTTTAACATTTCTGTTAGCCTCATAGTCAAATCATTTTGCCCTTCCGTCTCATCAAACATTTGATTCAATTTTTGTTTTTGGATTTCTATTTCTCTAAGATTAACATAATCCATACAAACATTAATATACAAATTTAACTCATCTGCTGTCAAGTCTGGCTTATCCCAAGAACTACGAATATATTCGCTTTCAAATAAATCTCTAGCTTCTTTAGTTATGTAAGAGTTTATAACTTGTATAAATCTTGGCGCAGAAAGATACGTTAAAAGTTTCTCTAAGCATTTTCGATCTTGCATAGATAACTTTTCTACATCAAATTCTTTCATAACAATTTTATTTATTTTTTTTATTAATGTCGTTAAAGCTCTTGGTGTAGAATATTTTTCTGATACAACCTCATCTCTTAAATTTATTTGATCGAATTCGTTGTTTATAAACTCTGACATTAAAACAAATTTTTGACTTTCAAAAAACTTTCTACGCTTAGATTCTTCTGGCCAAATTATTTTAGCGACTTCTTTTTTTGTCAAATCTGGAGTATAATGTCTTTTTATAAATTCTTGCTCCTCTAATGATAAAAAAGGTTTAGCATCAGATTTTTCAGCATAATCTGAATGAGCTGTTGTTCTTATTATAGGTTGAGGCGGTAAAGGTGAAGTTTTTAGTTTTCTTTCTTTTACTTTTGTTCTATATTTCAAACCTTGCTCTATCCAAAATTCTCTTATAGCTCTACCTCTACTAGTTGTGCCTTTTTCATCTGGACTGTTCCACAATTCTCTTATAACTTTTATTAAGTTTCCATCGTGCTTTTTAAATAAATCTAAACTTCTTTGCTTCTCTTCTTCGGAAAGCTGATAATGTGACGCCATCTGGTTATTCATAAAAATATATCATTCTTTTCTAACATTTGTTTAGCTATTTTTTTGTAAAAGTTTTTGAGATTTTTTATTTGCTTGTACCCGGCTTTTCTACCCTTCTCTGTAGTTTTATAACCTAAAGTGAGAGCGATCTTTTCCTCGTCTAAGTAATCTATAAACAACATTTTATAAATAATGTAATGTCTATCATTTAAAAAGTCTCTCATTAAGTAATGTAATTTTTTTGCTGCAGTTAATACACAGGCATGATCGGAAAACTTGGAGTTTTTTTTGTAAGAAGAATTTTCTAAAGGTACTGGAACTTTAATATCATAAGCATTTTTTTTGCTTTTTTCCCATTTTGCATAGTCTTTGCACTCAGAATTTTGCATGCCACTGGGCGTAAACCCGCACAAACTATGATCAGACTCAGAATAAGACTGATTATACTTGCAGCTCAAACACGGCCTTGCGAAATTTGAATAATTATTTCGCAGAATATTTTTCATCTGATTAGAGATGATTTTATTTATCCATGGTTCTATAGGTCTAGATTGATCCCATTGTTCCCATTTTTTAAAAATATGAAGACGTATCATTTGAGATACGTCTTCAAAATCTAACCAAGCTAAGGCATTCAAATGCCACTTGTAAAATCTTTTTCTAATTTCATTATCAACAATATCCGATTTATCTTCGTATGTGTATTGTTTATCCCCCATCAATATCAGTAAAACGGCTAGACCCACATTCTGCAGTAGACTCTTGTTCAAAAGCCTTTTTAGATAACTTTTTATAACCTTTAATTTTTTTGTCGCTGTAATTAAGCTCCCTTGGGTTCATAGGGTTATTTAAAACATCACCTAAAGTAACCTGATTATTACCATAATCTACATCATAATCTAATTTAGCAATGCTGCGAAACGATTCATTTTCTTCTTCAGGTTCTAAGTGTGCAGATTTAACAGGGTTTACCTTAGCCCTTGAAATCGATGCGCCAATAGGGTTACCACAGGATTGACAAAATTTAGGTTTATTGAGTGTATATAAATTTTTGCTTCCACATTCTGTACAAAATAAACTAGCCATACTCTTAATATTATTTTAAATTATTTTAGTTTTTCAAGTTTACTTATGATAAACTTAAGTATTTCACTTCTTAAAATATCTTCTTTGTTAAAATTGAAGACATGTATACCGTTCTTTTTAGATTCTTCGTCATCAAAATTTTTGGCAATTTCATTTAAACCGCTTTTACCATTGATGTCTGATTGCATCAAATCTCCACAAATAAAATATTTAGCATTTTCGCCTATACGAGTTATTAATGTGATTAATTCTTTTTTTGTAAAGTTTTGAGCTTCATCAGCTAATACGATTTTATCCCTCCAGCTTGCTCCACGCAAATAATTAATAGGAGCACAACTAACTATACCCTCATCAAATAGCATCTTAATCCTATCTTCTTTAATTAATTCTTTAAGCTTCTCTTCTAAAGGCATAGCGAAAGGATTAAATTTCTCATTCATATCTCCCGGTAAATGTCCCAAACTTCTTTCTGCACTTTCAGCTATAGTCCTAACATAAAAAATATCGTATAGATTGTCCATATTGAACAATTGTAGAGCTGCATAAGTAGCTATAAAAGTCTTACTGCTACCAGCAGGCCCTAAAACAAAAATCATCTTAGTGTTTTTATCAAACGCAACTTTTAAAAATTCTTTTTGTTTTTTTGATAATTCAAATTTGTTTAATGCCAATTTATATTTATTCTGAAATTCCAGAACCTTACCCTCGGACTCTTGCTCCACCTTTTTATGTTTGGTCATACTTTATATATATTACACTTGACATAAAGATTTTATACTTTATTATTATAATATATGGTATTTCATGTTTTATCAATCCCGATGTACCCCACTAAAAAAGAGATAACTTTATGCGCTTTTGTCCAAAAAGTATACAAATTTTGCAAAGAAATGACGCAAAGAGGCCATACAGTCTATCACTACGGTCATCCTGAATCGAATGTTCCTTGTGCTAAGCATTTTGATGTTATAGATACCGAAACTTATAATGAAGATTATGGAGATAAGACTTGGAAAGAAATGCACGGTCAAAATACACAAAATAAAACTCATAGCAAATTTAATAATAATTCTGCTAAAATTATAAACAAAAATGCAAATGACACAGATTTTATTTTAGCTTTTTGGGGTTTTGGTCATAAAAGCTGCTGCGATCAAATAAAAAAAGGTATTATCGTAGAAGCTAGTATAGGTTATGATTCTCACTTTGCAGCGAATAGAGTTTTTGAATCTTATGCTCAATTACATAAAATTATAGGTACTAAAAAAAACCCTACTTTTTCTGATGTCGTTATCCCTCCGGGATTTGAAAAAGAAGATTTTATTTTTTCAGATAAAAAAGAAGATTATTTTTTATATTTAGGGCGCATGGTAGACTGTAAAGGAGTTCATATAGCGCAACAAGTAGCGCAATCAACTAAAACAAAAATAAAATTTGTAGGCCCTCAAAACCAAAAAAATAAATTAAATAAACAATGCCCATATTCTGAATTTATCCATACAGTGAGCTATAAAGAAAGGGCAAAACTTCTTTCAAAAGCTAAAGCCTTGTTGATGCCCTCTTTATACGCTGAGCCATGTGGATGGACAATGATAGAAGCGTTTTTTTCTGGGACCCCAGTGATATCTACGGACTGGGGTGGTATGAGTGAATATAATATACAAAATGTTACAGGCGTAAGATGCCGCAGCGCAAGTGAATTTTATTTTGCACCACAAATATGTAATAACTTAAAGCCATCTTTATGCAGGGCATATGCGGAACAATACTTTTCACTTAAAAATATGGGTGATAAATACGAGAATTATTTTAATTTGCTTTTACATGGGTTTGAAAAAATACATACAAATTTTAAATACACATCGTTTAATAATTCTTTTTTTCAAAAAAATAGTGTAAAACTTTAAAACATTCAATAATATAAATATATGTCACATCAAGATTTCTCAGGCGATTACACCTACAATTTTGTTAGATTAGATCCAGAATGGAATAATTCTTTAAAAACCGGAATCTCATCTTTAGTAATAGGTTTAACATGCACTTATAGCGGAACAGACTCCTACGGTTGCGAATGCATAGAGTCTCAATATATAGATGGATCAACAGGTTTTAGCCCATTTATTACTTTAGATTATTTATCAGGAAATATAGAAGAGATTTCTAATTCTTATGCTTCTGGTAATAACTGGTGGTATTCTTTAAAATCTAGCGTTTCCGGCAGAATTGATCACCCTATCGTAGATACGACTTTCCCTTTTCCAGAAAGCGGTAACCCAGTGCCTCATCCACCAGAAGATTAATCTTCTGAAAAATGATTATACAATAAATAAGGACTTTTAGCATAAGTCATATCAATATCCTCTGAAGACAATTGATCTTTAAAGATCTTAAACTTCGGAGGATTTTTTTTATCATAAGGTTTTATAAAATCAGGATTATGCCATCTTAGCAAATTGTTTGGCTGAACGCACATATTTCCATCATCTAAACCAATAAAATGATAACATTTAGTATCTTGATCATTTGCGTAGCCTACATTTAACTCATTTAGATCCCCTTCATAATCATCAATAGTAAAAATATATTTACCGCTTCTATATTTTTTATCGCGACAAAAGACATCAACTCTTTTATTCTGTAGAAACGAAAATGTCGTAACAGCGATATTATTAGCCTGACAATCCCAAGTTTGCAAAATAGATAAGCGTTTTTCTTCATCTTCTGAAATTTTATCGTATTTTTCTTTACTCGCAAAAGCTGATATAGGCATTTGCCAAAAAATAGCCCCTAAACAAGACTGAAAATGAAAATGTAAAGGTCTATTTATCATAGACTTAACTCCGAATATATAACCTTCAGTCAGCCCTTCATCATCATCGTCAAAAATATAAGAATTTCTAATAAAACATTCTATATAAGGGGTATTTGCATTTAATTGTGCCATATACATATTCTACACAAAAAACTCTTATTCAAATAAAAGCTTGAAAAAAAAATTAATGAGTGTAATATATGTGACATATGAATAAATTCATACTATCATTACTAAGTATTATTGTGTCAGCTAGTATCATGGCTGACGGCGAATCAAAACTCAAAGCTAGTGTTAATGCTGGGTACACTTCAAACTATATCGTGAACGGATTGGCGAAAACAGGCTCTCAAGCCTTCGCTGGGGTTGATATTGGTACTGAGTACTCTGGTATCGACACTTACGTTGGAGCTGTCGTGTTAGACGCTGGATCAGGGCTTGACGAATTACATGCGAACGTTGGGGTAGGAAAAGCTATCGATCTTTTTGAGAGTTTTTCCTTAAGAGGTGACGCTCAGATTTTTCAACATCAAGTCGCAGCAGGAGCAAACTCTACAGAAGGTAGAATAACTCTTTCTTTAAACAATAAATATATCACCCCTTATGTAGTTGGTACTTACGATTTAGACGTAGCCAACGCAGGATATTCTCAAAGAGGTTATATTGTTGGATTGAAAAAGAGTTT
>Ga0222718_10002168_pt1 | contig 17891 bp, 23 predicted proteins | sample C33_27DmetaG_FD_165045 | JGI IMG/M metagenome (GOLD analysis project Ga0222718, IMG submission 165045) | Estuarine water microbial communities from San Francisco Bay, California, United States - C33_27D | ecosystem: Environmental > Aquatic > Marine > Unclassified | place: USA: California... | reverse complement strand
AAAAATATTAATAAAAAAAGTATATGAAATAATAAATAAAGATTATAAAATTAAAGTGACAAAGGATTTAGTTATTTTTAACGAAATACTTGAAAAAGTAGAGAAAAAAGAGAAAAAAAAAACTAAAAAGAAACTTTTATTTAATAATGCGGGAACCAAAAAAAATAAATGAAATTTTTTATGGATACCAAAAAAAATAAATGAAATTTTTTAAATAAATGAAATTTTTTTAATAAATAAATGAAATTTTTTATGGATACCAAATAAATAAAATTAATATTTATTTTATCTATTGTTTTCCTCCTTTTCTTCTTTGGGCTCTCTGTCCTCTCTGGCCTCTCTGTCCTCGCTGTCTATGATTAGTATTTTTTTGTGTTTGATTATATCTTTTTTGTCTTCTAGGATTTTTTTTATGAGGACTTTTACTTTTTTTTCTATAATTTCTATTTTTTAGAGATACTAACTTAGGTCTTTTTGGTGTTTGATTATTTGATCTATAAAAAATATTATTTTTTTTAGGAGATTTTTTCATTCCCGAACGCCTAATTGTTCTTCTGGTTCTATTTAAAGCACTTGTGTTTTTTTCCATTTGTCTTCTTATTGCTTCATCATAAGCAAATTGATCCATAATCCCCACGGGGCCGGTTGGTTTAATAGGAAGTTGTAAGAGTGTTGCTTCTTGACCAAGGTAAGCATTTGAATTTTTAGCAGTTGAAGCAATTGCGGCTGCGGTTAATAATCTTTTTGCCATATATTATTATAGTATAAAAAAATGATATAAAGACAATTAATTAAATTTAAATTAATTATAAAAATGATTTATACACTAACATTAATTTTTTCCCTATTGGGTTTAATAAACGCAAATAATTCTGGCTCCGAGTTATCTGTTAATATTGATTTATCCAGTGGATTATCTGGCGATTTATATGGCGATTTATCTGGCGGTTTATCCAGTGGATTATCTGGCGATTTATCTGGCGATTTATCCAGTGGATTATCTGGCGATTTATCCAGTGGTTCAGGTGATTCTATTTTAGAAGATAAAAATACACATTATTATATATATATTATTGTGGGAGGAGTAATATTTTTAGCTCTTATATTTTTAATGGTTTGTAAATTTACTGACCAGAGAAGTAATATTCCAATATACCCTTCTAGAAATAGACAGAGAAATAGACCTTCTTATATAATGAGAAATAGAAGAGAAAATGTAGAAGGAGAAAATGTAGAAGAAGGTGGAAATGTAGAAGAAGGTGTAAATGTAGAAGGAGAAAATGTAGAAGAAGGTGGAAATGTAGAAGAAGGTGTAAATGTAGAAGGAGAAAATGTAGAAGAAGGTCGCAATGCCGAAGAAGGTGGAAATGTGGAAGAAGGTCGCAATGCCGAAGAAGGTGGAAATGTTGAAGAAGAAAGAAATTCCGAAGAAGGTGGAATAAAAAAAAGTTTATTTTCGTTTACAGGTAATAAATTAGAAGAATCGAAAGTTTAATTTACACATATACAATTATGTCTGTGTTCTCTACAACCCTTTCTTATATAACCAATTTCTTCAAGACCGTCAAACTTGCTATAATCATTAATAACAGGTGTCCAACATAATCTTATAAATCCATAATTATAAATGTATTCTAGAAATGAAATTGGTTGTAGTTGTTCTCCTTTTTCGTAATTAAAATATTCGTGAATGTCACTAAATTTCTTTTTTTTTTCTTCAATCATCATTCTATCTGCGATTGAAAATATCTTTTCCCATATTTATTTTGGAAGATAAACATTTATTTGATTCATTTTTTCATTGCACATTTTTCATTTCTATACTATTTAAAATCAATTTTTAATATATATATATATATATATAATGTTTATATCTAGAAGTTTAAAAACATTATTTCATAAATTCCCTTCATATTCATATGGTAAATTTGTATATGAAAATCCCAACATATGTAGAAAAGAAAGACGAATAGCTTTAAAAAATTTTTTAGATTCAACACGATATACGCGAAAAAATACTAATAATAAAAAAAATAACGAAAATAAAAATAATTATTCTTTACCTGTAAGTTTTGCCCATAATTCTTTAGGTTTTATTAACATATAACCAAAATATGTCCAAAATATAACACTAACTATTGCTCCATAAAAGTATCCTTTAACCATTCCTTTCTTAGTACCTGTTATATAATATGCCACTGCTGGAAATATTAAATTAACTGTTATTAGATAAATTATAGTTATTATAATAATTTTTTTCTCTTTCCAATTTAATTTTTTCCTTTCCATATTAATTATATGAAATATTTTATTTATTATATCTTTTAACTTATTTCAAACCAACAGCAACTATCACACATATATCCTTCACCATATCTATAATGTTTATAATATTTACCTGCTCTTTTTCCATGTTCTTCGCATAATAACTTTCTACATAATGTACAATTGGCGTAAGAATTTTTATGTTTCAATATAAGTTCGCATATTTTTGGCGGAAGAAGTGTTTTATTCATTAGAATATTAAAAATTAATATATTATTTTCGTGTGAATCATTTGGTAATATATTAGTCATATGAGATACATCGCGACATTCTTTACAATTTGAATATTGAGTAGGCATTTTTATAAAAAATTGATTTTTATTTTTTAAATACATAAATTTAATATGTCATTCAAACACGTTCTAAAAGAGGTTTTTGGTTTCCAAGACCTAAGACCATTTCAAAAACAAGTAGTTGATTCTATGTTAAAAGATGAAAATATAGTAGTAATTTCTCCAACCGGGTCCGGAAAATCACTATGTTTTCAATTACCAGCAATGTTATATGAAGGTATTACTATTGTATTATGTCCTTTAAAATCGCTTATATATGACCAAGTAGAAGCATTAAAAAAGAAAGGGATAAGTTGCGAATTGCTGAATGGTGATTTGGGTATTCGAAAGAAAACGGCTCTTTTTGAAGAATTAAAAAAAGCAACTCCTAGTTTAAAAATGTTATATACAACACCAGAAATGCTTTTATGTAATGAAGAAACTATGCCTATTATAAAGAATTTATATAAAAATGGTTTAATCGCGAGGATAGTATTAGACGAGGCACATTGTATTTCAACTTGGGGACACGATTTCCGTCCAAAATATTTAAAAGTGAAAAATATTAAAGACCATTATCCTAAAGTTCCAATTATTGCTTTAACGGCAACTGCTACTGAAAAGGTAGTAATGGATATTAAAGATATCTTAGGTTTCAAGGATAATATCAAATATTATGATTCAACTTTTTTAAGAGATAATCTTAATTTAGAAATAAGATATAGAGGAGAAAAAATAGCAGAAAAGAAAGAAACAATAAAAGAAATTGCTACTTTGTTAAAAACCAAATATAAAGACCAATCTTCTTTATTATATGCTTTTTCGAGGGCAGAATGTGAGAAATTATCTGGAATGTTAGAGGAAGAAGATATTAAAGTAGATTTTTATCACGCAGGGTTATCTGCGAAGAAGAGAAACGAAATTCAGCAGAAATGGATTAATAATGAATTACAAATTATTTGTGCGACTATTGCGTTTGGTATGGGTATTGATAAAGCAGATGTCCGCTCTGTATTTCACTTTAATGTCCCCAAAACGATAGAAGGTTATTATCAGGAAATTGGAAGAGGCGGTAGAGATGGTGAAGTATGTGATTGTATTTTATACTATAATAACAGTGACCAAGTTAGATTTACTCAAATGACTAATAAAAAGAAGACAGAAATTAGGGAAAAGGGACATACATTTTACAGAGATAAGAAAATGAGTATGGCAGAAAATGAGGCTAAGAAATTATATGATATGGTTAATTTTATAGAGAATGAATATGATTGTAGACATATAGTATTATGTAATTATTTTGGAGAAAAGAGAAAAGAGAAGATAGGGTTTTGTGAAAATTTATGTGATAATTGTATTAGGTTTCAAACTGAAGGAGCCAAAGACAAGTTAGATTTAACAGCAGAAGCAGTTAAAATTCTAGAATATATTGGTCGAAAATCAGAAGAATATATTTATGATACTAATAAGGATTTAATTCTTAAAAAAATGATTGGATATCCTAAGAAAAAACCAGTTAAAAAGAAAAAGAAAGATAAGGAATTTATGAATGGTAATAAACACGATAAGGAGAAATATGATAAATATAAATTAGAATATTCCGTTTTAGAAGAAGAAAATACTATGTTCAATATGAATTATCGAACAAGAGAAAAACAAATGAGAAGACTAATTATGTATTTAGTATCTAACAAATACATAAAAACTAATATTCTTAAAAATCCTAAGGGAACTTGGATAGAATCATTACAATTATATAAGAAAGCATTAAAAGTATTAAATGAAAAGAAAAAAATATTAATTTAATAAGTTTAAATTTTATAACTAGAAATTTAATATAATAGTATTTTTTTATATAATTGGTTTCATTTTCACTTAATATACTATAATATTTATTCATTTTTAAATAATCTATCATAATTATTATCGTGAAAACGTTTACCTATTTTAGTATGAGGATTCCAAATAATTTTCAAAAACCATTTTTGTATTTTAGTAGCAGCATCATTTAATTCTTTTTCTACTACTTCTCTGGAAAAAGATGTTTTACTAAAGATACATTCATATTCCCAACTAAATTTTCCATAATAATTTTTAGTTATTATATCAAGTGTAATATTTGGATTTATCGATAATCCACAATCATTCCATTTTATTTGTGGATTACTTTTAACTATATCCCAGGTAATATTTGGATTCTGTGATAATTTAAACATATCCCATCCTATACTCGGGTTGTTTATAACATCGTCTATAGTAATAGCTGGGTTGCTTGATAAAAGCATTCGTTTAATTGGTATGAAAGTATGTTTTTTTAAAAACTCAATTGTTATATTTGGATTACTATTTACATATTCCCAATCCCACGGTAAATCCATATTATTTTCAATAATATCCAAAGTAATAAAATCTCTTTTTGAGATCATTCTCCAATCCCATTTATAATCTAAATTATTTTTTACAATTTCCCAAGTAATATTTTTACTAAGTGATACATATATGCTATCCCAGTTTACTTGAGGATTATTTTTAATAATATCAAACGGAAAATTATCCACAAAACAACCAATTGAATACCAAGACCATTTTTTATCCATGTTATTACTAATAAATTCCCAAGTAATATTTGGATTTTTATGTAAATAACCCCAATCCCAAGGATACGATGGATTTTCATCAATAATTTTAGGAGTTATGTTAGGATTCATTGAAACAGAACGAGGTACCCATTTTATATGTGGATTACTTTGAATAATATCCCAAGTAACTGATTTCTTTTTTGAAATATATTCCCACTTCCATTTTATAATTGAATCTAAATTTTTTTCAACTATTTCCCATGTAATATTTGGATTGTTTGATATCGCCCCGTGTGCTGCTCCACCATAACATTTAATTAAACCGGGGATGCTCTGTATCCATCCCCAATATTTTTCAGTTAATTTTTTATCACATAATTCTTCGTATTGGACCATTATTACAATAAGATTATTTAATATAAAATAATATCAATTTTTATTTTACACCATTGTAGAACCATATAATATGAATAAAAAATAATTTATATTGAAATATTTAGACTTTACAAAAAATATCTAAAGGTAATTTAAATTTTATAATTCAATAACTTTATAAATATATTATATATGAATAAATATTTAAAAATAGCTCATAGAGGTTATTCGTTGATAAAAAAAAGGGAAAATACTCTTTTTGCTTTTCAGAACGCAATAAAACATAAATTTGATATGATTGAATTGGACATTCATTTATGTAAATCAAATGATATAGTTATTTATCACGATGATTATATAAAATATCAAGATAATCTATTATGGGTAAAAGACTTAACCTTTACAGAAATACATAAAATTAATCCATATATAATAACATTACCTTTTTTCTTTAAAAATATTGATAAAAAAGATATAAAAATTTATTTAGATATCAAAGGTGATAACAAAATCATAAAACCACTATTAAAATATTTAAATGAAACATTTGAAGATTATGATAATATTATTTTGGCTAGTTTTAATAAGAAATGCCTACAAGAAATTATAAGATATAATAAGAGTATTGGTTTAGGGAATAAAAAATATTTAGAAAAAGGTTTTATTACAGAAAATATATTTACTAATGTAGAATTACTAATATTATTAAAAGATATTGAATATATAATAATTCATTGGACTATGCTAGATAAAGAGTTAATAGATTATTGTAGAAAAAATAATAAAAAAATATACTGTTATACTTGTAAAAATGTAACACAATTAGAATATATAAGGGACTTTGATATAGATGGAATAGTTAGTGATATTGTATTATAAAATTGATTGTTAAATTAAAAAAAATTTATAATTAAAAAAAATGAATCATTCATTTTCAAAATTTAAAAAACAAGCATATCCAACAATGAACTATGTAAACTTCCTTACTAGTATACTTACTGATAAGTATGATGATTGGGAGACTAATGTAATTGATAAATATAGTAGAAGTAGTAGAGATGTAGTATATGACTTACAAGGATACATAGGATTTGAAAATTTACTTGCGGAATTTAAGACAATTATTATGGAAGCATTACCTACAATATGGAGTGAAGAAGATATTGATGAACTGGGAGTATGGTATTCCAAAGAAGATGAACTTGAATATCGAGAAGAAAACAATGATGAAAATTATTGTGGTTTAATTAACATAAAAGTTCTTAGAATTTATTTACGTGAAATGGACTTAAATAATATTAACAGAGACAAATATATTAAAGGAAAAGACCCAAATAAACTTCTTGATGATATACAAGATATTGTAAGTGTAAAAGCACGAGATAATTGGCGAGACGAAATGGAATATTATTTTCAAGAAATAGATGCTTTACCATTTGGACATTACCTATTTAAATTAGGAAACCTTATACTTGACGAAATGGAAGATAGACAAATAAAATACATTAATAAATTAAAGAAAGATAAAGCAATATTTATTTCTGATAAATACCTTGAAGCAAAATATTCACCATATACTAAATTAGGTAGAGATAGATTTGATAAGGAAAGAAACGCACTTTTTGCATAATAATAATGTCAATCATATAATTTTATGACAATCTTTTTCATATACTTTAATAAGTTCTTTGGGTATTTGTTCAAAATTAAATAATTTTTTCATAATATCTCCATTGAAATAACCTATTAATTGGAAGTGACTATTAACACAATATGATAAAATAATAGTCCGTCTTTCTTTCATAAATTGATTACCCGTGCTTTGTATTTTATATTGTTGTTTTTCGTCAAAAAAATTATTTTCTGAATTTAATATGATAATATTAATATTGAGTGCTGTTTCTAATAATTGAATTAAAATATGGTCTCCCCAAAATGAATTACCCATTTTCCTAATTTCGTTTTGTAAATCTTCTATATTTTGAACTTTATAAGGATCCCAGAATCCGTCAAATTCGTTACTATCTACTTCTAAACGATAATTCTCTATAATTATATCATAATTATTTTTATTTATTTCCAACGCAATTAAATTTCTTAATTCCATTGGACTATATGTTTCATCTTCTGGTATATGTATTTTTTTAAATGCTTCTGATATACAATTAAATAAGCAATCCCCTTCAGCCCCACAATCTAAAACTCCATATAAAGAATTATGCTCTTTAGATTTTAGTCTTTTACGCCATCCTAATTCTAATTTTTCCCAACCACATTCTTCTAAATATTTATGCCAGTTTTTCTTATTAATTTTTATGTTTTTTTTAGATAATTCATCTTCATAATAATATGAATTACTATAAAAGAAAACATTAGGAGATAAATAAATCTTTTCACTTTCTTTTACTTCCATAATAGGTGTTTTAAATTATTATTATATATTGATATAATAAAAATTTAAATAAAAAAAATATTTAGCATTGTTTCGCATTTTGTGCGGTTTGCCATTGTACGCTAGGTGGTCCAGTTGGGACACCACAAACATTATTGGTTTTTTCACAACTAATATCTCCTGTATTTGGTGGCAAAGATAAGTTAACATCTACCGGAGTAGGTATGCATGGTCTGTGATTATCTTTAACTACAAGTCGATTATTAATATTGTAATCAAAAGGCATTAAAACTCTATCTTGTGGGTCAAGACATAACCATTCCCATCTATTCCATCCAGTTCCTCTTAAATTACAAGACGGATTACTAGTTCTAGTATCTTCTACAGTAAAAAAACAGTCTTTACCGTGTTGTAAATTCTCTTGTTTATTTACTTTCCCACATTGACTTCCGTCAGGAATATATTTTTTACTAGGACAATTACTGGCGTCTCTAGTAATATTCATAAGTTCAGAGTCAATATCAATAAGTGGTTTAGTAGTATCAACACTAACACCTTGTCGTTGGAGACGAATTTGCGGAGATTCAGCAAAACAAGGTTCGTTTAAATTTGGTGGTTCTGTAAGTTTATATTCCCCTGGTCCTACGGATTGATAGAGGTTTTGTCTATAAGCACAAGTATCGTAATTTAATCTGTTAAAACTCATTATATAATAATAGATTATATTTTATTTTTTGAAATTAATTCTAAATTTAATTATAAATTATCTAGTTTAATATTTATTTTTCAATTTAATATTTTATTTTCTTATATAATTTACTTTTATGTAATTTACTTTTTTTATGTTTTATATTTATCTTTGTCTTTATATTTATCTTTGTCTTTATATTTATCTTTGTCTTTATATTTGTCTTTTTATTTGTCTTTTATTTGTCTTTCTCATTTTTTTCCTATATTTTTTTAATGTTTTTCTTCCTCCTGATTGTAAAGGTTCTTTTAATTTTGTTGGTTTTTTTTCCATTTCAAATTCTATTGGTTCTAATAATAAAATTTGATTTCTAGTATCTTCTTTAAAATGATTAACTTGTTTCTTTAGACCATCGACGCATAAGTTATATACATTTATTAAGTTAGGTCTATCGCAACTTAAATATAAAGTATCAAAATTATTAACAAAATCTGTATCACATTTTTTAAAAGAAATGGCGTTTCCTTTTTCTTTATCTCCCGAACCAGTAACTGAATTAACTAAATCTTTTGCGGTATCAGTATATGAACCTACTACATTTCGCCCTAATTGTGTAAAGAAACTAGGTTTTTCTGTTTGAGACTTACCAACATCGTCAATAGCTCCTTTTATTTCTTCCCCTACATTTTCTTTTGTTAATGGTTTATTATTTCCTTTATTTAAACCAAGAAACCCGGAAGCAATACTATTCACTTTTCCTAAAATATCTCCAGCAACTCCTTGTAATGTATCTGGAACAGTTTTAAGTGCTTCTTCTTCTTTCTCTTGTTCTTTTTTCTCTATAGTTTCCATTTTTCTTCTAGTTTCTTGTTTTTGTTTTAAGTCATCTTCTCTAGAAGTAATAATTTTCTCCAATCTTTCAACTCGGTTTATTTCTTCTTTATTTAATTGTTGTTTTCTTTCCTTATTTTTTCTTATTCTGTCTTGTTTTCTAGTTTTTTTTCTTGTAATACGTTCATTTTTTTCCATTTTCATTAATTGATCTGTATTTATATCAGTAAATTTTACCATTTTCTAAATATATTTAATATATATTTAGAAATTATATTATAAAAAATTTAAAAAAAAAGTAAACTGTAATTTAATTATTTCTATTCATATTGTTTGCGTTATTCATATTGTTTGCGTTATTCATATTGTTTGCGTTATTCATATTGTTCATATTATTCGCATTTGGATTTCCACATAATGATTGTTTAAAGTTTTGGTGGTTGAAATCCATTGCTGGTGGTAATGGGGTTGGTTTAAATCTAATCATTTGACAAGAAGGAAGGTGTAACATTTGAGTGTCAATTTCTCTTGCGGTTTGACTAGGATCTCCTCTAATTTGGATATTTCCTGGTTTACAGTTATTCATATCTCCAGAAGCACAAGGGTTTTGATATAATCTAGTAGGACATTTAGTAGTTCTTCGAGTCTGACCTCTTAAATCAGTTTCTAAATCAACTAAATTTCCTTTAACGTGTGAAACTGAGGAACCTCCGACAAGTCCTAATTCCATTCTACATTTATTACAATTCTCATATTTCATAGGATTTAAAACATATTCTAAAGGTCCAACACTTTGAGTTAATTCGTGTTTATAAGCACATGTATCGTAAATTAATCTGTTCGAACTCATTTATAATATATGAATATAAAAAAAATTTCTAAAAATAATTAATTAAATAAATATAATTAAAAGTAAAATTAAATATAATTAAAAGTAAAATTAAAATATAATTAAAAATATGTAATTTTTTTGGTATATTCAATTATATTTATATCTCTATACCAAATTCGGTTTCTTCTACATATTCAATTATGAGAACCTCTTTACATAGAGGACATTTTGGTGCTTGACTTTTATGTATATTTTCTTTTAGCCAAGGACCAATACAATCTAAATGATAATCGTGTGAGCAATCGAAAGAAATAATTTCATCTCCTTCTTCGTATTCATTAATGCAAATTGCACACATATTGTCTCTTGTTTTTTCTATATTAATCTTGTTTAAAATGAATTTCTCCATATCCTGGATGATAAATCTTTTACTTTTATCTATTTGAACTTCTTTCTCAAAATTATATGAGAAATCATCACTATATCTTCTCGGTGAAGAATAATTACTTCCCCAACTTGACATAGAACTATTATCACCAGTATATCTATTTCTATTTCCATTTCTTATATCTGTCATAATACCACACCAACAATTGAGACAGAAAAATAATACAACACAACCAATTGGTATAAAAATAACCAATAAAATTAATGGATAACCAGATTGATATATGTCTTTTATTATATCCTTTTCTCCGCTATACATTTCTCCGCTGTACATTTCTCCGCTATACATTTCTCCGCTATACATTTCTCCGCTGTACATTTCTCCGCTGTACATTTCTCCGCTGTACATTTCTCCGCTGTACATTTTATTTATTGGAAAATTCAAAGATGGCATTTTGGTTTTCTTTATCAAATTTAATTTAGTATTTAATAATTCAATTTTTATTACTTTCGCATAAAATCTGTTTATCTCTATATACTTGGTTTTCTTCCAAAAAATCTATTTCAAATGGAAACCTACACATAGGACATTCAGGCTTTTTTCCTAGTATTACTTTTTGTGTCACCCAGGGTTGTATACATTTTTTATGAAATATATGCTTACAAGGCATTATAATAATATGATTTGTATCTTCAACATTTTCTATACAAATACTACAAATTTTCGTATGTTCTTCTTTTTCTTTAATATTCTCAATAATATTAGCATTTGAATAGTATTCCATATCTTTGATAATAAATTTCCTATTTGGTATTTTATTTATATTTTTTTTTTTACTATTTCTATTTGTTTCACTGATATTATCTATTCTATATGACCTCAAACAACATTTAAAATAATCTGCTATAATTATGAAAATAAACATAATAAAACCACAAACTATTGGAACAATAACTGAAAGTAATCCTAAATTAAATCCATTTGGATATATATTAGTTTGGTTCGTTTGATTTAATAATGTTTGATTGAATAATGAAGGCATTTTTTATGTCTTTATTATTTTCTTTAAAAGAAAAATAGAAATCAATTTTTATAAGAATTAATTAGATTAAATAATTAATTTAATATGAATTATTGTATTTATCAGCAGCCATTTTTTGATATTTGCTACCACATTTTTCTAAATATTCAATATCTTTAACAATTTGTCTTGAAGGTGCGCCTCCTCTAACCCAACCGTCTAAGGCAACTTCTGGAACAATATGTATAGGATTTTGAATATTATTTTTAAGGTGATCTATCATAGGCATATGATTAGGGTCAACATTTTTAATATTAATTCCTGCTAAAGTATTACATTGTTTTCTTTCAGCAGTATCTTCTCCATATCTTATTTGAGACTCTAAATATGAATCTCCAGAACCTCTTCCCATATATGGAACAGTTCTATATGGTCTAGTGAAAAGTTGATTAGGGCATTTTGGATTTTTTCTAGTTCTTCCTACTCTTAATTTCGAGTCATCATCAACATAACATTCTGTAATACCATATCCGTCTTTAAAGATAATGGTAGGATTTTGAGACGCAACTTCCATAACTGTAGGAATACCGCAAGTAGTATCATTATATCTATTTAAATGATAAATACCGGGGCTTTCACTTTGTTTATCTCTAAAAACTTTTTGACAACTATCTTGGTCTAAACTAGTTTGATTTTGAATATTGAAATCGCAGCTATCATTTTCACAATATACAAATGGTTTATTGTTATTATTATTTAAATTATTGGAACTCATATTATATATTCTAACAATATTTTATTTTTAGAATATATAAAATTTTTAAAAATTATTTTAACTAAACATATTTATATGATTCACCATTTAATCTTTCCATATTATTTCCTACACACTGATTTCCATTTCCTTCCTTACAAGTTTTAGGAACTCCGTATAACCAATTCGCAAATTCTGCTTGTTTATTAGGTACAGTGGTATTCGGAGTAGTATAAAATTCTCTTTGAGAGTTTTCGTTATTATAAACACTATTAATATCTTTAAATAATCCTTTAGAGAATTTATCTTCAACTAATTCCTTTATTTTTTCATTATTATATGATTTACATGCCGGTTTTCTCTTTCTATTATCGGTAGGTAAAACATTCATAAACGGATTTTCTCGTGTAGGAAGCACACAGTTTCTAAGATATTTTTTATGATTAATTTTATGTTTTTTTATATCTTTATCATTCTCTATATTTTCGTAATTTTCTATTTGTTTTTCAAATTTTTTTGTTTCTTTCTTATCTTCATTTATATACATTAAATAAGTAACTATGGCACAAATTATAAAAATAAAAAAGTAATTAAGATTTTTATATAAAAAGGCAAGTAAAGCACTAAAATATAATGTTAATCTCATAATGGCATTTATTTTTTCATAATTAGTATATGAATTTAATGGTAAATATTTGAATAGATTTTCTTTTTTAAAGAGAACATTTATGTCTTTAATCCATATAGTTTCTTCTTTTTTCATATTATATTAATAATATATATTTATAATATAATAAAAATTATAAAAATATATTTATAAAAATATTTTAAGATAAAAAAATTTTACTTACTTGTTTCTGCTTGTTTTTTTTTCTCTAATTTTTTTCTTAATCTATCTTTGGTTGAATTTCCACTATGAGAATTATTATTTTTCATCATTTGTTTAGCCATTTTTTCGGGATTACCCATAGAACCCATCATATTTTGTGCTTCTTTCATTAAATCCCCTTGATTAATTGCTCCTGATTGAACTTTATTTTGGATTTTTTCTCCAACTTTATTAATTAAATTAAGAAAATTATTGCCATTTCCTCCTCCTAAAAGATTGGAAAATGCTTCATTCATATTTTTAGGATCACCTATATTTAAATTGTCCAAATTAAGTTCTCCTGTTAATTCTTTAGCAATATCATTTATTAATCCTCCTTCAAATGGATTAGAACTTTGATCTTGACTTTTTGATTCTTCTATAGATTCTTCTGGATCTTGTGTCATTTGTGTCATATTTTTAAGCATATCCATCATATTTTCTGTTTCTTCTTTTAAATTTTCCATATTAGGTAAAGTATCATTTTCTTCTTTATTAAAATTCTCTAATAGTTTTTCAATTTCATCATCATCACCAACAACTTTTTTCCCTATAACAACTAAAGTTTGAAGATATTTCCAAATATTTTGTCTAGTAACTTCATTTATATCTTTCGCCCATACATTTCTAAAATCTATATCTCTAATAAAAATTAATTCGGTACTAAGTTTAAATAAAGTATCATCTTTTTTTGCGAGATATGAATTATATGGTTTAATATGAGTCATATATTCTTTAACATAAGTATCTGAATTATTATTATTTGGTTGTTCTAATAATTCTCTATAAGATTTTTTTAATGAGGTTTCATATTCTGGGAAAATAACAACCATTTCATTTATGAAACTAACTAAATAAAAATTAAATTTTTCAACATATGTAAGAGACATTTTATATATATTTTATAAAAAATATTATATTTTAATACGCATTTAATAATACTTTGTTATATTTTAATACTTTGTTATATCCTTTCTACACCTTTCCCAAAATTATCATTATTTCTTTCGGCCATTAATTTATCAAAATCTGTATCTGTTTGTGATTTCACTTGATTATTACTTCCACTAAATTCCTTAGGAGTATTTATTCTACCATCTATATTATTAGTACCGTCTAAAAATTCAAAATTGTGATTTAATGAAGAGTTATCGTCAGAAATAAATGAATAATTATTAGATAATGACCCTCCCATTTCATTATTATGATATGCCATTATCCCTTCTTCGTCATCTTTTTTTTGCTGGTTTTGCTGGTGTTGTGGATTTTGTTGTTGTGGATTTTGCTGTTGTGGTTGTTGCTGTTGTTGATTTTGATTTTGATTATTTGCTCTATTTTTGAGTTCAAACCATCTATCAATATCATCTTCTACTAATATTTTTTTATCTTTTACTAAATAAATTGTCGGAACTCGTGTTATAAAACTTGGAACCTTAACCTTCTTTTCGTCAATACAAATATAAATCATATTTTCATGTAAACTAGTTTTTGAAATAGTATTTATTAAATTATTTGAATGGAGGCAATAATTACTATAAAAAAGTAAATCCTTATTTAGTTTATTCATTTTTTATATTTATAGGCATAAAAAAATTTAATTTTAAACAAATGAAATTTAAATGCCTAATAAATTTAAATGCCTAATAATAATAATTTTCCCTATAAAAAATATTATATAATACTATAAATGAATAAAAATATTCAATTTTTAGCAGGAATTATTGGAATAGCTGCTAATGTTATTATACTATTATATGTTTTACAATTAGAAAGAGACTACTGCGAATGTTCTAAAAATTGGAAAAGAGACTATATTAAATATTGGTCTATTGTTGTTATAATTTCTACAGTAATAAGTTTATTAATGCCTAGTTTATTAGACCCTAAAAAAATAATGAAAAATTCTTTACATAAGTTATATTTTGGTATATCAGTATTAGCAGGATTATTCTATACTATAACATTAATAGTTTATTACGTTCAGCTTCATAAAAAGAAAAATTGTATATGCTCTCAGGATTGGAAAAAATATTTTATGATATATCCTATCGCTATATTTGCTATTACATTTGCATTCGTATTTATATTAGGTAGTGCTATTTATGTAATCAAAGGTCCTAAATAAAATGAAATATAAAATGAAATATAAAAATGAAATATAAAATGAAATTATAAAAATTAAAATTGATTTAAATTATATCACTAATATAATATAAAAACAAATGACAAATCATTTTCAAAATTTTGTATTAGATAAAGAAACCTTAAATTTTGACGTTTATGGTTTAACTCCCGCATTTTGTAATGCCATTAGAAGAATTTTAATAAGTGAAGTGGAAACATTAGGCTTTAGAACCAGTTATGACGAAAATACTGATATTAAAATAATAGCCAACACTTCTTCTCTACATAATGAATTTTTAGGTCATAGACTTTCGCTCTTACCTATTATTTATTCTCCTAAAGATATTTCTTCATATGAAAAAGATTCATTAGAATTTATTATTGACGAAGTTAATAAAGGTGATAATACTATAGATATTACTACTCAACATATTAAAATTTTAGATAAAAGTAGTGGGAAATATCTTTCTGAAGCACAAACAAGGACGTTTTTCCCACCTAATCCTATTACTAAAGACTTTATATTAATTAATAGATTAAAACCAAATAAGGTTGAAGGAACCGATGGAGAACAAATGAAAGTTATAATGTTAGCGGATAAGGGTATTGGACAAGAACATTCTAGATATACTCCGTCATGTGTATCTGTATTTGTAAATAAGATAGATAATTCTAAATTGGAGAGTGCTCTAAAGGATAAATTATCTTTACAAGAAGAAACTTTATCAGCAGAGGAAATTAAGGCTTTCGTGAGAAGTTTCAAATTATCAGAGGGTGAAAGACATTATCATACTGATGAAAATGGAGAACCTAATGTATTCGAATTTACTATAGAAAGTGATGGAAGAATTCCACCACATATCATTTTACATAAAGGTATTCACGTATTAGAAGATAAACTTAATAAATTAAAAAGTAATCTTAATAATGAAGAAGTTGTTACCTATAAGAATAGTGATTGTATTATGAATTCATATGATATTTTAGTAAAGGATGAAGATTATACACTTGGATATATTATTCAACATTATATTTATATGTTATATCAAAATAAAGATTTAAAAGATGTTAAATACGTTTCCTCTAGTGTTCCACACCCTTTGGAAAATAACTTACAATTTAGAATTGCTCTCGAAAATAATGTAGATAAAGAAAACTCTATTACAAATATAAAAAAAATTATAGAAGGTACCGTAGACCATATATTAGGTATTATAGTAAAATTAAAAGGTGATATGAAAAATACTTTCAAAGAAAATTTAGATTTATAAAGAAAATTAAAATTTTTTTAAAGAATTAAAAATTAAAATTAAAATTTTTTTATTTAGATTTTGGTAATTCTAAATAATATTATTTTTTTCTACTCAAGATGGTCTATTCACTAGATACAACTTCCATTTGTTCTTCATCTTCATGATATTCTTGTTCTTCAAGTTGCCTTTGGAGTGCTTCACCAGAAATACCTCCTTGGGGTCTTTTACCTTCATGATATTCTTTATTCTTCTGGTAGTTGATTATAAAGATAATCTTCTTGATAGGAAGCGCATTGAAATATTGCTTCGCGTATTCAAAAGTTACCCTGATTCCCTGAGTCTTATGCTGACCGTGAAGTTCATACAACAACGGCCTCAATTCATAAGGAATTGTATCCTTCTCAATACAATGTTTAATGTGATAATTCACATAACATTGATGAAGAAGACTAGTCATCCTAAAGATTTGGTCTCTCCAATCCATAAACTGATCACTATGTTCTGGGAAATAACCAAGGAATTGCTTTATCATCTTGTTATTTCTCAGTTCCAAATAAGTATGGAAGAGTTTCGGGTTATTCCCCCGCATTGCCTTCACATAACTGTATTTTTCGTTTCGTAGTTTCGAACGTGCTCCGTGATGTTTAAAGACAAGTCCCTGCTCTTCAAATGTCATTCCTGAAATTTGAGCCAGAACACTATCCAAAGAAGTATGTGTATACCTTTTTGGAATTGTAATATCCAAACCATTTGCCTTAAGTTCTTCTACAATCTTAAGCAAATCCAGTTCTATGTATTGTTGTCTAACTTGAACAAGCACCAAATCCGCCTTTTCATATTTGGTTACAATTCTATTTTCAGGATGTCTGAGAACAAAACTATAAGTAAGTTCTGGATTCAACTTATTGAAATCCAAATCTCCTTTTGCTTCCTCAAACATCTCATTGAACTTCATATCACTCGTCCAACGGCATTTCGCACCGATTTTTGAGCGAGTAGAAATATGCCATTCACCGCCATAGTGAAAGACATTAATCATTGTTCCGTCAATAAATTCCTCAATTAAAACTTCATTCCAATCTGTAATAGATTGAATAAAGAATGGGAACTTTTGACTTTTTTCTGGAGGAACACAAATAGGTTTAAATGTCCCACTCTCCAAAATTAGACCCCTGGGGTCTAATTTTGG
>Ga0222718_10002166_pt1 | contig 17897 bp, 21 predicted proteins | sample C33_27DmetaG_FD_165045 | JGI IMG/M metagenome (GOLD analysis project Ga0222718, IMG submission 165045) | Estuarine water microbial communities from San Francisco Bay, California, United States - C33_27D | ecosystem: Environmental > Aquatic > Marine > Unclassified | place: USA: California... | reverse complement strand
ATACTCATCCATCGAAAGACGAACCTTCGCTGACAAGCCCAGACGATATTCAATGGTACATGGATGCAATGTACAAATGGAACATTCGGCACTTTTACACTATTATGAAAGACCGCCTTGACCACTTTGAATTCAAGAGCAAAGGAGACAAAGGAAAAGCAAGGTATCTCAAAATGGACGAGGCAAAATTTGTCGATGACCTGAACAACCTGCTCGACAAAGTTGAGAAGGTAGTCAAAGAAAATGAAGAACTCGACGATTACGATTACTGTGTCAAAGTAACCCGAGCATGGGTAAAGGACATTAATGACAAATACAAACACCTCGTTGAGATTTTGTACCATCCACATGAGCGACCCGGAGCAGTGAGAAAGAATCCGCCAGCCCGTAATAATCCGGGAAGTGATACCCCTTTTCCCCATACGACCAAAATCAAGGTCGACGACAAGTACATTTCCATAGCCCTCAACGAGTTGAAGGGCATTGACTACGACTGGATTCATTATGGTGGAGATGAATTCAGCCACACTATGTACGTGTACTGGTGGCTGAAGTACCACTTTTTGCCCAAAGCAGATAAAACAGACCGACTGTGGATGTGGGAAAAGAAGGGCCTTGATGGAGAGTCGCGAAGCACGTTGAGGTCCCACTTACAACAAGAAGTCGAAGACGGATGGACATATGGCGACTGCATGTTATTGTTGGGGCTTTACCATGACATTGCAAAGAAACGAGAGAAGGAACAAAAGATTCACCATTCGATTCTCGGTGCCCAGATGTTCAAGGAAGAAATCGCAAGTGAATTGAAATTGCCTGCGAATCTCACAGACCGACTCGCAATCATCCTCGACACGGATGTTGGGCGAAAGCGAATTACGGAAGACGAATTCAAAACCGTCGCGGGTGATTTGTACCCAATTTGCAAACTGTTTCACATGGCTGACCGAACAGCGCATCATCCTTACATGTACACAATTGCCGCACGGATGGCGAGGAAAGACAAAGTATTGCAAACCGGAGAATATGGAGATGCATTTATCGAAGTGTCAAATGAACATGACATCAAAGAGGTGGTCAAATTTTTTCGTACGACACCCCTTCAAAATCCCCCGCCAAAGTTTCCTACGAAGGTTACTTACAAGGCGTCGTACGAAATAGCCATCGACCCAGATACTGCGGAATTCTTGTTCGCAGAGTATGACCCTCGCAAAGTTCTCGGTACTGATGGGAAACCCGGTGGGACTTTCATGATGACATATCGTCAAGGTCTTTACATCAGGATGACACTTGGCGATGGAGCAGTTGCATCAGCAACGTTGGGTTTCCGATACCCCGGTGTATTGAATATCACAGGCATCCCATCTCGAGACGACTTCGGAATTTCTGCGGCGCAAGAAGTGTACGAGAGAGTAGGTCAAGTCCTACAACAAGCATATGATATTGAAATCGACTTCGGGGACGACAAACCAACAACAGCAGAAACATTTGACATTGTCCCCGCCTCTGATGAAGAATCGGCTTTGCAACCATTGACGAATCCTCGCACATCGGGTACAACAATCATCCTTGCAGGGGCGCATGGTAGTGGACGACGGGAGTTAGCAAAGGAACTCCACAAGCAAGGAGGTTTCATGCTCTGTCCAATGCATACCACGGAAGAACGACGAGCAGGTCGAATTGCAAATCAGGACTGTGTGAATCATACTCACGACTCATTCATGAATGAAGTTACATCTGGTAACATGAAGTATTGGGTTCGCGGAAAGAACGGCGAATGCTACGGATACACCAAGGCACAACTCGAAGCACCCAAATCTGTAATGTACACTACTCCACGAATGGCAATGAAGATGAAAGATGAGATTCCCAACGTAACCATTGTCTTTGTCGACAATAAGGATTCCGTCCGAAAGCACAAAGACCGCCTTATCCGGCGGAAAGGTGTTACCAACGAAATGGCAACCGCAACTGCAAAGAGAAAACATACATTGCGTAATTCACGACACAACTTTGACCTCGTCGTGGAACACAAAGACAATTACAAGAAAGCGGCAATCACGCTCATTAATCCACCAGTATTGAACAACCCGCAATTTGATGTCGAAGGAGTGGATTTCTATGCGACGATTCCCCAAGCGAAGTACAAGAACCTCGGCGCGGTTTCTGCTGAAATCGAAGTGGACAGAAACATTCCAAAGGAACTTGTAGGCAACGTCAAGGACATTTTCTATGGCCTAATTCAAGACTACGAAAAGAAAACAGACAAACGCGTTGCACTCGCAATTGCATTTGCTATTGACGAAATCACTCAAGAAGTAAAAAACAGAGGAGGAAATGGTGTCGTTGGCCTCACGATTGAAACCGGCGGTAGCCTTGGATTGCCAGTTGTTGAGTTCAACAAGACAATTCCAGCCGTCATCATCGTTACTGGAGATGCGATAAAAACGAGAAAGACTCTCAATAATCCTCGCACACCCGGTGGAAAGAAGTTTCCAGACAAATATCTGAAAGGTCTTACGCCTCTTGAGAAAATGATTGCCGAGGATGAAATCGACAAGGGATACGAATACGACGAAGACGACCCCAAGGCATACAAGTTCTGGAAATCTGATATCAAAGCGAAGGCACGCGGAATGAAAATCGGCCCTTCAAAGCATCGTCTGAAGTATTACAAGATGTATCGCAACAACATCGACCCAGACTACAAACCATCAGGCAAAACTCAGAAGGCAAAGTTCCTCAATCGAATTGCCAAAGAAACCGGTATCAAAAAGAAGTACCTTGAAGAGATTTACAACAAAGGACTTGCCGCATGGCGCGTAGGTCATCGCCCCGGTGTACAACAACACCAATGGGCCGCAGGTCGAGTCTATGCATTCGCCGTTGCCGCAGAATCATCAACGGGCAAAGGAAAGCCCGACAATAAACTCGCAGTCGAAGCAGGTGTGCGAAAGAATCCACCTGTTGGAGTCAAGGCTCGCAATAAACAACTAAACACTACTCGATTTATTAATTTGGAAACAGAAGAGGACATAACGGGTCGATTGTTCGACGGAGCAACCTTGAATGCAGAAGAATATCCAAACTTACACGTGGGAGAAGAACTCGGACTTTCAAGTCCACTTCCTACTGGCCCAGTCGCCAAAAAAATTAACGTCGCAAAGATGGGCAACGAGAAAGTTGTAGTCATTGATGGTGGAAGGCTTCTCGCAAAGAAGGTCATTATCGAAGCACCGGTTTATTTGGAAACATCGCCGTTCAAGCGCAATGAACCATCAGGGTTCGTCGTAGCACCGGGGAGAGCAAAGTACGATGAAAGCGCATATACGGTTTCCGATGTGAGAATAACACGGTGGGACGATTCACCAATACCATTGCTCAAACCACCACACATCATTTACGACGAGGTGTTAATCCACGCATCGCACCAACAATACGGACCATTACCAAATCCATCAAAGCAACCAAAAGCATCATTCGACTGGTTGGAGAAGTTCACCGCTTGGGTTGAACTCGTCAACATGAAGAACAAGGAACTGATTGAATTCCTCGACTCAGACCCGTGGGGCAAGAAAGCGGGTATCAACCGACAACAGGCCAAAGACTTCGGAGGAATCAGCCGTGGGCGTTTCTCCGCAAGTCGAATTCTCATCATGCGCAAGAAACTCGGACTCACTGGTCCAAAGGACTACATCAAAGCAGGTCCGATGATTATTCGAAATTACTACGAACTCGCACAAAAGAAGTGGTCAGAGGCAGACTGGGAATGGTGCAAAAAGCAAGTCAGTTTCAACTCGCGCACGCGCGGACAGCAAGGACCGTACACCGATGCGAAAGGTCGACCCACTCGCAAACTCACTTCGCTCTGGGTGTGGGGACACGACCCATGGCGATATGCACGCAAGATTGAGAAGCGCAAGACTATGCCCAAGTGCCCAGATGTGCCATGGATTGGCCGAACAGAAAAGCGAATGTATGGGACTACCAAGTACAAGTACCCAGAAGTCAAAAACAATCCACCGAAAGGAATACTTTACCATGGTTCTTCAACAAATAATCTGAAAATCTTGCGACCACACTACAACGAAACACTTGGACGCGAAGTGGTCTTTGCCACACCCAATTACGAATTCGCTCTTGCAATGTCAGTCCCATCCAGCAACGACGACCTTGAAATTGGCTACATCAATGGTGAATTCATGATTGAAGAACAATACGAAGGCGCATTTGATTTGCTCAAGAAGGCCGCTTACATATACCACGTCGATGAAGTGGGATTCAGAGAGCACCCGGAATTTCCACCAATGGAACGAATAATTGAAGTGTCAAAGCCTGTACGAAAGGTTGAGCGTATCGCAAACGTGTACAACGAATTGAAGCGACTGGGTACAAATCTAATCGAGTATTGGTGATAGCATGCTTGAAGAAAATTCAACACTGATTACCCAAGGGTTGGATGGTACTAAAATCAAAAGTGTTCCAAAGGAAACATGGAAAGAGTTCATTCTCGATGCAAAGAAAAAAGGAACCGCAAACGAATGGTATCTCAACGATTCAATGATGTGGATGAAAGAACACTTGAATGTAGGGTATTTTCCTCAAGGGGTTGCTATTTCACAAGCAAAAACAATCTATGTTGTCGAGGGTGCAGAAAAAGACGAGTCGCTGTTGATTCATGAATACGGACACATCCTCGGTTACGGACATACAGCACCAGCATCATCGGACATAATGAATCCAGTGGACTCACTTAGAATGACTGACCGCCGTGGGATATCTTCTCGATTTGAAGCCAATTTCGGTGAATATTATCACAAGGTACTTGTTCCATCCGAAAGAAAGCGTGCAATACCGGGACTTGTTGCGGCAGGTCTGGTTTTGTACGGGTGGTTGTCCTGAAAGTAACCGGAAAGTTTCTGGAGAGCATGGGCAAGCGACACTCTGTCATTGTCGGTATGACGAGGTCAGGTAAAACCTACTTCACAAAGCACGTCCTCAAAAACCTGCAATCGCAAGGATACCATACGGTTTTCTTTGACCCAAAGCATGATGATGACTATGCAGACCTTGGGGAAGTCTGTACAACTCCCGTTGAGTTCTATGCAAAACTCTTGAAGAAAGTCCCGCGCATCGTATATCGCCCAAGTCCAAAGAAAGACGAACGCGCTGATGAATTGAGTCGCATCATCGAGATGATGTTCTCCCTCGGAAAGAAGCCCGGATTCAAACGAATGCGAAGAATCGTGGCGATTGACGAGATTCAACTTATGGTAAAGAAAGGAACAAATGACGGTGTCGAAATGCTGTGGACAATCGGTGCTGGTATGGGAATCGTTGGTATTGCAATTACCCAGCGCGTCCAATTACTCAATGAAACATGCTGGTCGCAGTCTGAAAACAAGATTCTGTTCAAAACAGATGACCGCCCCGAATACTTACGTAGCAGAAATCTCGACCATTACTCCGACCAGAGAGATTTCTTTTTGGATTCAAAAAACAGATATTACTACTACGCTACAACAGGAGATGGCAAATGGAAAGTAAGGGAACCAGTATCAGACTCCATAAGTAGCAATGTAGGAACTCCCCCAACAATAAAACCTCCATCAAAATCAAAAGGCAAACCAATAGGCAACCTCAAAACCCAGCGATTCATGGGATTGAAAAGGTGGTAGCATGTTGGTCATCACATTACCTCATGGAAAGAAGAATGAAAGTTCATTCGGTTTCGATGCAGGTGCGATTGAATTTCTCCCGTATCTTGAAAGTGCATTGGAAAGCAAAGGAGTGCAGTTTGTTTCCCATGTTGGACAGAGCCATCGTGAGATGGTTGATTTGAACAGGAAAGAAGCATATTCAACAGAGTATCATCAAGAGTTGCGAGCATTATTGAAACATGCAACAATCCACATTGATTTGCATTCATTCCCATATACACCAGAAGATGCTTCTGATGAAGAATCGCTCACTTCACTTGGAGATGATTTGCGTGCATGGTCTGTTCATGATATGGTAATCCTTGAAACCGAGAAGGTAAGCGACAGGAAATTAATCAACACCATTCTTGATGAGATGGAGGTTGATTTCGACATAACCGATGTGGATAGCACTGTTGACAACTACATCACACTTGTAGCATCGATTCTCTTCAACGTCCCATCCGTTCTGATTGAGGTAAATGACCAAAGTGTGGAGGAATACCCTGCGATGGCGTCTGCTCTCGCACGAGCCGTTGCTGATTTTGCATGAAAGTATATACCATCATATTGATGGCATGACTACGCGATTGCCACCATCTATTGCGTATCCCAAGTTCGATAAAGTCGAACAACTCTTTGTCGATAGTGACAGATATCGGGACCTTTTTTGACTGGTCCTGTTCATGCCTCCGCCTCGACATCAATCTTGCGAGAGTGTACCTCGTTAATATTCTTCTTGTAGTCTAAAACCTATAAGTATCGTATAACATGCGATACTATCAGAGAGTACTTTATATGTACAGCGTACTTGGAGGTACCATGGCCCTTGCGGAACTTGTGATGGTTAATCCTCCCCGAAAAGGAAAGACTACCCGTCGTAAGAAGACTGCAAGGTCCAAGACAACAAAAAGAGGTAATACTATGGCTCGAAGAAAAACAACCGCACGAAGAAAGACGACGGCCCGACGCAAGTCGCCAGCCCGTCGTAAGACGACCACGCGTCGTCGCAAGACCACCCGGCGCAAGTCGCCTGCTCGTCGTCGCAAGACTACGACCCGCCGTCGTCGCACGGCTCGTCGCAAGTCCCCTGCACGACGCCGCAAGACGACTACCCGCCGCCGACGCACGGCCCGACGCAAGTCGCCCGCTCGTCGCCGCACGACTCGTCGTCGCTCCCCGGCTCGCCGTCGCAAGACGACCCGCCGCCGCACGACTCGTCGTCGCTCCCCCGCTCGTCGCCGGAAGACCACGCGCCGTCGTAGCCCCGCTCGTCGCCGCCGCACCGTCCGTCGCCGTGCCACCACTCGCCGCCGTCCAGCACGCCGTCGTAAGGCAACCTCCCGCCGCCGCACCGTCCGTCGCAAGAAGGCCGGTGTCAGCAAGAAGTTGTCCCTGCGCAACGCCTACAAGTGGGTTACCAACCACCTTACTGCTTGGGAGAGCCTCGTTGCTCTCGCTGGTGGTATGTTCCTTGGTGGCGCACTCCCCGGCCTTGCTCAGTCCGCTATCCAGAAGGTTACCGGCTACAACGCTACGTGGATGACCTCCGGTACTTACACGCCATACATCTCGGGTGCCGCCGTCGGTGCTCTTGGTGGCTTCTTGGCTTACAGTCTTCTGGGTGTCTCCTCGGGTACTGCTTCGATGGTTGCTTTCGGTGCCGCCGGTTACCAATTGTTCCGCTTGGCTTCCGACATGGGCGTCTTCAGCACCATCCAGAGCAAACTCGGTCTCGGTGGCGCATACGGCTACATCGGTAACGTCCATGCCGGCATGTACGGCGATATGGACCTCGGTAACGAGTTCGGTGCCGCCATGACCTACGGGACCATGAGCCCCGGCAACGGCCTCGATGAGTTGTTTGGTGGTACCCGCCAAATGAACTTCTATTGAAGTCCATACCAGCCATAAAACCTCAACCTCCTCTGGGGGGATAGGCTTCGGCTTGTCCCCCCGGACTCGGGGGCGAATGAGGACGTAGTGGTAGCATGAGCATCAATCGGATACTGTTGAGTCTTTCAGGGATTCAACTGTTGATTATTGGTGGGATTGGATACGGTATATACCGAGCCGGAAGAATGGCAGAACGTGAGTACGGAAAAATCCGTACAGAAGCGAATGCTATACTTCAAGATGCTCCAGACTTGGTCAACCAATTGAAGTCGATTACCCCGACAATCAATTCGTTACAAGGTGATGTATCAACGGCACTCCAGACTCTCCAAAGAATCGACAGCAGAATTCAGTGAGCGAAGGCTTCGCCTTCAAGATTCGGCGCAACGCTGTTTCGATTGACTATCAATGATACGACTTGGTTGTTTTACCGCAACCAAGACATTGGGCATTCCATAGTGTGCCCGATTCATGATAGTCAATGAAGTCGGTTGAACCGCATTGACATTCTCGCACTTTACCAAGGGTAATCATGATGTTCCCTTGGTTACTTTTACGAAAGGGTGGTATTTAGTACCTTCTCGAAAAAGTACCACTATTCGGTATATTTGTGTTGTTTCCCGTGCATTCGGGGCAAATAATTTGCACAAACGAAGTATGCTTGTAAGTCAACATCGTTGACGAACAATCAGGACACTTTACCATAGGGATTCCTCATACATTCCCAGTATATACACCAATAACAATTTATCGTAATCCACGGGCACGAAGGTATGCTTCTCTCGTCCCGTCTTTGTTTGCTGGAACAAGTTCTCCGGTGAATCTCATAACTGCACTACTACGTATGTAGTTGCTGACAGTTTCTCCTCTCCGTTCTGCTTCCTCTTTGAGAAGTTCCAAGACTTCGGGGTCAATACGAATCGTAACAGGAACCTTGTTTGGCTTCTTGCCCATGCATAAACTACTACATGACTCGGTTATGAAGATTCGCTAATACAATACAAAAACAGACACAAAGAATACAACGTATGACAAACTAAGCGCGCTATTCATATATAGAACCCCAATACGGTGAATCAGCGACCCAACAAGGGGAGCAACAAAAACAAAAAGGAAAGTGAATAGCATGGAACTAAGACCATATTACGACCGACCAACGGCAATCCTCGCGGATTACCTTGCTCGTATCGATACGAAAATTAAGGCAAACTACCCCCACTGGGGCTACGAGAACAAAGGCGTATGGCCAAAGGGCGAATACGGAAAAGGTGTGCTTCGTGCAGACCAATTCAGTATCCTTGGTTCGTACGGCCAGTGGCTCATCCCCTCGTCGGGAAGCAGTGGTAACCCCAACAGTACTACGGTGGACACCTTCGGATGGACCCAGCGTACTTTGGACTTCAAGACGCTCGAGGAATTCTATTACCTCCTCATGGGAATTCAGTACCCCGTTACGCCCCTCCTGATTACGGAGCACCAATGGCGTATCTCCGGTATCGAGACTCCCGTGATTGACCAACAAATCTTTGAAGTATTGGAAGAACCATTCGTGTGGTACGAAGAACCAATCGTGATTGAGCCAGAGAAGACCGTGGTCTGCGCCCACCGTGTGGTTGGCGGAGCCGCTTCCTTCGGTAACGGTACCATCGCCGGCGCAGAAAAGTGGCGCGTGATTGGGTCCGTCGTCGGGCAACACCACGAGTTGATTCAACAGCGACAGAGTATTGGGGAGTTGTCCTGATACCCTTCGGGTATTAGACGTAGGAGGAATCAAGTATGTCAGGAATTGGCGGACTCGATGTATCTTACGGAGCACGACATCAAATCGTTCGTACCAACGTGGCTGTCTTCAAGACTGACACGACGGCACCAACTGAGGCCCAGATGAAGTCCATTGCGGACCTCCTCGACCAAGGCCTCAGCCACACGATGCTTGCTCCCGACTTCGTGGTTGCAATGAGCGCGGCGGACACGCCCACTCTTGCTACTACTTCTTTCCAAGTCGACAGCACCGGCAACGGTGCAGTTGACTCGACCTTCGTTTCAAAGGGCGGACTTCTCCGTGATGCTCGGCAAACCCCGCTTGCCCGTGGCTCGTCCACCGGTGCCAGCGCAGAATTGCCTGCTATCGGAACCTTGCTCTCGGACCAAGCGGCTACCTCGACCTCGCTCGCTACCGTTCAGTCGGGCAACCTCGTCCTTGAGGCTGTCTTGAACGTTGGTGCGGCACTTCTCAGTGGGACTGTCGGCACTGCTACCTCTGGTATCAGCGCGTTCAATCTCGGTGAAGAAAATGCTGGTGGTACCGAAGGTATCGACGGAACCCCGACCGACACTGAAGCAATCGCTGAGTTCACCATTGGTGCTAACAGCCCCTCCGGTGTGTACTCTGCGGCTCTTGCCAGTGCTGTCAGCCAGATGGATGCCGCCGCCGACTACAAAGTCGCCGGTCATCCAGAAGGCCAAGTCGGACTGTTGAACCTCGGTGGTGTTGCAAACGCTATGCTCGATGACCTTACTTCGACGGACCCCTCCGAGGGTACGCTCGCTACGGTCTTGAGCAACCACTCTACCAGTGGCCGTGCTCAAGCAGGTTCTGAAGTTGCCAACGCCGCTACCTTCACCAACTTGCTTGCCGCCGCAGACACTGGTTCAGCCACCTTCGGTGCCGCAACCGGAATCATGTCGTGTGTCAGCATTGCGAAGGTCCTCTGAGGCTGAAGCGTTTGGTAAAACGCCCTCTCTATGAGGGCTGGCCATGTACACCATAGCGTGAGCAAGGTCAGCCCTCTTTGGGGAGGAATGGGTATCCGTACCCGACAGTGTTAATACCGAATGCTTCATCAGGTGAATTGTACGCCCAGTACAGAAATAGAAATGGGGTGAACAAAGCATGGCAAACATCAATCAAGGAACAAGAGCAGGCAGTGTATTCGGACGTCTTTCAGGCGACGGATTCTCTGGAAACGACTGGGAAAATGTGGTCCTCAAACCGGGATACATCATCAAGATTCGCGACAGGTTCGCACTTGTTGAAGCGGTTGAAGGATTGAGCATTGACCTTTTCTTCAACGACAGCATTACGGTTACGGGAACGAGTTCATCAGACCCAACCATTGACCCGGCTGGAACAGGCGCATCTGACAATGAGTCTGCAAAGGTCGCCGTCTATGGTAAGTCAACAATGGGCGCACTTCTCAACTCGAAATCCAACGCATCGGATTCGTACCGGACCACGGTACTTTCACCGGACTACGACAGTGGCTACACGGTCTTCAATGACCTTGAGCCATTCAAGGGACACTTGTACCACTTGTGTCCTTCGCTACCAGCACAACCCAAATTCATGGGTGGTCTGGGCGACACCGTATCTCGTGATGGTATCCTTCCCAGCAGTAGTACCGACAACACAGGTATCCCCATCGGGTTCCCTGCCGCAGTTGGTGGCGTCGGTGATACCGAGAAACCTACGGCGTTCACGCCTATTGGGTCAGTATCTCCAAAATTGTACGTCAAGCACCCTGCTGGTGTGCCTAAATTCGTTCTGGACGAGAGTCCCGAATCCGAATCCGGTAGCACCACCAGTGGAAACCTACTCGGTCTTTCTGGGTTCATTGACGCACAAATCAGCCCCATCGAAGACCCAGACTGGTCGTACTCGATGTGGATTGAGCATGGTGAGAACAACCTTCCGGCATTCCGCGCAGTCGTCGACTGTGAGGAATACATCCTCGACGGACGCATTCGTCTCCAAGGATGGAAGTACCGCATCGTTGAACTGACAATGTCGCAACTCCGTACAATCCGTGAGCGCAGTGGTGGACGCCTTGTCTTCAAGGTCATCAACCCTGCTGGTCTCCCCACTGCCGGTACAATGTTGAGCGAATACTTCCCTCAATGATTTAACCGGTGGTGATATGAGATGGCGGACAACCCAACAAGAGTAATCGGCAACTTTGCCGACAATGCGCCAAGCAACAAGACTCGCGTCGATGGTCGGTTTATTCTAACCGCACAGGAGAACATCGAACTTGACTCCGGCAACGAGTACATTGTTCTCAACGAGGCAGAATCGGGTGCTTTGCAATCGATTCGAATTGTAACGGACAATCCGTATTTGCAAGTCGAGTTGCGGCTGGATGACTACGTGAACAAACCCGGTGGTGGACAATGCGCCGCCGAGTTGATTTACAACGGCAATGCCGATACCGCAAATCGCGGTTTCAAGGTCATTGACGGTCAAGGTTCCGGCAAAGGGTATGTCATGGAATACCGACCCGATGTTCCCGAGGATTACGAGGGCCGCATCTCGTTGGTGTTGCGAAATCAAATTCGCCGTTCAACGGGCGTCTATGGTATGGAATTGTCTTACACCAGCCAAGGAACACTGGTTTCACCAGCAGTTCCAGCACACATGGCTGGCGGCACATTCAGCCATCCCGCGCTCCGTTCCGCGTCTATGTCGCAAATTGCAAAGGCAATGACAAAGCCTGTTGGCGTTGAAGGGTATTCTTCCAACCAAGTGTACAATGAAGCAACCATCTTCAATGACTTGGAATTGGGTTCAGACCATCCGTATCAAGGAATTGCAGGGCAACCTTCTTTCCAGAAAGACCCCTCAAGCGAAAACTTCTTCGAAGTTGCGGCCCACCACAACACTAACGACAATACTTCGATATTTGAAGGACAATATGGAAGATTCCGACTTTCAGTAATTGATGAAACAGATTCATTCCCCGGTACATCATCAACACCAAGTACAATGAAAGTTGCAATTGCTTTCGATGCCGTCTATGCCCCGGCCTCAGCCAACCTGAATACACGTGCAGGTGGACTTGGTAGCACACCATGGCACACCAAAGACTTAATTCGCACTACGGATTTGCAATCCAAGGGACCATTCAACGATACTTGGCCCGGTACTTCGACTTACACTACCTTTACGGGAGGAACGGCACTTACAGGGGGAACCCTTAGTGCGGCAGAAACCTACATTGGCAAGCGGTTCTTTTTCCGACGTGGAGGTACAGTGTATTTCCCCGGAGTAATCAAATCCATTACGAAGGTATTATCGCCAACATCAAACGTGTATGTCGCCTCTGGAAATAATGCATTGTCAGTTTCACCAACTGCTGGTCTTGGGTATTACCTTGACACCGATGCAGACAATACAGAAGATGCATTGCAAACCACTGGAGTGTATAACGACGGAGTGCGTTCGTACGTTGTAACACCGTATTTCCCAGACTGGAATTCACTTGCCGATGGTATTACCGTTGGCACCGGTGGGGCAACCTACACCACTACTGGAGGTTCGGGACTGTCCACGGGACTCCCAGACAAGTCCGGTGGACTTACCGCCGCCTCCAGTCTTGAGTTTATTCCGCAAACTGCATGGACATATATTATCGAATTTGAACCGGGTGTAACTAACGTTCCAATTGACTTCAACCCGATTCCAGTAAATGAATTACCGCAAAGTGTTGCAAACCTTTCCGGTGTTGCACCTTCGATTTCGTCGGGAGGATTCACAAATGGGTATTCACCTACAACCGATGAAAACTGCTGGGGAATTGTAACCTCCCAAGCCGATACGAACCCCAAAGTATTGATAAAGCAGATTGAAGTCAAGAGGTCAAAGAAGGTATCCTTCGACGGGTGATGAGTATGGGAAAATTCAAAATGAGCGACGAGGAAAGATACGTTCCACGGAAGAAATTCAAGAACGGTCTTCTTGATTTTGCTCATCGACGACCCTTGCTGGCTTTCTTCGTTGTACCTATTGCAATCGACATTGTTGCCAAGGTATTCCAAGGCGGAGTCCGTACAGCAAAGTATGGCGATTACAAACTCGGCAATATTGCGGCAATGGACGACAGCGACCTCTTCGGAGAAACTGGCGGCTACGATTTGTTCGGTACACTGACCAACAAGAATACTACAATTGGTGTCCCAGACCCCAACAGTGGTATCCTCAAGGGCGAGTTTTACCGAGACACCACGCATTTGACTCCCGTTTCTCGCATTGGCGCAGACGGCGGTGCAGACATGTACAGGGACACTCGCCATATGGTGAGGCCAAATTACAAGCCGTACACTCCCTCGGAATCTGGGTTCATCAGTCGTTCCACCGGCTCGAGACTTTCGGATGGCGCAATTAGCGGCGACAAGAAGCCTGACCAGAACCTCGTGGACTTGGTCGGTACTGGACTCTTCGCTGGACTGAGCGGTGCAAGGAGGCTTCGTTGATGACAAAACATTGTACGTACTGCGGAGGCCGAGGTTGTTCTCACTGCCCCGGAACAATGGGAAGTTCACACTGCGGCCACGGTAAAGCCTACGGTATGTGTCAAACCTGCGGTCAACTTGGACTCGCAGTTCCTACGATGACCAAGAACATCGGTGCCGGAATTAGCGTTGGCGGAGCCGTTGCCGGTGCAATCATACTACCAATGGCCATGAGCAAGATGAAGAGAAACGGCGAAACCACAAGCGGATATGCTCGTCGTGTTTCATTCCCAATGTTAATCGGAGCAGTTATGGGTGGACTCATCGCTGGCGGTGCATCGTACGGAGTACACATGTACCAAAATCCATGAGGTGAGTCAATGGCAATGAGCGGAGTTGAAGGACAGGTTTTCAACAGTTCCAATATGGGATACGTTGCACCTATTTCATCTCCAAAGAATCCACTTGGTATCAGTGCCGCAGGGATATTCAATAATTTGTCAATTCCATTAATGGTGGGTGGAGGATTACTACTATTCTATTTCACCGCAAGAGCATATAGGAAACGGTGATTACAATGGGAATAGTACCAACAAGAAAAGAATTAAGCGACTTCTTCGACTACCATCCACTACTTTCGATTATTTTCTTTGCAAGTGGCGCATTCAGTGTTTTCGAGATTATTGGGTCAGTAACAGCACCGAAAGGCCAAGGGCCATTCTCTGGTATGGGTTCAGCATATTCACCCAACTACATGACTCGCTCGACTCTTTCTTCCATGGAACAGGACGTGAAGTCTTTGCGAAATCGAATTGATACGAAAGCAAAGGTACCCGATTGGGCCGAGTCAAAGATTTACACGGCCGCAGACCGAATCAATACGGTTGACGATTACATGACTCACCGAGCAAGTCTCGGGCACATTACATCAGGGCAACGAGGAAAACTAACGAAAATCGAGGGGGAATTGAGGAAAGCATCTCAAATGCACGCATCTCAAGCAGACCGTATTTCACAACTTGGTGCAAGTACTTCAACGACCTCATCAACCAGCACATCTCATGCAATGATGCACCGACCAAGGACCGAGGAAATCATGCCTCCTCGACAGGTTTCGTACTCTGATATGTTCGGAATCCCAACGCAGGCTCTCGCAAATCTTGGTTCTGTAAATCTCCCTCCCGGTATGCGCCGCCGAGTCGTTCAGCGACGGCGAGGTACTGGTTCACTTGGTAATGCCGGCGTGCAATCCATTGACACCCAAGACAATATTCAACGTAGCAACTACAACTCTGTAAGTGACCTGTTCGGTGTTGGCGGAGTGGTTCCACAACCCGGACAGGGGTGGACCGAATGACATTTGTTACACAGGCCCAGTATCGGTCTGACCGAAGATACGCTACGGCAAGCAAGTTGATGATTGCGGCCTTTTCAGTCTATGCTGGCTACATGTTCACAAAGCACATGAAGGAAACGAGAGGAAATATAGAAACCATGACAATGGCATATAACAGACATACTCATTCAAGCAATAATCGCACTCCGGTACCACAGATGAAATTCCTATGAGTTGATATCATGGACAATGACTGGGTATCTCCTTTCAATACGAAACAGGGACCAGACTTTATTCCAGCACACTCGCATTCGGACTGGCGCGTAACTGTGTTCAATTTCGGTGTGCTTGGATTCATAGGGTACTTATTGTTGGCTACTTCTGTACTCGCAAAAGATGCCAGATTGTTGACCACATCACATAATAACTTGAATGACAACGTCAATACCATCAGTACTATTTCCAACAAAAATGACGTAACCTTAGAAAAGGCATTGCGCGACCATAACGATGACCCGTTTTCGCATGGGAGGATTTGAGTTGCACCCCTTTGAAAAGAAGATTCCTCGACATCATCCACAGGTGCAAGACCGGACAATGTCGGTTGATGGGTTCACGGATTTCGCTTACAAGGCATTTGACCCACGCTATGAAAAGAGCGCGGCTCCGTTGAGCAAGAGGAGAAACGGTATTGGACCAGTCCACAATCTCGGATTCGTTGGCGCAAGCCAGAGCGCATACAAGTTCGCTGGATATGCATTCGTCATGCTGGGCGCGTACTACTACCGCAATAAACTCACGAATGAGTTACGCACGTCATCGAAAGACGTAGCCAAGTTCCTGAAACGCTCTCGCGCTATCGATGGATTTCAAGTAATCATCAATACCATTGCGGCAATTGGAATTGTCCGCGACATTGAAGATTCTGCGAAGCAGAATCAGTAATCACTCAACGACGACAGGGCCAATACCGGAAGGTGCCGACTCGTCAGCACTCATGCCTTGGACTTTAATCAACAACGCTTGGAACTCTTGTTCGATAGCGTAGTCAGGAACTTCCTTGGTGAGAGTTCCCACGATTTTGTCGCCACTGTACACATTTGCGCTAATCACGGTCATTTGCTTTTCTTTTGCCATTTTATCAATCCTCTTGTTTTTTGTTTTTGCGGAACTTTGGAAGGGTCTTTTCTTCATCAGTTAATTCGAATGTAAGAGTCCGCTCACCTTCTGTTGGTTCCTCGTCCCATTCCACTTTTCGTCTTGACCTATAAGTTTTCGATTTCAACTTGGCACTTTTGTCATACTTTTCTCGTGCGCCACGCAAACCAACGGCTTGCTCGTTGCTCCACTGAATAGCGTGCTGAGTGTCCGTTGACTGCTTTTCTGGCCGCTTGAAACCCATCACTTCATCCCAAGGGTTGCCGAGGCAAGGATAATTTGCCCGAGGACCACCGAAATTGAATTGACAACTCATGCAACGCACGATGATTAAATGGGTCCAAGGTTGCGTATCACCACGGGTCGATGAGGCTTGACTTTCAACGCCGCCCACTTCATGAAAAATACGGATATCTTGGAAACCACACTTCGGACAAAACATTGGTTTTTTCTTCGCTGGGTCGTCAAAGAGTTGTTCACCTTCAAGGTCAATCTTGCCTTCGGCAATATCCCTGCAAATAGCGCACTCTTTGTTTTTATCCCACTCATTTGCAGTTATTCTTTCGTCAGTTGCCATTTACACCACCATCCAATACCGAATTCTTTTCTTGCCAAGTCATGACTTCCCATTGTACTTGTAAAGCAAGATATCCACATTGCTTGTAGTTTCCGAACATGTGGACACTTGTAATGTTGTCTCCACCGATTGCCATAACGAATTCAGTTACGCCGACCTCCTTGAGTCGCGCCATCGTATCGTCAAGTATTGCCATAATTTGCTCATTGGTCATAATACTCAGCCTCCGAGACGAGAACAGTTTCATACACCAGCCCAGCCTTGTCAATATAGTCTTTCACTTCGGCAGTGGTAATCTTCCCCATCTCCTCGGTCAAAACCCAATTCATATGCCCACATTCACAAAAGTCCGTATCGAATCTCGCGCCCGTCAAGAGTACACCAGTCAACGTAAGAATGACTTTCGACATGTCATTGTCTTCGGGGTAAAATTGTACAATGGTAATCATTCTTCTTCACTTCCTATGACAGCATCCTTCGCAATCTTCTTGATTTCTTGCACGAGGAGAACACCATAATAGTGTTCTTCTTCATTGAATCCCATGTAGTCCCAGTCTTTCAAGAACTTACGAATCTTTGGCATGTTGGTAAGTGGGTCAGTTTTCCATACATCCATTTTCTTCTGTAAGAAGTTCGTGGCCTTCTCACGTTGTGGAACCCAACAACGATGGCACATCACTTCTGGTTCGTTGAGGCGGCGGTATCGAATCGCGTATTCTGCATCTTCTTCAGGGTCTTCACCTTTCTTTGCGGCCTGATACTCTTCCAAGTCGCGGAAGATTTGTTGTTCAAATTCTTCATATTCTGGATATTCCATGACATGAGACCGAGTACGGCTACCACATTCAGTACAACTTCCATATGGTGCCTTGATTTCCAGACGCTTCACGACCTTCATATTGACTGCTACAAACCAACTGGGTCATAATGATTTTACTCCCGAATGATGCGAAAGGAATAATACCAAGCACTACATCGCTGAAGCATGGCCAAAGACGAGAATGTA
>Ga0222718_10002163_pt1 | contig 17905 bp, 16 predicted proteins | sample C33_27DmetaG_FD_165045 | JGI IMG/M metagenome (GOLD analysis project Ga0222718, IMG submission 165045) | Estuarine water microbial communities from San Francisco Bay, California, United States - C33_27D | ecosystem: Environmental > Aquatic > Marine > Unclassified | place: USA: California... | reverse complement strand
CCCACACACCCCACATACCCCAACATCACACAGATTTATGGCCCCGTTTATGAGACAACCGATCATGTGCCAACCGATCATGAGACAACCGATCATGAGACAACCGATCATGAGACAACCGGTCATGAGCCAACCGGCCCCGTTTATGCGACACCCTCTGGCTCCCCCGATACTCTCGCTGGGACCAGCGGGCATCCAGTGCCCGACGGGCACAACCCGTACGATCTTAATCCGGGAGTACGGCCACCGTAAAGGGAGGCGTAATTGCCCTGGCTGGCTCCCCCGTATGAAGCAGTACAAAATGAAAATGAAAATGAATATGAATGATGAGAGAAGACCTTGTACAAATAAAAAATATAAAGATAGTATGTTTTGTAGAATATATAAAAGAACTAAAGGTAAAAAGGTAGTAAAAAGTAAATACTTAATAATATAATTTTTTTTAATTTCTGTGTTAATTTTATGTCTAACAACTTCATCTCTATCTCTATAAGAATTTAATAATTGATATACTAAAACAGCAAATATAAATGCGATAATACAAAAAAGAGGTATATTATAGGCATAAGACATTCCAATACCCAAACTTTTATTAACCATATTATTACTATTTTTAGCCATATTTATAATTATATTAGATAATTAAATTATCTTAATAAGTTCAATTCTTTTAATTTTATTTAGTAATTGGTTCCATTCATTATTAATTTGTTTTTCATTTACAAATTCTTTATTTACTAACCAACCATTTTTTTCCATTAACTTTTTAAAGTTTTCATAATGTATAATTGGTTCTTTAATAGCTTTAAAATGTCTAAAACTATAATATGTTTTTATCCAATATGGTATAGTCTTATTAACTAAATCATCTTCATAATCTATTTCTGAATCTATTATTTTAATATAACTACCTTTGGGTAAATATATATTATCATATAAGTCTATTAAACTAATATATAGTTTAGTATTTTTTCGACTATGAGAATTTAGTTCATTTATAAAATTATTAAATCCTTTTTTTTTCCCAAAAACATATTGAATACTAAAGTTCATAATGATAATATCATATATACTTTGAATATTAGTTAGTGAGAAGTTGGAATTATAATATGATTTGATAGGATTATTTATGTTAGTATCCCATTTTTGTGTTATATCTCCAATATATAAATTACTTCTTTTATTTAGTTTATTGAAACTTTCCATCACAGAAATATCTATTTCGATTCCATCTATTTTAATAGTCTGGTCTTTCCATAATATATTATTACAGAAACCACAACCTAAGTCTAAAACTAAATTACTTCTTCTAAAATAATTATCTTTTAGAATTTTATTAAATATAGTTTTATTTATATTACTAAATTCTGTAAACTCAAAGTCTTTTAAGAAATGTTGGTAATAAATTTCCTTTATATTTATTTTATCTAAGTATTGAATTATATCTGCGATACACCAAGGATATTTATGATAATATTCCAATTGGTCTACTAATTCCTTTGGATTCGGGTACTTTTTATCTTCCCTCAAATCTATTGGTTCCCAATCATTATTTTCTTCATTCCAATTACATCTGTATATTTCATTTCCTTTTAATATATCAGCAGTCATACACCTTTTAGGTTTGTATTTATATAATTCTGTTTTATTTTTCATAAGAATAATACCGTCAGTTTTAAATTCGTTAAGAGTAATAAAACTAGACATATCTAAGTTTTTCATAATGTTGATACATTTTAAATGTATATCATTATGGTATTTTTCTATTATATCTAATATATTTAGTGTCATTTCTTTATCTCTAAACAACCAAACTTTTTTAGGATACCATTTATTTTTTTCATTTTTATATCTGGAACAGAATTCCATAATATCTAAAACTTCAGTTTCTAACTTTTTATAAATCATTTCCTTATGATTTATATCTAAGAAATTATCATATGTCGAAAAGTTTTGACATAATTTATGTTCTAAGACTAAGTCATTATAATCTTCTATTGGTTGATTATGTATTTTAGTATGTGATCTTAAACCAAATACTAAGTATAAATCTAATTCTTTAATATATTCTCCATCCATTTTAACATATTCAAACTCTTCTGAAATAGTTGGAAATAATATATCTTTATCTATATCTTTAACTAATAATCCGTCTGTTTTCTGACATATACTAATATCACCTTTACATATATTAATAAGTTGGTGTGGTAAGATATGTTTAGGATAAATATAGTTAAAAGTATTTGTTTCGCACATATTGTCTAATTCGTCCATATTTTTATAGAACACGGGTCCTCCTCTATTTATAATTGTATTATCTCTTTCAGGTTTAGTTTCCATATTAATTACGGATTCTTGAAATAAATACTTGTGTTCTTTCTTATTTTTTAAATCTCTCCTAATTCGCAATCTTCTAACAAGGTTATAAAGATTAATCCATTTTTTATATTCATAGTTTACTATAGTATGTAATTGATTATCACATATATTCAAGTAAAATTTCATAAAATTATAATCACATCTAAGTAATGCTTTAAATAATGCCTGATTATTATTACTCGCCGCAAGTTTAAGGTATTGTTGTTCTAAGCATTTTTTCACTCCTAAGTTATGGAATAATTGAATTGCTTTAATATAATTATCTTGATTTACAATACTATTATATGGTTTATAACTTTCATTATTATAGTATGAAATTATATTAATATATAATCTTTCTTTAAAATTGTATCCTAAATCTTCAATAGGTTTAGAATATTTTTCGCAATATCTTAATATTATTCGCGTTTCTATATGAAACCAAGTAAATGTTTTAAGATTTTCTTGAACTAATAACCAGAAGTTATACTTTGGATCAATGAGGTCTAAGAAATATTCTATGAATTCGTAGTTTTTTTCTAAAATAATACCATTGAATAATCTTATAATATGTACAAAATTATTTTCTGTTATTTTATTATTCATTAGTTTTTTCATAACCCATTTTTTTACTTCAATATTTCCTTTATCTTTGTTTAAAAGAAATATGGTGTTAATGAGTGAATTGAAATGTAATTTAATGTTTACATATTTGCTTATTAGTTTTAACTTTTTTATTTTGTTTTCTTGATTAGATTTAACAGTTAAGAATTTATAATCTAACCTTAAATTGTTAATTGGTTTATAAAATTCTAATATATTTTTAATAATTCTATTATCTCTATTATATAAAGCGTCATCGGTAAGTTCTTTTAAATCTATATTATCAAGAAAATTAGGAAATTTATTTTGGAAATATTCCAATGTGTCTAAGTTTCCATATTTCGCAATTGATGTAAGTATTTCATCTAAATAATTAGTATTAATATTATCAATAATTAAATCTAATGTATTTGTAATTTTAGGTAACCTTACTAAACAATTAATCCATTCAATATTATAATCGTATTTATTAATAATATCTGAAATTATTTCTGTGTCATATTGATATATAATAGTTTTTAGTATAATATGAAATGTTTTTGTTTTTTTGTAATGATTTTTGGTTTTTATAATATTATTGTAATTATATATACTATTTAATAATTGGATCCAAAATGTATTACTTATATAATTATATGGAAAATCTTTATGTTTTAAAATATATGTAAGAAATTCTAAATTTTCGGCTTCTATAACATTACATAATAAATTTTCAATATAATTTTCTTTTTGTAAGAAATCTAATTCCATTAAAGTATTAAATAATTTTTTTTGTATTTTTATTTCTGAACCTGTTAATACACCTAAATATTTTTCTGTAATATCTATATTATTTTTATAAAGTGAAATAGGTTCTAATTCCAGTATTTTATTTATATATTCAATATCTTTGTTTTTAAAACAAGATACTTCGTCAATATTATTCCAAAAACTAAATTTATGTTTTTCGACTAGATAAAAACTATTTTCACAATTTCCATTTTCAATTGCTGATTTTAATAAATTATAATTCTCAATATTTATATCATTTGTTATATCATTATATTCGAGTTCATAATTATTATTAAATAACTCTGGAAATGAATTAAACCATATGTCTAATATTATAGGATTTGTAAAGTATGCTATATCAGCACCTAGTATATTAATTTCGTTTCTATCTTTTTCTAAAGTTAGAGTTTTTGTTTTTTCTATTATTTTATTTTTTACTATTTCTTCATAGTCATTTTCAAAAGTAAAGTGTTTTTTATCTTTTTTGAAAATATATAATAATACAGATAATATAGGCATATTTTCTAAATGCGAATATTTCGTTTTTAGATAAAAGCTCAAATTTTGTGTTTTAAAAAATATAGAAAATTTTGTATCACTAGGATAACTATCAATATTTATAAATTGATTCATTTTGACCAGTTTAAATAAAAAAAATTATTTTTAAATCAATTTTTTAAGTTATCTTTAACAACTAGTAAATGCTTTCTTAAAGTTAAGTATGGGGTTTTCATTTCCTGTTGTAATATGATATATAAATACTGCTACTAGTGATAAAAAGGATAATCCTATGAGTGATATCATAATATATGAATAATATTTGAGGAAAACTCTCTTCCATGATTTAGAACAATCGCATTCAGAATTACTTAGAATATCACTATATGAATATATTATATAGACACCGAGTATATTTACAAAAACCGATAAGTATTTTATAATTTGGTGAATAATAAATAATTTAGGGAATGTTAGAGAAAATATTATAATAAATAAACCTAATATTGCGAATAATAATAGGGCATATCCATAAAATTTGATATATTTTCTTCTAATATCATCTGAACATTTACATTCTTTATGTTCTAGGGATTTTATATAAGATATAAAAATATATGAGAGAACTAAAGGAACAACTAATACCGAAGATATAGAAGTCATTAATGTAATATTTTTATTCATATTTATAATTAATAGATAAAATAAAATAATTAATACAAAAATAAAAATATATCTTAATAATATAAAATGAGTAAAGTTGCGTTTAATCAAGAACAAGTTGATTATTTAGACAAACTGTTTGGAGATAGAAGAAGACAATTCTTAAAGGAAGTTAATAAAGACAATTTTGAAGCTGACGATAGAGCATTTGAAGCTTTATGTGATAAATTATTTAACACTAAAGATTTAAATGTAGAAAAGAAATCCAAAAATTCTAATAAAACTAATAAATCTAATAAAAAATCAAAGAAAACTAAGAAAGCAAAAACTGGTTATATGAAGTGGTTATGGTCAAATGAAGGTATGAGTGTATTAAAGAAAGAGAATAATAATATGGCACAAAAAGAATTATTTAGTCTTGCTGGTAAAAAATGGTCAAAAATGACAGATGTGGAAAAGAAAAAATATGATTAAGTTATTAAATATATAATTTATTATTTATTATTTATTATTTATTATTTATTATTTATTATTTATAATTCGCAAATTTTCCCGAATTGATTTCTTTTTTTATCTTCTTCACTTAATTTAGTTTCTCTAACTATTTTTCTAATATCTTCACTAATAACATATGGTAATTTTGGGTGACATTCCCATAAATAATAGTTATTAGTAGTTTCAATTTGATATTGTATAGGATAATATTGTATAATAACAGAACTATTATCTATCATTAAATTCCCTAATCTGGCAGGTAATAAATCTCTACTATTATTAGGTAAAACCATTAGTAATTGTTCGAAAGGTTTAAATGGTTTAGATTTAGGTAATTTAATCAAATTTATATCAGAAACATATCTATCCATATAATTATAAAGGTCATTAAAACTAGGGGGGTAATTATGATAATAGGACCATTCCCAAGATATACAACCATAATTATAGTAATGGAAATTCCAATATATACCTTCTAAATATTTATGACATATTTTATCTATTTCATACCTTTCTTCAATATCAAACAAATGTTTATAATATCTATCTCTCCAACCTTCTGCTCCTTGGTCAATTTTTCTTTCTATTTCTCTATTGAATTGTGGATATAAATTAAGTAAATCTTTTTCTCTTTCATAGTTATTATCGTATACTTTATTTGGTTTTCTTTTATGATTTCTTTTTTTATTAAATGTTTCTAATAAGCTATTTTCCATTAAACCTAAATCTCTAAAAATATTTTTTAGGAAATCGTGATTTATTTTCTTTTCATCCAATAATACTAAATTAGATTTAGTATCAAAATAATACCTAACATATAAATCTAATAATAAATCAATACCACTATTTTTTATACCGACAGAAGGAGAATGAGGAATGAAATCATTACCTAAAATAAATGATAGGAATATATAGTCATAAACTATTTTATCTTTTTGTTCTTTATTAAGATAAACCTCACCCAACCTTTCGCATATTTCATTTAATAGATTTTTTTTCAAATTATCTATGGATAAATATAGGAATTTAAATCCGTCAACGTGTATTTTATTATCAAATTCTACAGTTTCTCTAAGTAAATAAATGTTAGGTTTATTCGCAATTAGACATAACATAATTAAGTCAGCGTCCAGGCCATAAATAACATTATATTCTTTATCTGTATAAGTATTTCTAAGGTGTTCTAGTAATTTATGTTCTCCTTCGCCTGGTATATTGGAATCAGAAATAATAATTTTGAGGTGTTTTCTATTGGAAAAGTATGATTTCAATTTAGTGGATAATTTATCCATAAATAATGTTCCAGGTGTAATAGCGTTTGTGTCCCATTCATCGTTTAAATCTTCTTCTACACTATTTCTCTTTTTAATAAGACTTAATTCATTTTTCTCATAGAATTTCTTAAACCTACGCATTCTTTGTTGATTAAGTTTTGCTTTAGGAGCAGAACCATCGATTGCGATATAGAGTAGTTTTGTAGGTTTAGAATATTCTACTAAGATTTCAATATATTTAATGACAAAATTTATCATTTTTTCTTCTAAATCATTTTGTATTGCTTTATTAAAAACAACATCTTTTAAAACTTCCCTACAGCAATAGTGTATAGCGCAGTTAAGGTCCAAATATAAATTATGACAATCTAATACTTTTTTATTAGATGTTATTAAATCATCGTAATTATTAACTAAATATCGGAAAAATAAAGGGATACCCATTTATGTATAACTAAAAAATAGTATTTAAATAAAGTATATCAATTTTTATTTTATTCTTTATCTTCTTCTTCGCTATCTTCTTCGTCAGAACTAATAATTCCGTAATTATCTTTGACTAAGTTATTTCTACCTAATCCTCTAATTTTTGGTTTTTTTTCTACTTCTTCTTCATCTTCTATTAAATCGGCAAATTCCATATCTTGATATTGTGATTGTTGATCTTTTGGTACTAATTCAGAACCTATATGTCCCTTTCTTTTTAAATCATTCATTTCTTGGTCATTATAAACATGGATAACATCTGCTTTACCATCTTCAAAATCTCTTAAAGATATTAAGACATAATTTCCAACTTTAACCCATTGTTTTTTCCTTTTTAATGTTTTTCTCATTTTGGATAAAATTTCAATTACACCTTTTTTTGGGTCTACATATGAAACAGTTACTCTACAATTACCTAATAGTTTATTAACTAAGGCATAATATTGGTCTTTTTCAGGCAATATTAATTCTCTTGTAGTTTGTAAATGGTGTTTAATTTTTTTAAATTTTTTTCCTCCTGCGTTTTTAGGCATTTTAATAATTATAAATATTATAATTCTAAGTAAATCAATTTTATTTATTAACTCATACAAATAAAAATTATGTTTATAAAAAAAATATAAAATATAATATTAGATATATCAATGGATATTAATAGTTCTTTGAATATACCAACTGACGATAACCAAATAGTAAATAACCAATTAGTAAATAACCAATTAGTAAATAACCCATTAGTAAATAACCAATTAGTAAATAACCCATTAGTAGATAATCCATTAGTAAATAACCAATTAGTAAATAACCCATTAGTAAATAATCATATAGTAGACTTTTCTTATATAAATAATAAATATAATCCCGAAGATATAGTAAATATAAAAATATGCCAAAGAATATTAAGAAATAGATTAATGGAAATAAAAAATATTAATAAACAAACAAATATTTGTTATAATAGTATTTATTCGATAATGAAAAAAATACATAGTAGTTTTGTATTAGGTATTATAAGTCAATATGAATATAATTTTAATAATGTAAAATTAGATGAAGAATTAGATACATTTAGAAAAATACCCAGACCATTAAAACTGAAGGATCTTAGAAATAACAATATTAATGATATTAAAAGTACAATATTCTCAATAAGTAATAATATTTTTGATATTATAAGGTGTGTAGGTATGAATTCCATATTTGATTCATTATTATTAATAACAAAAAATCCAATAAAGAAGATATTATCTTATTATAATGATAAGGATAGAAATTTAGTTTATTTTTATAATAATGTATTTATTCCTATTTCGGTAGATATATATGAGTGTAATAATATTGGCGTAGATGATAATTCTATAATTCCTTATAATAATAAAAACATATCAAAAAAGAATTATGATATTAAAAATATAAATTCATATGTCAAACCTTGTTGTTTTAAAATGTATAAAAAAAATAAAACATTTTTAGAAAAGATACAAGGTGGTAGATTTTATTTAAGAGTTCAACTTGATAATGGTAGTATAAAATATGTAGTATATGAAGGTTATTTTTTAGAGGACCCACTTAATATATCACGAATAGGTGGGGAATTAGAGAAAAAAAATAATGAATTAACAGAAAAGATGAAAGTATTAAATATAAATAATTATTTTAAAAATGCTTTTATACAGCAAATATCTATAAGAGATTTTTTAGTATATGATATAGATTATTTATTAGACGAGTGTGTTAAATCGTATAAAGAGTTAGGTGAATTGAAAAAGAAAACTATATCTTCATTAGTTAGTGATTTTTTAAGTTCAGATTTAACAAAACAGAGAAATGTTTTAACATTATTTTTATTAATGAAAGAAGATGTAGATATGCAATATATAGCTTATTTAATGTATGATATGATAAGTAATGAATCTTATTTATTAAAACCACAACCATTGGCAGAGCAGGTATTTAATAGTTTACATTGGTCTGTCCAGAAAATATTTAAGGTTGCGATAAAGAAGATAAATAAATATACTAATGATATATTAAATTTTTCAGAGAAGGAAATATCTTATGAAAAACGTATATTATTGTTAAAAACGGATGATTATGTTAAATCTAGGGTTATGGAAAAATATAAAGAATATTGTAAGAGTGGGGAGAATGCTACTAAATGTTTACAATATATTGAGGGTATTTTAAAAGTTCCTTTTGGGATATATAAGAAAGAAAAGATACTTTCATTTTTGGGGGATTTTAGGAAAGATTTTTCTATGTTTATATCAATTTATATTGATGAATATTTTAAAATTCATAAGGTTTATAAGAAGGATGATATATTGGATTTATGTTTAGAATACTCTGATACTAAATTATTGAGCAATGAAATAAAAAATAAGATAAAACATAAGAAAAATATAAAGTTAACAGTAAATTCGGTAGATATTGACGAGTTTATTAATAGATTTAATTGTTATATGTATAAGAATGATGATGATTTAGTGGAGTTAGAGAATTTATATAAACATTGTAAGAAATTGAAAAAACCCCAATTACAAAAATTAATTAAAATGATTAATGATGATTTATTAATTAAAAAACAAAAGGATAAATTAATTAGTGAAAATGGTAAAGTGAAGGATTTATTAGTTAAAATAAATAATTTTATTATAGACCCAAGTAATTTTGATATAGCAATTAAGTATATTAATTATTTAGACAAGGATAGGCAAAAAATTAAACTAAAAACAAATGATATGTTTATTTCTAATATGAATAATAAGTTTTTTGATCTAAATACTCAATGGTTTAATTATAAGAATAATTATAAGGAATATCTTAAAAATGTTGATTCCATTTTGGATAATTCTATATATCATCAGGATGACGCCAAGTTACAGATAAAAAGAATAATAGCACAATGGATTAATGGCGAGATGAAAGGTTATAGTTTTGGATTTGAAGGACCTCCCGGAACTGGTAAAACTTCTTTAGCAAAGAAAGGAATTTCTAAATGTCTCGTAGATAGTAATGGGCAACAGCGTCCATTTTCATTTATTGCGATGGGGGGGACAAGTAATGGTTCTACTTTAGAAGGTCATAGTTATACATATGTGGGTTCTACTTGGGGACGTATAGTGGATATTTTAATGGAAACTAAGTGTATGAATCCAATAATATATATAGATGAGTTGGATAAGATAAGTAATACGGAGAATGGAAAGGAAATAATAGGTATATTAACACATTTAACGGATTCTACACAAAATGACGAATTTATGGATAGATATTTTAGTGGTATAAAGATAGATTTGAGTAAGGTATTATTTATATTTTCTTATAATGATTTTAATTTATTAGATAGTATTTTGGCAGATAGGATTCATAGAGTTAAATTTAAAAAGTTAAATAGATTTGAGAAGATACATATTTCTAATAATTATATTATTCCGGAACTATTAGAAACAGTGGGTTTAAAAGAGGGTAATGTAATATTTACTAAAAAAATATTAGAAGATATTATTATAAATTATACTCAAGAGGCAGGAGTAAGAAAATTAAAGGAAAAGTTATTTGAAATAATAAGGGAAATTAATTTAAGGTATTTAGTGAATGATACTGACAAGAAGATATTATTACCTTTTACTATAACAACAGAATTTATTGAAGATATTTTTAAAAATAAAGCAAAGATTACTAGTAAAAAAATAGCAGATAAAGCAATGGTAGGAATAGTTAATGGTTTATATGCGACTAATTCAGGTATGGGAGGTATAACTATTATAGAATCATTTAAGACACCTTCTGATTCCAAGTTATCTTTAGAATTAACAGGACAACAAGGAGATGTAATGAAAGAGAGTATGAAAGTTGCTAAGACTGTTGCTTGGAATTTAATTCCAGAAAAAATAAAAACTAGTATTTATAAGGAAATGTCTAATAATGGAACATTTGGAATTCATTTACATTGTCCCGAAGCAGCAACGCCAAAAGACGGACCATCTGCTGGTTGTGCCATAACTTTAGCTATAGTTTCTTTATTAACAAATATTAAAATAAGAAATGACGTAGCTTTAACTGGTGAAATAGACCTAAATGGTTCTATACACGAAATAGGTGGTTTAGAACATAAAATAGAAGGAGGGAAAATGGCAGGAGTAAAATTAATTTTATATCCTACTCAAAATGAGAAAGATATAGAACAAATTAAAAGTAAGGGTTACATATTAGATGATACAATAAAAATACAGAGTGTAAGTAATATATGGGAAGTTCTTAACTATTGTTTAGTAGATAATAATATAAATTTTAATAAATATACTCTTTAATAAATATATAATTTTAACACTCGAAATTATAACTATCACTAGATGAAGAAGAATTATATCTCTTTTCTAAATGACCGAATGTTTCATATCCTTCTTTATATAATGAAGGTGACGAAGGTACAAAATAGTTTGGTGCGGGAGGTGCCGAAGGTACATAAGAGTTTGGTACCGAAGGTATATAAGTGTTTGGTGCCAAAGGTACATAAGAGTTTGGTGCCGAAGGTACATAAGAATTAACTTTAGGTAATTCTATTTGTTTTTTTCTACCTATATTCATTTTTTTAACATTTCCTTTTTTATGAGATACTTCTAAATCGGGATATAAATTTTTACTTTTTGGGACTTTATCTATTAATGATAAATCTTTAATATTATTTGGTTTATGTATACTATTTTCTTCTATTAATTCTGTAATATGTTTTTCTTCTGCTTCTTTTTGTATTAATTTATCGTGAATTTCAATTGCCTGATAGGCTTCATAATCTTTTCCTAAAACATATCCATTTTTATACAAATAAATAGTAGCATTACTTTGTTGTATAGACGGTCTTAGAACATTTTTTTTTCTAAAAGCTAATAATCTATCATAATTATTAGGTTTTGGAGGTACAGGTACGTCTATATTCATAGTAACGCCAGTATTATCCCATAATTTACTTGTTTCACCTGCTTTTTTCATTACAGATTGATATTTTTTTTCATTATTTGTATCTGCTGTAATACAATCTTTGTCCTTCGTATTTTCATTTATATTAAGAATATTATAAATTATTTTATTATTATTTTTCTTAAATGACCAGCGTCGACTCATATTACTAAATAATATTAATATAATTATTTAAAATAAACTAATTCTTAAATAAAAAATATAATAAATAAAATATTGTAATATTATATATTTATAATATGGCAAATAATCCAGAGAAAATCAAAAAAAATGAAACAGCACCAGCATCCCAGCCAGCACCAGCCGTAGAAGAAATAAATAAAAAAAATAAAGATAATATAACGAATAAAGGAACTTTGGAAATGAATTCTGGGGAAAATGCGAAAAAACAAATAGCAAGTCCATTTAATTTTTTACCTTCCTTATTTCATACATTCGCTAAATTATTACCTATAGGATTATATGTTTCAACATTATTAGAATCAATATTATTTAATGATATTAGGGGTTTTATAATATTTTTAGGTTTAATTATTAATGATTTAATTAATATAGGATATAATTATTTATTAGAGAAGAAACCAAAAGAGAAATGTGCTATAATTAGAAATATTTATACTGATGATTTCTTTGAATTATCAACACCACATACTCAATATATTTCCTTTGTTACAGGTTTCCTTTTAAGTAGTATGTTCTTTAAGAAAGTATTCTATTATTCTACATTTACTATATTCGCTATTCTTATAGGTTTAACTGTATGGTCAAGAATTTCGGTAGGATGTAAAGATATTTTAGACGCAGGATATAATTTAATATTTGGTTTATTTAGAGGTATAATTTATTATATTATTATTAAAGATTATTACGAACCAGATGATGTTACTCCTGAAGATCATTGGATAGAAAAAATATTAAAGAAATATTTACCAAAGGGGGATGAGGACGACGAATTGTAAAACTAAATAACTATTTTTTATCGTATTCTATATGACATTTTTTACATAATATAAATAGTGGTATTTCACTATGATATCTAATAAAAGTTATTAGTATATCTTTTATTTTAATATGTGTTGTTTCATCTATAAAATATTTTTCTATTGATTTTTTTAATAAAGAAGACCTATCACAATTTTCTTTATTACAATGAGCCCTATCTAATTGAACTGTTTTACTTTTTTGTATGCCACAATTATCACATTTATCAGTATTATATTTAAAGAAAGAATTTATAAGATTTTTAGCTGGACCACCTTTAAGGTGGAACAAAATATCCATTAAAGGTCCTCCAATAGTACAACTATTATTTAAACAATTTATTTTTGATTTTCTTATTTTTTCATCAATATTTTGTGTTCTTATAAGAGCATTTTTATATATTTGGTTATTATTATCATTAAGATGTTCCATTTTTTTGAATAAAATACTATATTTTTAATCAATTTTTATATAAAATTAATTAATTTCTATTTTTTCACCTTCTATATTAGTGGCATTTGTTTTATAAACTAAAATTTTTAAAATTCCATTTTCATAATGAACTTTTAAATCTTTATTTTCAATATTATCTGGTATTTTAAATGTTTTCTTATATGTTCTATCGTTAATATGTTTCCATACATCTCCTGAAATATTAGTTATTGCCGTAACTTCTAATATTCTATGTTTTAGCATTACATTAATATCTTCCTTTTTAACACCTGGCATTGATACTAATATTTTAATATCTGTAGGAGTATCTTTTACATCACAAAAGGGAAGCCATTGATTATGTTGTTGAATATTTACACCACCTACCGTGTTAAGTATAGGTGTCGCAATATCAAATAGGGACCCTACGACGTGTGCTCCTAAATCATTAAACTTGCTAAAAGTTTCTTGACCTAAGTTATTGATTGTTTCTTGATTTATGTTTGAATGATTGAATGACATTTTTAAATAAATGTATAACTTATTTTTTTAAATCTAAAAAATATAATAAATATAAAATATAATAAATATAATAAATATAATAAACAATGATAATAATATTTGATTTTATAAGTTTGTTACCAGTAGTAATATATTTTTCACTTCTATATAATTTCTTAATTAATCCAGTGAAAAACCTTATTGATATATTCTTATTTATTTATATATTAAGTTCTGATTACTTAGTCAAAATAATAAAAAATTTAGATTATCCTCCAAAAATGTATCAAATAACTAGAAGACCAGAAGGAGCATATAATACAGATTATTTATCGCGAAATGGTATAGTCCCAAAGGATACTCCTGGGTTTCCTTCTGGTCATGTTACTAGTATAACAATATTTAGTGTATTTATGATTCTCGCGAAATGGCAATTTAAACTACCTTTATCTGATTTTATTTTAAGTAATAAGAGATTTTGTTTAGTACATATATTTTTGATAGGTATAACAGGAGTAGCTAGATACGTGAAAAAATGCCATAATATATTTCAAATCTTGGGGGGTTTTGTGTTTGGTAGTTTTATGGCAGGAATATTTTATTTCTTAATGAAATTATTTTTAATATTATAATATATGTGTTTTAATAAAGAAACTTCTATAGTCTCTTATTTAACGGGGACTATATTTTCGTGTTTAATTTTAAATAAAGGAATAAAAGAAAAAAATAAGAATTTTATAATAACCGGAATATTTTTATAGTTATTTGTTTAATACAATTAAATGAATATTTTATATGGAAAAATCAAAATTGCGATGATAAAAAATAGTTTTTGGAGTATTATAATTATGATAGTATTATTATTACAAGTTATAGTTTTATATATTTGTATAAAAAAATATCATAATATAAAATTTTATATAGATTTAATATTTATAATATTAGCAATATATTCAATAATTATTTTAATAAAAATAGGAAAAAGTTATGTTCTAAACCTGTAAAAAAACATTGTAGATTGGAATGGGCTTCATTAAAATATTTATATAAAAATAATAAATTATTAATTATTACAGTGACTTTAGGATATATGTTATTATTATTATTGCTAAGTGAAAAAATAAAATTTAAAATAAATTCATTTTTATTGAAACATTTTATAAAATTTGCATTAGTATTATCTGTATTAGTGTCAATTTATTTAGAGAAAGTTGATTTTTTAATATATTCGGTAGTTTATGGTGTTTTATTGTTGCTTTTTTCCCATTGATATATTATTTTAATTTAGTTATTTCAAAATAAATACTAATATTAACAGATTTAAATAATAATGAATAAATAGAAATAAATGGAATCTCGTTTAACTTCAATTACACCTATAGACGGAAGGTATAATCAAGAAACAAACGATATAAAAAATTATCACTCTGAATATTCCTTTATTAGATATAGAATTATGGTAGAGATTGAATATTTAATATCTTTAGGAGAGTTTGAGATTTATGATGATATATCAGAAGAAGAAAAAGTATTTCTTAGGGATATTTATAAAAACTTTTCTTTAGAAAATGCCATTAGAGTATTGGAAATTGAAGAAAAGACTAAGCACGATGTTAAAGCAATAGAATATTATATAGTAGATATGATAAAAAATAATGATTCATTAAAAAGAAAAAATATAGATACTTACGTTCATTTTTGTTTAACTTCACAAGATGTAAATAGCACTGCTAATGTTATGATGATAAAATCTACTATACAGAAAGTTATATTACCCAAGATTAATGAGATATTAAAAGTTTTAAAAAATTATATTTTAGAGTGGTCTAAAATTCCTTTATTATCACGAACACACGGTCAACCTGCTTCACCTACATTTTTGGGTAAAGAGATATTGGTATTTTATGAGAGATTGGTAATACAATCAAGAAAATTAAATAATATTAATTACACTACTAAGTTTGGTGGAGCAGTGGGTAATTTTAATGCTCATAGAATGTCTTTGCCAAATGTGGATTGGGTGGAGTTTGGTGATAAGTTTATATCGGTATTTGGTTTAGAGAGAAATCAGTATACAACTCAGATAGACCATTATGATAATTATGCGGAGATATTTGATATATTGAGGAGAATTAATGTTATATTTATAGATTTATGTAGGGATATGTGGTCATATATATCCAGAGATTATTTTACTTTAAAAATGAGTAAAGACCAAGTTGGTTCGAGTGCCATGCCGCATAAGAATAATCCTATTTATTTTGAGAAGGCAGAGGCTAATTTTCTTTTATCTAATGCGTTATGGAATTTATTTTCTAATACATTGCCGATATCGAGAATGCAGAGAGATTTAAGGGATAGTAGTTTATTGAGAAATGTAGGGACGGCATTTTCATATATGTTAATTTCATTAAAAGCGGTAGAGAAAGGATTAGATAAATTAGATATAAATGAAAAAGTGATAAATGAGGATTTGGATAGTAATAGTTTAGTGGTATTAGAGGGGATAGTGGGAAGATTGAAATTAGTATCAAATACTAATATGTATGATTTATTCAAGAATGTATCTAGACAAGAGAATTCGAAAGAAGAAATAGAAAAAATTATAAATAGTTTAGATATAGAAGAAGACGAGCGTAAATATTTAAAGACTTGTAAGCCTAATAATTTTACAGGTATATATAAACTTTAAAGTTCATTTTGTGTATCATTATATTCTAACAAATCCTTCTCATACCTACACCTATCTTCCTTTGATATCTCGATAAAAGGCTCTTTTTGTGTTTCTGACATTGATTTCCAAATCTCACCTGCTTTAGATAAAGCCTCTTTATGTGTTAAATCAGGAAAATCATTTTTAATTTTAGACATTCCAATTTCATTATCTTCATTCCATAACCATATAAAATAAGGTGTCTTATTTTTTTTTGGCATATTCGGATCCTTCACCCTCTTCCCCTTCTTACTCCTCTCTCTAATACTTATATCTCCATTATTATCATTTTTAATCTCTTTTAATGATTTAAAAGTAAATACTTTTTCAAATAAACCCACAAAACTATCCCTATCTCCCTCAAAATCATCCCCTTCAGAATCTGAATTCATTATATTCTCCACACATTCTGATATCTTCTCTTTCATCATATATTCTAACATCTCCTTCTGCTCCTTACTAAAACCTACCACCTCCGTTTTTGACTTTTGTTTTGACATTTTTGACATTTTTGAATTTTGTTTTGTTGACATTTTATATCTATTATATACATATCACATTATATTCAATTTTTTTTATAACTATTATACAACATATACACTAAATATACAAAAATATAAATATAAATATAACTAACTAACTAAAATAAATAATATAACTAACTAACTAAAATAAATAATATAACTAACTAACTAACTAACTAACTAACTAACTAACTAACTAACTAACTAACTAACTAACTAACTAACTAACTAACTAACTAACTAACTAACTAAATTTCAGATATTCAGTGTAGGTTTCATCGATAAATATAACCTTAATATTAACAATAATATATATGTAAATAAAAATAATTGTAAGAAGTTAGGTAAATAGTATCGAAAATATTAACACTAAATTTCTGAAAAATATACTTAGTAAAATAAAAATAAAATATACTAAATAAATTTCAGATATTCAGTGTAGGTTTTATCGATAAATATAACCTTAATATTAACAATAATATATATGTAAATAAAATATATTGTAAGAAGTTAGGTAAATAGTATCGAAAATATTAACACTAAATTTCTGAAAAATATACTTAGTAAAATAAAAATAAAATATACTAAATAAATTTCAGATATTCAGTGTAGGTTTTATCGATAAA